>JACCDR011660873.1_pt1 | contig 11037 bp, 17 predicted proteins | sample 7446431 | NCBI WGS metagenome assembly JACCDR01 (sample SAMN15323443, study PRJNA562643) | freshwater metagenome | isolation source: river surface water | place: USA:Blue River Watershed | collected 2017-08-17 | reverse complement strand
CTCCTCCAAGCTCAGCGACCACTGCCCGAGCTGCGGCGGCGCCAGCTACTTCCGCCCTCCCGGCCACCCCAACGCCGCCATGCGCTGCCTGGAATGCGGGTTCCCCAACCTTCACCAGCTCTCCGGCGTCGGCCTGTCCGGCGACACCGCCACACCCTCCCGCCAAATCGCCACCGGCGGACTCCAGAACAACTACAACCCAGGCAAGATCGTCGGCCGCATCGAATAGCAAGGGAGTCACCGTGACCCTCACCTCATGGGCCCAGAACATCTACCAACACAAGTACGCCCACCCCGGCGAAGAATGGCCCGACACAGCCCGACGCGTCGCCACCGGCGTCCTGGGACCCTACTTCCCCGAACTGGTCGACGAGATGATCCAATTCATCACCGACCGGAAGTTCCTCCCCGCCGGCCGCTACCTCTACGCCGTCGGCCGCAAAGTCCACCAGACCCAGAACTGCTTCCTCATGCGCGCCGAAGACTCCAAGGAAGGCTGGGCCACCCTCGCCCACAACGCCGTCGTCACCCTCATGACCGGCGGGGGAGTGGGCGTCGACTACAGCGACATCCGCCCCAACGGTGCCCCCATCTCCGGCTCCGGCGGAACCGCCACCGGACCCATCTCCCTCATGCAAATGATCAATGAGGCCGGGCGACACATCATGCAGGGCGGCAGCCGACGCTCCGCCCTGTGGGCCGGGTTGCGCTGGGACCACATCGACGTCCTGGACTTCATCCGCATCAAGGACTGGTCCGACGAGATCAAGGCCGCCAAGGAGAAGGACTTCAACGCAGTCGCCCCCATGGACGGCACCAACATCAGCGTCATCCTCGACGACGCGTTCTTCGCAGCCATGGACGACCTCAACCACCCCCAGCATGACTGGGCGTCCGAGGTCTACTGGACCACCGTCGAGAGCATGCTCAAAACCGGAGAACCCGGCTTCTCGGTCAACATCGGCCACCAACGCGCGGAAACACTCCGCAATCCCTGCTGCGAGATCACCAGTGCCGACGACTCCGACGTCTGCAACCTCGGTTCCATCAACCTCGCCCAGATCAAAGACCGCGCCGAATTCCTCCGCGTCGTCGAGGTCTCCACCGCCTTCCTCCTCGCCGGCACCCTCTACAGCAGCCTGCCCTACCCCAAAGTCGCCGACATCCGCGAGAAGAACCGTCGGCTGGGCCTGGGCCTCATGGGCATCCACCACTGGCTCATCCAACGCGGCAAGCCCTACGGCCCCGACGACGACCTCGCCGCCTGGCTGGAGGACTACCGCCTGTCCACCACCATCGCCGCTTTCTACGCCGACCGCCTAGGAATCTCCCGCCCCATCGCCACCCGCGCCCTGGCCCCCACCGGCACCATCTCCATGCTCGCCGGCACCACCTCCGGCATGGAACCCCTCTACGCCACCGCCTACAAACGCCGCTACCTCAAGGGCCTCACCTGGCACGCCCAATACGTCATCGAACCCCTCGCCCGCGAACTCGCCACCTCCGGCATCGACCCCGACACCATCGAAACCGCCTACCAACTCGCCGCCGACCCCGAACGCCGCGTCCGCATGCAGTCCTGGCTCCAGAGCTACATCGACCACGGCATCTCCTCCACCATCAACCTCCCCGCCTATGAGGAACAGACCTTCGACCTCAAGGAATTCGGAGAGATGCTCCTCCGCCACCTGCCGAGCCTGCGCGGCATCACCGTCTATCCCGACGGCGCCCGCAGCGGACAACCCATCACACCCGTCCCCTACAGCGAAGCCGTCGACTGGGAAGGCGTCGAGTTCGAAGACGTCGGCAACGCCCGCGCCTGCATCAACGGAGTCTGCGGTGCCTGACCTCGCCACCAAGTCCACCCTGCACCCCGAGCGCATCGCCCGCGTGATCGCCAAACTCGAAATCTCCCGCAACCGGGTCGACGAGGCACTCACCACCCACATCCGCAACGACAACCGCACCATCGCCGGCATCTGCCTTCTGTTCAGCGGCGGCAACGACTCCACCACCCTCCTCCACATCTTCCGCGACATCGCCCCCCACGCCGTCCACGCCAACACCGGCATCGGCATCGAGCAGACCCGCCAATTCGTCCGCGACACCTGCGCCTCCTGGAACCTCCCTCTCCTGGAAGTCCACCCCGGCCCCGGCAACACCTACGAGGAACTCGTCCTCACCCAAGGATTCCCCGGACCCGCACACCACTGGAAGATGTACCAGCGGCTGAAGGAACGCGGCCTGCGCGTCGCCCGCCGCCAGCTCGTCAAGAACCCGCGCCGCGAACGCGTCCTGTTCATTGCCGGACGGCGTCGCCAGGAATCCGACCGTCGCAAGGACATCCCCGCCATGGAGCGCGAAGGTTCCGTCGTCTGGGTCTCCCCGCTGGTCGACTGGACCAAAGAGGACCTCAACACCTACCGCGCACTATGGAACGTTCCACGCAACGAGGTGTCCGACCTCCTCCACATGTCCGGCGAATGCCTCTGCGGGGCCTTCGCCAAGGCCGAAGAACTCGAAGAGATCGAGATGTGGTTCCCCGAAGCCGTCGACCACATCCGCCAACTCGAAGCCCGCGTCACCGCCAACCCCGCCATCGACCGCCAACGCTGCCAATGGGGCTGGGGCGCCTACCGCACCGGCAAAGAAAAAGTCGGACCCATGTGCTCATCCTGTGACGCCCGCACGCAACCCGGCACCTGAGCGGTACAGACGTGCTCAAAATCGGATCACTCTGCACCGGCTACGGCGGCCTGGACTGGGCAGTCCAACAACTCTTCGGGGGACAGCTCATCTGGGTCGCCGACAACAACCCCGGCGCCGCCGCGATCCTCGCCCACCACCATCCGGACATCGTCAATCTTGGTGATATCACCCAGATCAAATGGGTCGACCTCGATCCCGTCGACATCCTCGTGGCCGGATTCCCCTGCCAGGACATCAGCAATGCCGGCCGCCGCGCCGGCATCCTCAAAGGAAACCGCAGTGGCATCTGGTTCCATATCGTCGAAGCCATTGACATTCTTCGGCCGCAACTCATCATCCTGGAGAACGTGGCCTCCATCCGCACCCGCGGACTCGACATCGTACTCGCCGAACTTGCCCGCCTCGGGTTCGATGCGCAATGGACGTGTGTACGAGCATCCGACATCGGCGCTCCCCACCACCGCCGTAGATGGTTCCTTGTTGCCTACCCCGCGCACCTCCGACACCAACGGGGCCGGCAAGCATGGCGACGGTGGCTTGGATCTGCGCACGGTCATAGCCAGTCTCTCTCCGCGTGGATCAAGGAACTCACCACAAGAGCCTGATCTTCCTGAAAACACCGACAGCACAACTCTCGACGAACGGGGGACCACAACCTCCGGCGAAACGCAAGGCGGGCGGCCACGGACCGACGTTGGAAGACGAAGTAGTCTTCCTGCTGACCTCCTGCCGACACCCCGATCCCGTGACTGGAAACGTGGCGGAAAAGACTGCCTAGAGCCCGCCCTACTCATCTCAGACTGGGGCAATTACGCTCACGCCATCCACCGTTGGGAACTCATCCTCGACCGCTCCGCCCCGCCGCCGAAGGAACCTTCACCCAAGGGCAGTGAACGACTGTCCGCCCGCTTCGCCGAATGGATGATGGGCTTGCCCGACGGCTACATCTGCGATGTTCCCGGCCTGTCCCGCAACCAGCAGCTCACTGCCATCGGCAACGGCGTCGTCCCCCGCCAAGGACTCCACGCCCTCCTCACCCTCTTCGACCGCATGCTGGAGTAACTCCTTGGTCTCGGTTTATCAACAAACCCAGACAAGGAGTTACTCCATCAGTTGAGCAGTGAAACACGTCAGGTTAGGCTGCGCGCATCATGAAGAACTAATCCGGGGGAGAAACACCGTGGCGGTGAACGCAGAAGCTCGCGCACTCATGACGCGCATCAACCGCAAATACGGTGCCGAGGCCATCGTTCTGGGCTCGGACATGAAGATCGCCACCCGCTTCACCAGCGGAAGCATCGCCCTCGACGTCGCCCTCGGCGGCGGCTGGCCGGCCAACCAATGGTCCGAGGTCATCGGCAAGGAAAGCCACGGCAAAACCTCCGTCGTCCTCAAGACCATCGCCGCCAACCAGGCCCGCGACAAGGACTTCACCGCCCTGTGGATCGCCGCCGAACATTTCAACGAAGAACTCGCCACTGCCTGTGGCTGCGACACCTCACGCATCATCGTGGTCCCCACCCAACAGATGGAATTCGCCTACTCCACCATCTTGGAGTTCGCCGAATCCCGCACCGTCGACTGCATCGTCCTGGACTCCTACCCCGCCCTCATCCCCGACGAGGAGCAGGCCAAGGAGATGGATGAGATGGTCGTCGCCATCGGCGCTCGACTCACCGGCAAGTTCTTTCGCAAAGCCGGCAAGGCCACCCGACGTAGCCTCGTCGACCCCGACGACCGCCCCCTGCTCGGCATCATCATCAACCAATGGCGCGACCAGATCGGCGGATTCTCACCTCGCGGCACACCTAAGACCACACCAGGCGGAAACGCTAAGAACTACGCCTTCTACGTTCGCGTCGAAGTTTCCCGCGACGACTGGATCGACGAAGCCCGGCCCGGAAAAGGCAAGGTCCGCGTCGGGCAGACCATCAAAGTCCGCACCGTTAAGAACAAGACCGCCGCACCCCAGCAGGTCGCCACCGTCCACTACTACTTCCGCGACGCCCCCTACCTGGGATTCAGCAAAGGCGACTACGACACCGCCCAGGAACTCCTCGTCCTCGCCCAGCTCTTCGACGTCGTCACCCGCCGCGGCGCCACCTACCGCTACGGCGAAACCGTCTGGAAGGGCAAAGAGGCCCTGTTCGCCAGCATCCGCGAAGACCTCGACCTCCAAGAGGACCTGCGCACCGCCATTCTGGACGCCTCCCAACGCCCAGACACCCGCACCCTCGACGAGGAAGAAGTCCCCGCATGAGCACTGTCCTCGTCGACTTCGACGGCGTCATCCACGCCTACAGCAAAGGCTGGCATGACGGCACCATCTACGACGTACCCGTCCCCGGTGCCCGCGAAGGACTCCTTAAGCTTATGGAGAACTACGCCGTCGTCGTGTGCACCAGCCGCACCGACACCGTCGCCGTCGTCGAGTGGATTTCCGACACCCTCGACCTTCCCGCCACGGGCGAACTTGTTCCCGTCACCTTCTGGAACCACAAGGACTGCATCCTCGTCACCAACCGCAAACTCCCGGCCGTCGCGATCATCGACGATCGAGCCGTTCGCTTTCACTCCTGGGAGCACACCGGCATCCAACTTCGAATCATGATGGCCGACCTGTGAGTGGGATCAAGTTCGAGGAATTCGAATGGGTCATCGACGTCGAAACCGGCGGTGTGTGCTTCCAGCACTCTCCCTGCGGTGAGCTGCTGCCCACCCCGCTCAACGTCGTCATGGCCATGGTCCTGTCCGCGATGCATCGGAACAAGTGCTCAGAAACGTGGATCCATGGCGCCTGAGAACACGCAGGATCCCGATTCCGCGGAACTCGCCGAATACCTCCTGGTCCGCGACGCCGGTGACCTCCTCGGTCACTTCGTGCACACACCGTGCGGTGAAGTCCTCGCCACACCCATCAACCTGCTCATGGCCATGATCATCGTCCGAGTCCACCGCAACACCTGTCCCGCGAGAGTGACCCATGGCGAATGAGCACCTGCGCCGCTCCCAGAAGCAGGAACGCGAGGGGGCCCGCCGCCTCGGAGGCACCGTGAACAGTGGCTCAGGAAACGGCTGGAAACGCAAGAACGACGTCCGCACCGACGAATTCTCCGTCGAGTTCAAGACCACCGCCGCACGCCAGTACATCCTCAAGGCCGACGACCTCCTCCTGGCTTACCGCAACGCTCTCGCCGACGACCGCACCATGCTGTTCGGTATCGAAATGCGCGGAGCCAGGGTCTTCGTCATCGACCAAGATGATTTCTACGCGCTCCTCGAACGACTGAAGGAGTCCCCGTGATCTGGACCTACTGCACCGATCACACTGCCGAATGCGGCGCCGACCGTGAGATCGACGAGGCGGTCGTGAACTTCCGAACCGCTTTGGCCGCCCTACGCAAACGATACGACCAGCACTCCATCGCCCTTACCTCAGGCATCGGCACGGAATTCATCTGAATGGTCCTCCGCCTTCGTCAGGAAGCACCCGACTGGGAACAGGCGAAATGCAGCAAGCATCCACCCAGCCGGCAGGAAGACGCATGGTTCGGCGAGACCGACGGCCACCCCGATGAGGCTCTCCTGCCACAAGCGGCCCGGATCTGCAATGGCGACGACGATCTGAGCATCTGCCCGCTACGACACGCCTGCCTGCTGTACGCGCTCATCAACACCGAGGCCGCCGGCGTCTGGGGCGGAATGCTCCCCGAAGACCTCAAATACATGCGCAACCACATAGATCCGAAGGAATGGATATGGCGCCCAGGGTTCCCCAACGAGCAAAAAGCCGAAGGGTACCTGCTACGCGCACGAAAATCACGGGTCGCCTGAAAACCCTCGCCGACATCAAACAGACCGGCGGGCTCCTGTCCGAAATCCAAACCCACCGGCTCAAGAAGACCGCCACCAACGACCGCCGCCAGGACGTCATCCATCCCTCAGAGATGGCCAAAGCCGACTGGTGCCCGCGCGCCACCTACTACCGCATCCGCGACGTCCGCGCTGGTCGCTCCCTCCCACCTGAAACCTTCGGCGCCCAACTCGACAACATCTTCGAAGAAGGCCACATGATCCACGCCAAATACCAAGGCTGGCTCACGGACATGGGCGTCTTGTGGGGCGACTGGCTGTGCATCAACTGCGGAAACCAAGAACGCGCACAAATCATCCCGAACACCTGCGCCGCCTGCCTCGCCGAACACAGCTTCCACTACCGGGAAATCCCTCTCACCGCCGAGAAAACACACCTCATCACCGGCCATGCCGACGGCGCCGTCGGCACCACCATGCTGGAAATCAAATCCATCGGCGTCGGAACCCTACGCCTAGACGCCTCCCAGCTCGTCACCGCCCACACCCACAAGACCGTCACCGGAAAAAGCGTCCTGGACCTCGACGGATTGTGGAAGGCCATCAAACGCCCCCTGCCCTCGCACAACCGGCAAGGCAACATCTACCTCTGGCTCGCCCAGCAAATGGGCCTGCCGTTCACCACCATGACGTTCTTGTACGAGTTCAAGGCCACCCAGGCCGTCAAAGAATTCACCGTCACCATGTCTGACCGGATCATCACCCCGCTCCTCGACAGCGCATTGGACATCCGCTATGGCCTCGACCGAGGACGACCGCCGGCCCGTGCGTTCACGGATCGAACGAAGAAACCGTGCAAGAGCTGCGCCTTCGTCGATGAATGCCTCCCAACGGGCGACACGACAACTCCAACTCGCCGGGATCCCGATGCCCGACGAACCCGGACAGCAGGCACCACGCCTGCCTCGGGACGTGACGGAGCTGGACGACCACGCCCTTATGTCATTGTTCGGCAGCCTCACGAGCTGGGCGGAGTACCTCAATGTCCAGCTCGCCGCGGCGGCGATCCGCGAGAAGGAGGCCGAGGAATCCCTGAAGCTCGTCGAAGCCAAGGGAGCGGTGCGCCACTCGGGAGAGAAGACGGTCGCGGCGGCCAAGGCGAAGACGGCCGAGGACCCCGACGTCCAGGCCGCCGCTGAACGCCACCGCGAGACCTACGCCTACCGCAAACTCCTCCAACCCATCACCGAAGGCATCGAAGCCCGCGCCGCGTTCATCTCCCGCGAGCTGTCCCGACGCCAGGCCCGATCCGACCGCGCACACCGCAACCGCAGGTGGAACCCATGACCGACGTCACCGACGACGAATTTCCCACCGACAACTACGAACTCCTCGGCCTGGCCGGCGGGGGAGTGCTGCGCACCCACGGCCGCGCCGGCTGCTTCTGCGGACCCTGCGTCATCCACAACCCCAGCAGCCACCACATGATCACCTGGCGTCTGCTCTTCCGCTCCGACAGGCACTGGCTCGCCGAACGCCTATGCCCCCACGGCATCGGCCACCCCGATCCCGACAGCGTCGCCTACTTCGAAGCCACCGGCGTCCAGGACATGGGCGTCCACGGCTGCGACGGCTGCTGCACACCACCCCAGGAGGCCCGGCCGTGATCGGACCACAGATCATCATCCTCACCGGATCCACCCAACACGCCCGCGACACCGCCGCTGGCTACCTGTCCGCCGCCGGCTACCGACCCGCCCACGCGGCCCACTGCGTCCGCATGCTCTTGAGCGAGCTCGACCCCGTCCTCGCCGTCAAGAACAACGACACCATCCACCTCAACGACGTGGTCCGCTCCGTCGGCTGGTCCGAGGCCCCCGACCTCTTCCCCGAGGCCGCCCGCCTCCAAGACCGGCTCCGCCGAGGCCTCGCGAGTGCCTTCTACCCCAACCTGCTGATCGAGACCCTCGCCATCGCCCTGGCACCCACCGACCGCTATACCTTCCCCGACCTGCACACCCTCGACGAAGTCGCCATCATCACCAACCACTTCGGCCCCACAAACGTCCGCGTCCTCCACCTCAAGGACCCCGACCACACCGAGACCCGCGAGATCGACACACTGGCCGATCTCGCACTCTTCTGCCAGGAGATGGCCGTCCAACTCACCGGCGGCTACCTCGCCACCACCCTGGAGAAGCTTCATGCCTGACAACCTCTTCATCGGCATCGACCAGTCCTACACCGGCCTGGCCATGGCCATCTTCAACCCCCGCCCCGACATCCCACCGGTCATCTCGCGCCACGACTTCTCCAAAGCCAAGTCCGGCGACGGCATCACCCGCCTCCTGGCAATCCTCGAAACCGTCGAAGCATTCTTGGAACGTGCCACCGGCCTCGGCAGCATCCGCCACATCTGCATCGAGGGCTACAGCTACGGCTCCAAGTCTGGTCGTGAACTCGCCGGAGAACTCGGCGCCACCATCAAATACGCCATCTACTACACCGCCCCCGGCGACTGCGCCTATCCCACCATCGTCCCGCCCAGCTCCGTCAAGAAGTACTGCACCGGAAACGGCGCCGCACCCAAAAGCCTCATGCTCAAAGAAGTCTTCCGCAAATGGGGCGTCGACCTGACCAACGACAATGAGGCCGACGCCTACGTCCTCGCCCGCATGGCCATGCACGCCGACCCCAACTACCTCCCGCTCTACCGCTACGAAGAAGAAGCACTCTCCAAGATCACCTGGCATACCGAGCGCCCTGTGACACAAAAGTAACCTCGCTCCTTACCCTCCTGCTCGGCACCACTCGGAACCCAGCAGGAGAACACCATGGCCGACGACACCATCTTGAAAGTCCGATCCTCCAGCAACGCATCCAGCCTCGCCTCCGCCATCAGCCACGGCGTATACGAAGGCAAATCCATCGTCCTGCGAGCCATCGGCGCAGCCGCCATCAACCAGGCCACCAAAGCCATGGCCATCGCCCAATCCTTCGTCGGATCCAAGGGATACTCCATCGCCTTCCGACCCGGATTCGCCACCGTCGAAATGCCAGATGCCAAAGAAGTCACCGCCATGACATTCCGAGTTCTCGTCCTCTAACGCCTACCCTGACCCCCGTCAACGGAGGAGGCCACGGTGACCACGGACAGCAGAACCCGCAGTTTCGGCAACGGCATCGCCGCCGCACGCACACCCAACACCACCACCGCACTGCGCGGCTACCGACCCCGCTCCGTCCTGGACAGCGTCGTCTCCTCCGGCATCGGCCTGTCCACCGTCGACCGAGGCCGCATGCTCACCGGCGACCGCATGCTCCCCACCAGCAACGGCATGTCCACCACCACCTACAGCCGCCGCACCGCCCTCGACACCCCCTACCGCCCACTCGCTTAGGAGAACCCAGTGGCCGAGCGCGTCACGACCGAATTCGCCAAGATGGGGCGCTACCCCGGCCCCGGCGAGATCCTCAACACCAGCGAACTGCCCTCGCCCAACACCACCCTCGTCCGCCGCAGCGGCAACGCCAAGGGCGGCATGGCCGAAGCCGCCACCGCCAAGCGCCGCACCCAGACCATGGAACGCGGCGGCGCCCGCCTGCACCCCACCACCGTCCTGTACGCCCAGAACGCCGCCGAGGCCAGCGCCATGGAACGCCACGTCTACCGCGTCCCCTCGGCCGTGGCCCCCCGGGAGTTCTGGACCAAGCGCCAGTACGGGCAGCGCACCCAGTGACCGGCGAAGGCGACCTCACCCTCCACGTCATGAACGGCAAGGCCGATGCGTGGGGTCGCCTCGCCGCGTTCTTCCGCACCACCTACGGCCTGCCCGACGACACCGAAAACGCCTGTCTCGACCTCATCCGCGCCGGCGCCCAACAACCCGACTTCATGGCCGTTCTCATCGTCGGCGGCCCTGACCTGGACACCGACCCCATCTACGGGTGCATCACCGGCTACGTCGCCGCACACCAACAGGACTGGCTCCACCCCTACCTCACCGACTCCACCCTCGACCGAACCCTCCTCGACCACGCCTTCGTCATCGCCGAACTGGCCGTCGCCCCCGACCACCAACGCCGCGGCCTCGGATTTACCCTCGTCGAAATCGCCGTCTCCTGGGCCCGCGACCTGGGCTTCGACCACCTCCTCGCCCAGGTCGACGACGACAACCACGCCTGCCTCACCCTCCTCAACTACTGGGAAATGCGCCCCATCTCCCACCCCGTCACCATCGGCCAGTCCACCTGCCGCCTGTACGCACGCACCCTCTAGGAGCAACATCATGGGATTCCTCGCCCCCCTCCTCGGCGGAGCAGGCGCAGCCGGAGCAGCGGGCGCCGCAGGAACCGCCGGAGCCGGAGCAGCCACCGCAGGAGCAGGCGCAGGAGCCGCCACCGCCGGCGGCCTCGGCGCAGCCACCACCGGCCGCCTGGCCTCCTTCGGCGCCGGCGCCGCCATGAGCCACCGCGGCGAACAAAGCACCATCGCCGCCCCCGCCCCCTCCTACG
>JACCDR010754268.1_pt1 | contig 11037 bp, 10 predicted proteins | sample 7446431 | NCBI WGS metagenome assembly JACCDR01 (sample SAMN15323443, study PRJNA562643) | freshwater metagenome | isolation source: river surface water | place: USA:Blue River Watershed | collected 2017-08-17 | reverse complement strand
TGTCCTGTCTGTTCATAGACAAGTCATCGGCTACCGCGTACTGACGTGACCACTTCCCGGGAGGGGCCTTGTCATTCGGCCAACGGTTCGTGTAACCGTTTTTATTGGGAAGGTTTTCGATTGACTGGTGATAGGTGTTGGTTCCGGGGTGCCCGATGATTCCACTGTGGACACCCGACGGATACACCCTGGCAGATTCCGTGGAATACCGCCGTGTCTCCGGATGAATGTAAACGGCCATTTAATGCCTCTTCATGGTCGCTACGTCGTAGGCGCGTACGTCGTAGTTGGCTTCATTAGCCGCCTTTTCCGCGCGCTCACTGTCCAGAGGTTCTACGGCACGTGCAACGTAACCGTCACCGTGCCTGTCATAAACCCATGCGCGGGAATCAACAGCGTCCATCAGGACGAAACCCTTTGGATACCTACTGTGTCCCTCCATTCCGTCCATCGGTCCCCCGTGGCACACACCCTTGTGCGTGTCGTGTTCCTGCCGCGTGTGGAAATGACCCTGAGGCTCCACAGTGGACTCTTCCTCATCCGCTGGAAGCTCAACGTTTTCCATTTCGCGGCCGGTGGGTTCCTCCGCACCGTCCATGGCCTTGCGTGGCTTGCGTTCCGGCATGTTGTTTCTCCTCGCTGGCCGGTAGGCGGCAGAGTAACCCCTCTACCGCCATCCGACAAACGACACTGAACACGTCAGTTGACTTGCAAAGCTTGCAGCCAGCTACCCGCGCGCACGATGGTTCCTGTTGCGTTAGAAACATTCTGTGCCCATTGGAGAGCACACGTTCCGCCACTAGCACCCAACGCTAGTCTCCCGTTGAATCGCACAGGGATGTTGTTTGTTGCGCTACCCGCCGCGAAAATCAACAGTGCGGCAGGGGAGCTTTGTGAAGTAGCACCGGTCAATGGGTTTGGCTGCCAGTCATCCGTGCCAGGGTCATACTCCCAAGAGCCACCCGTCCAAGTCCCTGACGGAAATACAAACTGGAATTTGGCAAGGGGAGTAGTCGACGCAAATACAACACAGTGAATTGTCACGTCATAGACAGCATTCGCCACACCCTGGAAGGTCAGGTGAGGGTCATCCGCGTATGCCGTAGTCGATGCTCGTGACGTGTCAACGCTCTTTGCCTTTACAAAACCACCAATCTTGGCGTCAATCGACGCTTGGAACCCTGTGAATTGAGCGTTTAGCCTTGCGGCAGAAAGGATTTGCCCTGCCGATACTGCCATTTCCCTTACCTCCCAAGGATCATCGGGCTATACAGCCGCACATCCGTACCCGCTTCCCACGACTTGACAACGCCGTTGGCGCTCCGCACTACGGTGATTCTCTGTGGGTTCTCAACGCGGAAGTTGTGATACGTCATAGCGGCGTTTGCATTGGTGTTGGCGCTACTCCTCCCTGCGCGTAGGCCGATCCAACCCGACTGAGGGTCAGGGTCAGTGACAACCAACCCCCACGACGTTGGTTCAGTGTCGGTAGCGCACCAAACCTTCATCATGAGTTGGTCTCCGAAGCATGCTGCCTTGGTAACCATTGGCCTGTCTGACCTGTGAGCGTCAGGGGGCACATACATCTGTCCTAGTTGGACACCCGTACGCGAGTAGATGCGTGCAAACATCTGATTGTCTGCCGTGATGTATGGGCGGAAGAGAATATATTCCGTGATGAGTGTTCCGCGCATCATCACACCCCCTGGCTCCAAGTCACCACCCGTGACAGGGCTAGGGGCTGTCCACACAACAGATACAACAGCGTCTAGGTAGTTGAGTTGGTCCAAATACACAGCACCATAGGCGTTGGTTGTGCTCCCTGTGATCTGTAGTTGGTTGGGTGTGAAGTCAATATCAGCCTCAACAAACCCGGCAGTGAACCAATTGTAGGTAGTCGGGTATGTCAAGTCGTCAGGGAAGGCACCATCCGGGTTATTCAACATGGTGTATGCGAAGTGATCCCAAAAGACGGGCCGGATTTTTGGTGTCTGCACTTGGAAGTTATCCCATGTGGACGTGGCATTTACGTTGGTGTTGCCCACCAACCGGATAGACCGGAGACCAACGTTGGTCCCGTTTACCGCGTCTGAGGCAGCATCCCACCCTATGTAAGTCCATTCCGGTTCCTCTGTGCCGGAAATCCATGCCTTAGCTTTGAAGGTTCGGCCAACGATGGACCCCCTGATATTCACTGGCGTACCGGCTACGTTGGTGCCGATGGTGTAATTGCCAGCGATGAGCGTTCCAGCGCCACCCACAACCTTCCGCACTTGCATCAGAACGGTAGAGCTACCCGTGTCGAGAATCAGCCGAATGTAATAGTTGTTGCTTGTGTCTACTTGCCTCAGCATCACATCGGTAATGAACTGACCACCCGTGGCGGTAGTGAAGTTGAATGCCACAGACACACTGACTGAGTGGTCATACTCCCCAACGGGGATGGTGCTCCAATAGTCAGTGCTTGCGGCAGTGTGGAGCGCGGGTGCTGCCGATCCGTTGACAGTCCAAGCGGTTGCCGTACCCGCCGTGTTAACCCATGTCTGTCCTGTGTCGGCATTTGAGCCCCCTAGTTGGCTCGCTACGCGACTAAAAGTGTCCCTGACGGGTGCAGGTGACCCTGCAACTACGCGCTCTCCTCCTGTGCCCCCTGCGCGGGTTACAGGGTTCAGCCGCAAACCAATACCGTCGTGCCCCCACGAATCAAATTCGGCAGGGTCGGTTGTCCACAGTGGAGTGTCGACCGGCGTCTGTGTCATGTACGTAGTGACAATCAAATCCGTGTCGTCACTGTCCACAGAGGACACTAGGTAGCAACTCTCAATGTCCGCGCGGTCAGCATCCGTGTTGTTGAGTTGCGGTAGTGCGTATGGCCCTCCCGGCAGCATCGTGTAAGACAGACTGAGATTGAAGTTGCTAAGGGTGATAGCAACCGCGCGCATTTGCTGCACAACGCTAGCGTCTGTGACCCACTCTGGCGGGTTGTTGATTCTGAGTAGCTGTCCAATTTCCAGCCTCAGGGCATCAACGAATTTCTGCACACTGTTATAGAACTGTGGACGGTGCAAATGCAGTGTCAGGTCAGGCCATCTGTCCTCATCCCAAGTGCCGAGGAAGAGAGCCCAATCAATCCATTCCTGCAATTGAGCAGTGCTGTCTAGCGCTACCTCAATTCCGCCATCCTCATAGTCACCCGCTATGGCTGTCCCTAGTGGACCGCTAGTCACGGTACCGGTGATTTCCCCTTGTGTGCCCCCGCGTAGCTTGGCGCGCACGATGTTCCGGGTTTTCTGGTCATCACCCGTGACGGTAGGAACCTCCCCTAGGTCCCCGTTGGCGTAATCCAACGTCAGGTCAGCCGCCGCACCGTAGAGGCTGGAACGGGTGCGGAAGCCATAGCCGAACGGCGTACGCAACTCATAGATAACCCCACCATCGGCAAACGAAATGTCGTCTAGGTGGTCAATGAAGTTGCCCGGTCGTTGCGGCCCCATAACAGTCGGAAAATCAATGTCGTCTTGCACGGAAACCACTTCATAGGCCACGCCTTGTGTGTTGCACAGACGCTCAAACCGGTCTACCGCACTCTCCCCCGGGAACCCTTCACTAGCGTTCCTAAGCGTCCCTGACAGGGCAGCCGCCAGTAGTGGGTTAGACGCTCCGTTGGTCTGCAAGGCAATGTGCCCGATGGTGATGGGTGAGTATGGCTCAATCTCAACGTCAAACCGTCGTATGTGCGCGAAGGGTCGGAACGATGCCGTGTCAAAGCACACATTGTTGTTGTCAATGAACACGGAGAACTGAGTTTCGTTGGTTGCCGTGTCGGTAAACCAATGCGCCACGAACAAATGAGGCTCATCAGTGTAATCCATGGATACCGGCCCGTTGGCTAGGTCACCGCTAGTGCTAGCCAGGGTCACGGAAAACGTTGCTGTGTCTGGCCTGTACTGGACATCCACAAACACATTAGCGATGGTGGAATCCGGTACCGCGAAGCTGAAATACAACGACGTTGCCGGGAGGAACGGGAAGCTATCGAGCAACGGGGGCCAGTAGAACCAACACACAAACGTCCATTGCTGGGGGCTGTCTACGTCAGGGGTAGGGAAGTATCCACCACCCAACGGCGGAGCGTCTAGAGACGAAATGAACGGCACGACAACGACACCCTCAGGGATGGGTAGGCCCGTTACCGTGACTAGCTTTCCAGACCCAACAACAAAGTCATTGGAGCCCCACTCAACGCTGTTGTGTACCGCTACGTTCAGACGGAGGATGCTCTCCCCGTCAATCTCACAACGGATGTCTCGTGTCTGTTGTGCCAAATCCTCCATAGGCCAGTAATGGTCAACATCTGGGTTGGCAATACCAAACTCTTCGGTTGCCAAATCAACAGTCAGGTAGCGGTAGAGCGGAGAACGTATCGGGCGGTTGCCCTGCCTCAGCCGCCGCGTGATGCCTGCCGCTACCAGAGGAACCCACACATCGTTTCCTGTGCTGTCCCAACGCTTCGGCCACTCCACTACCTCACCCGTGAACAGAACTACGCCTAGGGACGCGTAGAACCGGTTAAACGACACAACGAAGGGCTTTGCATTAGCGTTCCCCGCGTGGAGCGTGGAGAAAAGCGTCATGGTTCCGGGCGTTGTGTACGTGACTGCCAACTCCCGTTGCCACGTCGTGGGTTCAGTGTTGGCTGTCTCCCATGCGCGCATACGGATGGTGCCCCCGATGGCTTCAAACCGGAAGCTCATCGTGTCTGTGGACACTGCACCCGCGATAACCACAAAGCCCGTGTTACCTACCTCAACGCTGTTGACAATCTCGCGAACCGCGATGAGCACTTGTTTGCCAGGGTTGAAGAGTAGGCGTGCCTCCACGAAGCTACCGCCACTCAGCCGACCCCACACGCCAACTTCAATGTTGTCCCCAGATGCGGCAGCCGACGGAGTAATACCCTCTACCAACACATCAAAGTCGGTAATGGAAAGGGGGTCACCCCCTACCGTTGTCGTGATGCTGGAAAAATGAGGCACGTTGTTAGCCCCAAGAGAGTGCGTGCCCACCCCTCCCGCTACGTCAAAGTCATTGGCGCTACCGCTTGTTGTGTTGACCCATGTGTGTCCTGAGGTATCCGTTGTCCCCCAAGTGTTTGTGCGCGTTCCGGAGAACGTGTCCACAATGGACTTAGTGGATGTGAAGTCGGTTGCGATGCGTAGAGGCGTGTTGGTTCCTATCTTCCCGTAGAGGGAACTGTGAGCGTTCCTAGGGGAGAACATGCCGTCACGGTTGTTGAGGCTTAGCGTTGCTTGTGTAGGCTGCAACGCCGTTGCTTCGTCAGGCTCTCCGCGCGGCGAGATAGTGATTTCACCATCCTCCGCACCAACGCCGCGCACCTTCCCTTCCGTGATGTCGTGCCATTCTCCGTCATAATAGATCTCTACCTTGTTGCCCAACACATCCTGTGGGAAAGCCATTTCTCACCCCCAAGCAATCTGCACATTGTTGTTTCCAGAGCCTCCATACACGCGGGTCATCTTGCGAATCCACGCGCGGATTTCAGCGGGAACACTGCTCATGTCAATAACCAACGTGATGTCTCCGCCGTTGGTGCCACCCACCAATGGCTTGTGTCCGGCAGGGGTCACTGTCTCTCCCTTGTGGATGATGGCTAGACCGGTGCGTGTTACCTCACCACCCGTTGCCAGCATTGGGAGTCTCGGCATAGAGAACCCTTGCCCACCAACCCCAGGGACCCACCCAGGGATGGTGAATGACAGCCGACCCGCCGTGTTGTTCCATGCCCATGCAATCATGTTGAAGGCCCATTTGAACGGCTGCCAAATCGCGTTAGCCGCACTGGAAAACACATCACGGATGCCGTTGCCGACTCTCACGATTTGGTTCCAGAGCCACATACCAGCGTTAGCTATGAAGTTGAAGACAGCTACGTAGTTGTCTCGCACCCACATTATGTAGGCAACGATGCCACCCCATACCTTTTCCCATAGGTCTTGGAAGAAAGTGGTTTGCGTTGCGAGCCATATGATTGCGGCTACCAACGCCGCTACAGCTACGATGATCAAACCAATTGGGTTGGCTGTCATAGCAATGTTCCAGAGCCACTGTGCTGCCGTAGCTATGCCCGTGGCTGCCGCACCCGCGATAGTCGCCACACGCGCGGCTACAGCGCTTGCAGCGGTACGTAGGAACGACGCATGCAACGCCGTGTTAGCCAACACGAGCAAATCAATAGCACCCACCACACCCATGATGACGGGTGCGATGAGCCCTGCCTGAGTGGCTACGTTTTGCCAACCGCTGGTTTGTGTTGCTACCTCACTCTGTGCTTCCGCTAGGTCTAGTGCACTCCCCTTTGCATCCACGTTTGCTTGCTTCATGTCGGTTGCCGCTTGTGCCGCATCCGCTTGTGCTTGCGTCATATCAACGGTGGCTTGCTCCGCATCAATGTTCGCTTGCTCCAAGTCCAAATTGGCTTGCTTCAAATCCTGTGCCGCTTGATCAGCCTCAATGGACCCTGCACCAAATTCTTTGACAGCTTCGTTGTATGCCTCTTGCGCGGAGCGAGCATCAATCATCGCTTGTGTACGGTCAGCCTCAGCTTGCTTGGCATCTAAGGCGAATTGCTTACCGTCCACTCTGGACTGATTGAGATCAATCTCAGCTTGCTTCAAATCAATAGCCGCTTGCTCGCCATCAACGTAGGCTTGCTCTACGTCGTTTTGAGCGCGGGCAAGCGCGCGTGCCTTTTCAGCACTGGCGTTCTGTAGGTCTAGAACCGCTTGGATGCTTCCGCCGACACCCTCTACCGCGCCACCCAATTGCGAGGCAGCACCCGACGCTGTATCGAGTGCTGCCCCGAATCGTCCACTGCTACGGGCAGCCGTATCAAAGGCTTCCTCTGTGCTGCCCATAGCATTGGTAACGCGGACTGAGGCATCTTGCGCAGAGTCAGCAACGCTTTCAACGGTCTGAGACACATCCTCAGAACCGGTGATGTTGACTTCTACTTCGTTTGCCATCTGTCCGTCCTATGTGGACCGTTGTTGCAGTTCCATTATCTGTTGTCTCTCGGCTGCCGCTTCCTCTTCGTCACGGCGGTTGCCGTACGATTCGGCCTCCAAAAGCCTTAGTATTTCAGTGCTTTCGGAGTACACGTCCCGTAGAGACCTGTAGCCGAACCGTTCCATGAGTCCGAGAATCAACTCAGCTTCGGCAATGTCGTGGGGCTTTGCATCTCTCCGAGCATCCTCATTACTTCCTCTTGGATACTCGGAGCGCCATCGCTCCCACTCATCCCTTTTCCCTGGCTCACACTGGCAATCGCGGAAATGTATCCGAAAATAATGCCCATCACATCGGACACTTCCAAACACATAAGCGATTGCTGTGAAGGCACCATCAAGGCACCGGGGGTCTGTCCACAGTGGACGCAATACCCTTCCGCCGTGATGTCGTCTTCGTCCATGTCGTCTTCCGGTGGGTGAGCCATGTTCCAGCGCACTACCCGACCGGCAAAGAACTTGAAAGCAAAGGTCTTTTTCTCTGCGTCAGTCTCGTTTAGATCGAGCTTCATGCTCTGTAGCTTCATCAGCTTTGCAAGGGTTGTTCCCTTAGCCAGGATTTCGAGCCCCGGCTTATCGGTGAAAACAACCTTATAGAGACTGGCTTTCGGGATGTATGGGGTATCCATTTCCTCTCCTCTGTCTACTTAGGACCAAACGGGGGTAGTGCCATCCGCCAGTGAGAACGGAATAGACACCGTGAATTCACCACCCGCCGCGCGGTTCAGGTTGTAGGCAGTCAGCAGAACCTCATTGTTCAGCGACACGCCAGAGTGCGTCAGGTTCATTGACCGCACAACGCGCAAGTCACCACTAGCGATTGCGTGGATGCGGTTAGCCGACGGGTTGAAGACACCGTTGAGCGTGCCTGAGAAATCCGCCAGCAGAGCAAGACGCTCATACGCGGATTTGTCAACGCCGGTGGTTTCCTGAGTGCCGTACGGCGTAGCGAAATCGAAATTCGTCACGTCGTTCTTAATGTCTTGGAGCGTCCCTGACGCGTTGTCAACGCTAAGGGTTGTCCAACCAAGACCCGATACCTTAGCCATTACTGGCCCCTCTCTTGCTTGATTTTGTCCTGATGCAACGCGAAGTTTTCAAGCCACTCATCCGGCTTCCAAAGCGTTGCAGTCTTCCTGTTGAGCCCCCGGGAGTTGGGCGTAATCAGATGGAAGGCTTCCCTGTCGTTGGAAACCCGGTGCTCCCTAAAGCATTGCTGCCCCGGATGGAACACCCAATACGTCACCCCCAAGTGCTCTTGCTCCCGGAATCGCTTGCCAGACAAGCGAATTGCGCGGATGAGTCTTTCGTCCAACTGCCTTACGTCATACGTCCATCCCTCCCGCCAGTGCTCACAGTCGACTTCCTCACACGTTGCCTTGCGCGTGTGCGTGGCAATCGGTTGTGAGAGTGAATAGGTTTTGAAAGCGTGTGCCAGTGGATGCATTAGACCGCGCTCATATCTGTCTCGTTGACGCAACACGTCACCGCGAACTGTAGGTTTGTAAAGGTTCCTGTGGTGACCACCCTCAGATACCGTTCTACCGCTTGGTTTCTAGCCGTTTGGATACGCTCAAACGTTGCCCCCGTAACGGTTGTGAAGGCCCCACCCGTGACATCCGTAGGCGTTGTCATGCCTGAGTTGTCGTCGCTCTGTAGCTTGACCACCGCGCTAGTACCCGTGAAGGCAAAGACGTGTAGGTACGCCTGCAACCCGAATGACTTGGGGGCACCCTGATAGCTGAAATCAACAGCCGCACCGTTGGTTGCACCGGTATCCGTGCGCACCCCCGCTGTCATGGCTAGGCCCCAATCGAGCCACCATGAGTTGCTTTGGTTCTCAATGTCCGCGAGGAACGAACCATCATTGCCCCGGTTGTGCTTGTAATCGGTTTGCTTGCTAATCATCGATGCGGCAGGCACACCCACCGTTGCCCGATGGAAGTAGCTCACAAGCACATCGGTACGGGGCATATCGTCAATCTCAGCGTGTGCCCCTGTCGTGTTGAAGAATGTACGGTAGCCAATCCTCCCGTTCAGTAGGGCTGCCTTGCGAGCCATGGCAGACAAGTCGATGGTTGTGAAGTTGAGCGTTGTGATGCTCTTTTCAATTGCCGGGACAGCTTGCGCATCACCGGTCATGTTGGTGTCGTTGAGGAATAGCCTTGCTCCAAGGCCATGTTCTTTCGCCACGACTCACCCCCTACGCTTGATCCCACACGTCGTTGACAATCACCGGAATCAGGATGTCAATGACGCGGTATTTGGTTCTGTCTTGCTCCAAGTATCCGGCGTCTGCCTGTAGCTGAGTGCCTGTCTCTCCGAGCAAATCGACGTTGCGCACCAACGGATGCAAGTCGAAATCGTAATTCCCGTGAAGCTCACGCATCACGTTGGATGCCGCGCGCATCAAGTTGGGGTCAACTTCGTCCGAGTCTTGCAGCATGTTGACATACAACCGACCGACGAAAACCAACAGCGCAGTAGTTGCCGACAACCCACTGATAGCCCCAACTCCACGCATGCTCTGAAACCACACTGCCGCGCGGACACCCCTACCCGGCTTACGCTTCGGCTCATAGGCGTTGACCGAATCGAAGTAACCGGTGCGCTGGAAGACAGACACAACAGCGTCAAAGATCGGATCAATCCAATCCTCGTTGCGTGTCGTCAGTGCTTGTGTCATGAATTCAATTCCTTAACTAGTTCGTTGACATAAGGCTGCATGATCCTTTCCTTGTCTTTTGCTAGGCCCTGCCTCACTTCGCGGAATGTCCAGTAACCCTTAAACCGCGTCGTCTTGTTATTGCGTGCAACACCCTCCAAGTACCCGCCATACACAACGCCACCGTCTGACAGGCCCCTGTAGGTCTCCCTGCGCTCTATCTGAATACGGGACTCATAGAACCCTGTGGGGTTCTGTAGTACCCGCGCTAGGCGTTGTCGGATGCGGTTGTAACCCTCTTGCGCTAGCGCTTCATTGGCCCTGATAACCGCGCGCTTGGCGGCTGCCTTAGAGCCAGCCTTGTTAAAGATCATGCCCTTGTGACTGACCTTTACATTCACGCGGAACTGAGGCATTAGATTGCATCCAACCGTGAGACCCGTCCTACAGCCTCTCTAGCGGTTGCGATGAGGCTAGGTAGGCCAACCCCTGGGGTGTCCCTGGCTGACTCGCCAGAGCCCATCTCAGCCGTGTATCCGGCGGCATTCTGTTCTAGCAACACAACCGCAATAGCGACCGTTAGCTCTCTGACTAGCGGGTGCCAGTCATGAGCGTAGGCGTTGTCATTTGTTGAGTGGCTAGCCGCCGTACTCCCCAACGCTCCACGTTGGACAGTGAAAGTACGCGCGGCGTAGACATCCACCCCTGACGCATGGTCGGCAAGTGACGTCCCGTCAAAAGCTCTCGTGACAATTAGGTTGTTGCCTGCAATGTCATCCACACGCATGCGTTCAGCATCCACCAAAATGATTTCGCCTACGGCAAAGGATGACCCGCTACCAACCGCCAGAGTGCGCGCGGATTTCGTGTCGTCTAGCGTGGCTGCCGTGTTGACTCCTGTATCCGACATACGCCGTTCAGTTGTCACCACACGCTCTGTCCCGATGAGGACCTGTGACCCAACGCCGATGTCATAGATGCCTGAGGCAGGGTTCAGCACAAGCGTTGTGACGGAGCTATTTACATTGCCCCCTACAACAGCCGACGGAATGGACGTGTCAGTGTCGTTGTAGCCGAAGACACCCGTAACGCTGATGGCACGCTGGAAGGTGTCTCCCGCTTCAAACACTGCATTGGTGCTTGTGTCGATTTCCAGCGAGTCATACGGGGGCTCTGAGAGCCCATCCTCACGAGACAGGAAGTAGGTTCCGGGGGTGAGGGTTGTCCCTCCACTTTGGACAGACTCAACAGACACCATCGTGTTTCCGTCAAGCCAAAGGGTCCATG
>JACCDR010379206.1_pt1 | contig 11038 bp, 13 predicted proteins | sample 7446431 | NCBI WGS metagenome assembly JACCDR01 (sample SAMN15323443, study PRJNA562643) | freshwater metagenome | isolation source: river surface water | place: USA:Blue River Watershed | collected 2017-08-17 | reverse complement strand
GTGATTTTTGGAGATGCAGCGAATGGTATCAGTCAGATTCAAAATGATATTCGCGCAATTTACGTCGATCCGATGTTTCCCGAGAAAAAGAAGAGCGCTCTGCCTAAGAAAGAAATGCAAATTTTTAAGAAATGGGTCGGTGAGGATGCGGATTCTCAGGCTCTCTTGCAAGCGGCTTTGAAAAGTCGCGCCGAGCGAGTCGTGGTCAAGCGTCCCTTAAAAGCAGATCCCATATCCAAAGGAGTGGTTCATAGCTTCAAAGGAACCACCGTTCGATACGATCTCTACAGTCCCGGAAAAGGAGAATAGTCATGACCTTACTTTTAATTTCCGCTTTTATCTGTATATGGGCCTGGCATTTCTTTTTGAAGCTGAATCAAGAGTTCTCAGCCACCAAGTATTCATTTTGGATTTTATCTCTATTGCCACTGGCTGCTTGTATCATGATGGTATTTATCTCATGGCAATATTTGGGAATTCTTGTTTGGCTCTTGTGGATTATTTCTCTCTGGCTCCCCAACAAGAGATGGACAGTTTATATTCAAGCTCTGGCGTGCGTCGCGGTGACGTCGATGGGTCTTGAATTTTTCATGCAAAAAATTTCGCTGTATACTCAGACGCCAGAGCCTCCTTTGTGGATTTTCTGGTTGGGAGATACGGGATGGTTAGGGGCGCTTCTTGGTTTTGCTATCGGTTGTTTTTTTGCTTTGATCCACAGAGAAAAGGGCCATGTTTGGTGGATGGCTCCAGCCATGTTGCTTTCTGGCATTGGATCTCTTGGTTTGGTATGGGGTCTTTTTCTTGGAGACCGCTGCCAGTGGAAAAATAAAAACAAGACCATCTTTAGTCTAGTTGGCTTAGCTATCGGAGCTTTTGCCATGAAGGTTTATCCTCCGGGCATAAAAGACATCTTATGGCTGAGTGCGTGTCTAGTATGGATTTGCTTAGAGAATTTGATTTTTCATCGCCAAGCAAAAGTTTAGTACCTAAAATAAAGACCTAGTTTTAAAGAGAAATAGGTCTATGAGCAAAGATAAATCAGAGCAAAATTTAAAAGATAAAATCAAAGATCTCGAAAAAGATTTGTCTTTAAAGGAAGCCGAGCTTGTGAGCTATCGGTTGGAATTGGCAAAGGCCAATCAGCTCTTAGAAAAAGTCATTGCTGACATGGGCCAAGAAGTTAAATTAGCGGCTCTTGTTCAGAAGCTTCTTAATCCCACAGAAATTCCCAATATTCCTGGAATTGAATTCTCAACTAAATTTCTTCCGGGAATGAAGTCGGGTGGAGATTATTTTGACATTTTTGAACATGATGATCGTTTGAAATTTGGAATTATTCTTTCCAGTTGCTCAGGCTACGCCATGTCGGCGCTTTTCTTATCCGTTTTGATGAAATTATCGGCACAAATGGAAGCTCGTAAAGGGGCTGAACCTGATCAAGTCATCAAGCAGATGGCGGCCGAAATTGTTCCCAATATCCAGAAAAATGACTCTGCCAGTTTGTTTTACGGCGTTATTGATCGCCGTAATTATGAATTGCGATACTGCAGTGTGGGAAATCTGATGGGTTTTCTTCAGGCACAGGGAAATGAAAACTTGGTGCAACTGCAGCCCTCGGCAAAGGCGCTGGCAAAGGATTTCAACGAAAAGCCTTTAACGCATGCGATTTCATTGGGCCCTCGCGATCGTTTGATCTTATGCAGTGAAGGTGTGTGGGCCGCGCAATCTCCCGATCATGAAGCTTTTGGAAAAGAACGTCTTTCTAAAGCTATTCTTCATGCTCCGCGTTCAGGAGTTCACTCGGTGAGAAATGAAATTCTGTATCAAGTGGAAAAGTTCACGACTCTGTCTGACCCTCAGAGAGACCAAACTGTGGTCGTCACAGAGGTAAAAGACAAAGTGATAAAACTTGCCAAAAAAAGTTGAGTGTAGTTATTTATTATCATTAGAAAGTAGAGGAAATTCCTATGGCAGAAGCAGTTCAAATTTATGAAGGTGCAATTGATCGCGGATTAGAAGGAGTCGTTTCTTGTACGACGGCCGTTTCGTCGATTCAAGACAATACATTGTCTTACCGTGGTTTCACGATTGAAGACCTTGTGAAGAATTCAACTTTTGAAGAAGTCACTTTTCTTCTTTGGAACGATCGTTTGCCAAAAGCGAGTGAGCTCGACCAATTCAAAAAAGATCTTTCCGCTGAGTACGCTCTTCACCCGGATTTGATCAAAGTTTTAAAAACGGTCCCGACAAAAGGCATCCATCCAATGGCATGGCTCAGAACCGCTGTTTCTTTGCTGGGCCAGTGGGATAAAGACGCTGAAGATAACAGTCCTCAAGCAAATGCTCGTAAAGCTCTTCGTATGGTTGCAAAAATGGGCACGATCGTTTGTGCTTTCGAAGCGATTCGTAATGGAAAAGAGCCTGTGACTCCTAAAGCGGGGCAAACGATCGCATGGAACTTTATGTACATGTTGAAAGGCGGAGCTGAACCTAAATCAGATCTTGTGAAGATTTTTGATACTTGCTTGATTTTGCACGCGGACCACGAATTGAACTGTTCCGCTTTTGCGACTCGTGTAACGACATCTTCGTTGAGCGATATGTACTCGGCCATGGTTTCTGCAATTGGTGCATTGAAAGGCCCTCTTCACGGTGGAGCCAACGAGCAAGTGATGTTGATGCTCAAACGCATTGGCACAATGGATAAAGCTCAGCAATTCGTGAAAGATGCTTTGGCTGCCAAAGAAAAAGTGATGGGTATTGGTCACCGCGTTTATAAAAACGGAGATCCTCGTGCCGCTATCTTGAGAAAAATGAGCGAGAAATTGACGGCGGATATCGGTGAGCCGCAGTTGTATCAAATGTCGACGTTGATTGACGATACGATGAATAAAGAAAAAGGTCTTATGCCGAATGTGGATTTCTATTCAGCCACCGTTTATTACAGTATGGGAATTCCAATAGATATTTATACTCCGATTTTCGCTGTTTCTCGTATCAGTGGTTGGGTGGCTCACTCGATGGAACAATACGCGAATAATCGTATTTACCGGCCTCGCGGAAAATGGACTGGAAAAATGGGTCAGACTTGGACTCCTGTCGAAAAACGTTAGTCTTTAAGTAGAGGGGCTCTTGAAGAAAGTTTTAATCATCAGTTCGCAGATGCGGGAGCAAGATCTTCTGCAGAACGTGGCTCTGGCGCATAAGCCCGGAGCCTTTTCTTTTGAGACCACAGCTTCTTTTGGCCAAGATGTGACATATTGGACCGCTCAGGCTCCGGATGTTTTAATTCTTTGCCTTCCTGATGATGATCTCATGCAGGGCTATTTTTTTACGAAACTTCGTAAAGATGTTTTGAAGAACCAACCTATTATTTTTGTCAGTGAGAAAATTTCTGCGCCGATGATGCAGTTGAGCCTTCACTTTTCCAAAGTCCGCATGCTCAAAGCGCCTGTGGAAGGGAAAGTTCTTTATAGAAACGTCATGGATCTGACTCAGGAATATGAAGAGGGAAAAAGGCAAGTTCACCCTCGTTATCTCACCGATCAGGCAGTCGAGGTTCGCTCTGACATGCACGAAGGGACTATGAAGGCTGTGATGAAGAATCTTTCAGTTTCTGGTGCTTACTTCGAAACTTTGGAAGAAGGTTTTAAAATTGCAGCTGGTGATTTTGTTCGTCTCAGCGTTCAAATTGGAACTCCATTGAAACTTTATGTATTTGACGTGAAGGTGGTTTGGGCAGCTGAAAAGCCTAAGCAAATCAGGGGCTATGGCTGTACTTTTGTTGATCGAGACGAAGTTTATAATAATTTACTGAAGCACATTTAAATCTAGAGGGGGCCTATGGCTTCTATTTTTACCAAAATTATTCAAGGCGAATTACCCTGCTACAAGCTCATGGAAGATGAGCTCACGATTTCTATTCTGACGATTGAACCGATTAATTTGGGGCATAGCTTAGTCATCCCTAAAACCGAAGTGAATCACTGGTTTGATGTCCCTGCCGAGGCTTATACTCGTGTAGGACTGAATGCTCAGAAATTAGCGAAAGCGATTCAAAAAGCGACTGGATGTCCCCGAGTTCTGACGGCAGCAATTGGTTTCGAAGTTCAACATTATCATTTACATCTCATTCCAGCATGGTCCATGGCGGATCTTTCGTTTGCGAAAGCCTTGAGAAGGTCGGAGCAAGAAATGAAAGATATGGCTGAAAAGATCACTCAAAATCTCAAGTAGATGTTTAGAAATCCAGATATTCCATTCACTTATAATTACTCGCAGCCTGAAGAGTATCGATTTTCTATCGACTCGATAGAAATGCCATGGGAAGTGGCTCAGTATCTCAAACAGGTCCCTGCTGAAAAATTAAAGCAATGGAATGTGCTGGATCTGTGTGCAGGATGTGGGGTTCTTGGTTTTGAATTGAACTTTCATGTTCAAGAATTATCAAAGATTGATTTTGTCGAAGTTCAAGATGTGTATAAGTCTCATTTTGAAAAAAATTGTGAACTGGTTCATCGTGAAAATTCGGAATTTCGATTTTTAAATTTAAATTATGAAAAAATTCTCTTGCCTGAGTTTGAAAAACGTTATCAGCTCATCCTATGCAATCCTCCGTATTTTTTTCCTGAACAAGGAAAATTATCTCCCTCGGAGTTTAAAAACCGCTGTCGATTTTTTATCGATTCGAGTTTTGAAAAATTAATAGAAACAATCGATTTTTGTCTTGCCATGGAAGGTGAGGCTTTTATTTTGCTCCGCGAGCAAGAAGATCATTCGCGTGATATGCTGGGTGAATTACGCCAACTGCTAAAAGGCAAAATGAAGTGTGAAAACTTCGCAATGATACGCGGCACCTTCCTTTTAAAGCTCTATCGATAATTCTTATTGGCCCAATCATAAAATACATCTTTTCCGACCGAAACCTCAGTGTTAGATTAAAGTTACGCCATTCTAATGGCGCAGGAAAGGGGGTGGTGCTTGGATATGTCAATTAAGACAGAATCATGTGACACAACCAAGGCGGAGGTGGCTGCTTCATAGCAGTCGGCTTTCCGCCAAAGTTGTTCGTTTTTCGGGCGGGTCTTGTCAAAGACCCTGCCCTCTTGTAGAACCAATCCATGTCTTCAGCTTGGATTAGCTTCATTAACGGCAAAATCATTGAAAATGCGAATGCTTTGGATTTCATTGGCAATCTCAATGAATCCAAAAAATCTTTTACTCTGTGGACTGAAAAAGATCTTAATCACCGCAAAGAAATTCTACTCTCGCTGGCAATTCATATTTCTGAAAACGCAGAAATGATTGCGGAAAAAATGGGGCAAGCTCAGGCTTTACCAAAAAAGTTTCTCTTAGAGACAGAAATCTTAAAGGTCTGCCAGTTAATCGAGTCTCGAGTAAAAAATTTTCATCCAACAGAAATGAGATCTCCAACGGGAACAATTCTCATTCTGATTCCGGCGAGACTGAATTTTCGCTTCTTAATGGATATTCTTTCTTCGGCTTTGCTGGCCGGAAATACAGTCTATATAAAGCCTTCAAAAAAAGATTTTTATACTTCCAAATTCATTTCAGAAACGATGGGCTTTCTTTTTGGCAAGTTTTCGGAAAAAGATCTTCCGAGATCTCTCGTTCAAGTTTTTCAGGGCGAAGATGAGGTGGCTGATTTGATGGTGTCTCATCCATCGATCAAAGCCATCGCCTTCCAAGGAAAAAAAGAAGTCGCTGAGAAAATCAATGCTCTAGCTCACGCTCAATGGAAAAAGCTGATGATCATGGGTGGTTATCATAATTCGGCTCTGATTCTACCCGATGCCGACCTTTCCGTGGTGATTCCTGAATTGGTGGAAAGTTGCTTTCGGGGTCTAGGAAATTTGCGATGGAATATGACCAACATTCTTATCACCGAAGCGCAATTGCCTGAATTCGAGAAAAATTTTGCAGAAGAATTAGAGAAGACCTGTTTTGATCATTATCTCGCCGGAGAAGAGGAGCAGGCTCAAAAATCCTACGACCAGCTCATGTCCGAAGAAAAGAAAATCATTTGGCAGGGAAAAATCCCTGGATGGAAAGTCCAGCCCACAGTCGTCAAAGATCTTTCCCACTGTTCCGTTCTTCAGCAGGATTGCCTGCTCGCTCCGGTGGTTTTGGTTTCAGCAGTCAAATACGTTCATGAGATGGCAAAGTGGGCTAATACAGGCTATTACGCTCAAGCAGCACAGATTTTTGGGTCCCAGGAGAAAGCTCTGAACATGGCTGCCAAATTAGATGCCGGAGTTATCTTTATCAATAACTGGTATGCTTCTTTGAATGATTTGGGATTTGGATACAAGCAGTCTTCTTATGGACTAACGAACAGTTCTCCCATAGGAGAACTCTTTAGCGACGCTAAAAAATTGACGACGTGAAAGTCAAATTCCTGACGAAATTTTAATTCAGAATATAATTTTTGGCGCGAGTCCGCAGATCGCATTGAGGGCAGTAAGCTTCCTCTTTGATCTCAGCACTTTCTTCAACTCGTTTATGTTGTAGCTCAAGCACGCTTGAACACAAAATACAGTTATTATGCGCCTGAATGAATTCGCGGTGAGTGTTTGTTTCGACTCTTTCGAAGTATTGCACTTTGCCCAGTTCCATCTTTTACCGTCCTTGGCTTGGAGATGAAGCTATCTAATGCAAAAGCTGGGCACAGGACTATGAGCGGGTATTTAGCTCATCAACTGACGACGAAGTTGCTGTTTTTTTTCTTCCAGCAACAGATCGATTATTTGTTCAGGATCTAGGTCATAGACCTGCATGAAAGATTTGAGAGATTTGAGTGGAACACGGGAAATTCCACGCTCGATATTTGAAATAAACTGAGGAGAGCCATATCCTAGCTTCTCAGCGACTTGGGCTTGGGTAAGACCCTTGGCTTCACGCTTTTCTTTTAAGAACTGACCTATGTGTTTCGTCATCACAACTCCAGACTTGGTAACAGCAGTTTTCACCAACAAAACTGACATGAGACACACTTAAAATTTTAAAACAATTTTCGCCACGAGAGCGAATTTAAACACCTCTTTATTTAAGCTCTCTCAAAGCTCGTAATTAAAGCTTGCTCTGATTGAAACTTCTTAAATCCTAACTCAATTAATTCAGTAATTAAATCAGAATACTTCAAACCTGTTGCTTCCCACATCTTAGGGTACATGCTTATTTGTGTAAATCCAGGAATGGTATTCACTTCGTTAATATAGAGCTCGCCATTTGTCTTAAGAAAGAAATCGACACGCGTTAATCCATCGCAACCCAGAACCTGAAATGTTTTGCAGGCCATATTTTGAACCGCTTTTAATTCATCAGAACTTAGTTTTGCTGGAATCTGAAGAGCCGCTCCATTTTCATCGAGATATTTGGCTTCGTAAGAATAGAATTCGTGTGTCGGAGTGACTTCGCCGGCGACAGAAGCTTTGGGTTGATGGTTCAAGCCCATCACAGAGCATTCGATCTCTCGGCCAACTACTGCTTCTTCGGCGAGCACTTTGTGATCATAGAGAAAAGAGTCTTTGATCTTGGTTTCAAAATCTTCCTTCGTTTTGATTTTGTGAACTCCGACCGAAGATCCAGCATTTGCTGGCTTGATAAAAAAGGGAAGGCCCAATTGTTTGCTAATATCGTCGAAATTATTTTTTTGATGAGACATGAGAACCATATATTTAGCAGCGGGAATATTTGCGACCAAGAGTAGTCTTTTCATGACTTCTTTATCCATGCCGACGGCAGAGCCTAAAACTCCGCAACCCACAAAAGCGAGATTCACCATTTTAAATAGACCTTGAATGCAGCCGTCTTCACCAAAAGTTCCATGCAAAACAGGGAAAGCAATATCAACAGCAGAGGTTTTTTTGCTTTCCAGAGAAAAAATATGGGGTTTTCCTTTGTGGCAAATCAATGAAACAGGATCAGCTCCTGCCGGCAGTGATTTGTCAGAAAGAGATTTAATTTTTTGAAATATATCTGTGGATGGAAATTGGTACCAAGTTCCTTCTTTGCTAATCCCCATGATAATCAGATCATATTTGGTTTGATCAACGGCTCCGGCCACGTTTTTGGCCGATTTTAGAGACACTTCGTGTTCAGCGGATTTTCCACCAAAAATGATCGCAACTTTTTGTTTCATGATAATCCCTCGTCTAGAGATTTATCATGCCATTTCGATGAACTCTTTGACTAGACCAGAAATTCCCTGAAAAACTTCATGAGCTTTCGCATTGTCATCCATATAGGCCGGAGTGCTAATCACTTTGTGAGATCTGTCTGTAATATAATCATTCGCCGGGCATTCGACCAAATGAGCGCCGGTTTTTCCGGCTTCTTTCATGATGCCAGGGTCATTTCCCAAAGTTATTTCCACATGACGATGTCCCAGGATTTTCGCAATGATCACGGGCGCAATACAAATAGCGGCAATGGGTTTACTCGCTTGAAAGAAATCAAGCACAGCTTTTTCGACAAGAGGGTGAATTGAGCATTGAACTTTTTTTTCTGACCAGTCACAGAGGTGGATAGCAGCGCCATGGCCGCCAGGAAAAGCCAGGCCATCAAAATTTTCAGGTTTTAGTTCTTTGAGATCTTTCATTTGGCTACGAGTAATTCTCGAGGCTTCCACCATGATATTTCTTTTTTCACTCATCGGCTGATTAGTGAGGAAATTGGTAGGCGTAAATTCTTTATTTGGAGCAAAGAAAGTCATTTCAGCATTTTGTGCGGAAAGCGCAATCATCAGGCTCACTGCTTCTGTGATTTCGGCTCCGTCTTTGTTTCCACAACCCGACAGAACCACGGCAATTTTTTTTGATTTCATAGAAAATATTCTGAACTAGTCGTGTCCGAATTGGAAGTCGCGAAGCTCCATGCAATTCATGACGGGAACAGTTTGCTTGTTGGTGCCATCGCTGAGCTCCATCCAAGTTTGTCCACAGCCTTTTATCTGATTTGTGACTCGAAGACTGTTGTCTTCAGGATTGAGATTATCCCAGCTTTCGATATATGTTGGTACATCAGAACTGGAAATCAGAGTAAAGGCCGTTTTAATTCCGTGATCCGGAGTTTCCCAATAAACCTGGTCAAATTTGACTTTGACGTATCTGAGACCGTTTCTGCAAACCATCTCCGGCAAGCCGCCGCAATCAGGTCTTGATGAAACTGCCGCAGGCACAGGCATGACGCCTGATTCTTTCGTGAGATTATGGAAAGTGTATTTCTCAGGAGCAGCCGCAGCTAAACGCTGAATACTTTGAATTGTCAGCCCCGATTCTTTGGTGTCTCTTGACTGAAAAGCCGTTGTCGCGACGGGCTTCACATCGACAACAAGACCCAAATTTCCTAATTTATACTCTTTCCATCCGCCGTTGACCAATTCTCTGGTCGTGACGTTGAAAGTAGCCACCGAGTAGATTTTGCCGTCTTGAACTGGTTGTTCATATTTGACGACCTCATCGAGACGCTGATAAGTCGTTTCCGGTGGTCTCGTATCAATGCCCATGTAGCCTTCCAAAGAGACGTATTGGTCCATTTTTATCGTCTCCGGACGGAGCTCGGCTCCCTCGTTCAGAGCTTCGCCAATTTTTTCACTGGTCACTTTGGGTCCGTAATCAGCTTTGAGTTCAGGATTTTTCATACAACCCACAAAGGCAAAAAGAATCAAGGGGAGCGTGATAGCAATGACCGTGAGAAAAAGAATTCTTTTCATATAGAGTCCCATCCCCATACCCAGAGAGGGAGCGGGAGTAATTTAGATAGTTTTTGCTGAGTCGCTACTTGGAGATGTGGAATATCAATCGCTGGTCCAAAGAGAATTCGGACAAGATCTTTTGAATCGTTAATCGCGATAAGATCACCCGCTAAACCAAAAAGAATTTCATCGCCTCTTCTTTCAAGGACAAAATCTTGCTGACCTAAAGAGCGAGCCGCTTTTTTTACTTTTTGGAATAGAGCTTCTTCGTTGATGATCTTAATCATTCCGAGAAAACCTTGGTTCACGATCACGCCGGGTAATTGTTTGAGCTTTTGATTCAAATTCAAAGCATGCGCCGGAGAAATCACCGTGAAAGAAGCGCCTTTATCCTTGCGTATATAGCTCACAAGATCGATCAGAGCAGAAGCAGAGCCACCCCATTCATGAATATAATTTGTGAGATCGGCTCCTTTGCCTTCAATTCCGTAGGCCACAAGTTGATTATTCGCATCCCACAAGGTGTGAACGCTTGTCTGAGGAATTTGCAAAAATTTACGAATGTCTTCAGCGGTGCGAACAGATGAGACTGTGTGTTGAGTGTAAAGACGGTAAAGAGACTCGGCTGAGATTTGCGAAGTTTTCATATAACGCAAAGGCGTATTAGAAGGAACAAAGTCTTGCTCAATGACATAGGACATCTCAGTTCCTGCCAGCTCGAAATCCATCTTGTGATAGAACTCGTAAAGATCTGTCCAAAGCATCGCGATATCACATTCTTGGCGGGCCGCCTCGGCCAAACACTCATTGAGAACCTTTGTGCTCAATCCTTGGTTACGATGACCTGTATCGGTCACAACACTGCCAATGGCGGCTACCTTTAAGATGGCCAAAGGAGTTTTGATAATCAGGGGCTTTATCACCGCATGGGAGACGACTTTTTCGTCTTCCGTGATGATACGAATATTGTTCAAGTTCGATAAACTGAGGGCCGTCGGGTACTCGCTGGCGAGAGACCATTGAGAATCGGGACGCAGAGCCTGGTTCAAAAAGCTCAAAACTTGAGAATATTCCGCTTCTTTGGGCGGGCGGGGACCTTCCATAGCCACCTCCTATCCTTTCTATTTTATTTAAAAAAAATGCAAAAAATGAGGCCAGTTTGCGAATTCTGGACATTCCTTTGAAAAGCTTATAGAAGATGAGAACTAACGAGAAATTAAAGCAGTTTGAGGATGTGGTTCGATGGCTGATTTAGAGCAAAAATGGAAAGAAAATGTCCCGGGGAAAATGTTTGTCGATCAAACATGCATCGCCTGTGACGCC
>JACCDR010333903.1_pt1 | contig 11039 bp, 8 predicted proteins | sample 7446431 | NCBI WGS metagenome assembly JACCDR01 (sample SAMN15323443, study PRJNA562643) | freshwater metagenome | isolation source: river surface water | place: USA:Blue River Watershed | collected 2017-08-17 | reverse complement strand
CCCGACGAGGGCCAGATCGTCTACCAGGGCCAGCCGGTGCAGATCCGCAACCCGCAGCAGGCGCGGGCCCTGGGCATCAGCATGGTGTTCCAGCATTTCAGCCTCTTCGACACCCTGACGGTGGCCGAGAACGTCTGGATCGGCCTGGACAAAAGCCTCACCCTGGCCGCGGTGACACAACGCATCCGGGACAAGGCGCAGCAGTACGGCCTGGACATCGACCCGCTGCGCCCCGTGCACAGCCTGAGCGTGGGCGAGATGCAGCGCGTGGAGATCATCCGCGCCCTGCTGGGCGAGCCGCAGCTGCTGATCCTGGACGAACCCACCTCGGTGCTCACGCCGCAGGCGGTGGAGAAACTCTTCGAGGTGCTGCGCCAGCTCTCGGCCCAGGGCTGCAGCATCCTTTACATCAGCCACAAGCTGCACGAGATCCGCGCCCTGTGCACGGCCTGCACCGTGCTGCGCGGCGGCGAGGTCACCGGGGTGTGTGACCCGCGCGAGGAAAGCAACGCCTCGCTGAGCCGCCTCATGATCGGCGCCGAGCCGCCCACGTTGCAGCACAAGCCGGCGCAGGCCGGCGCCGTGCAGCTGGACGTGCAGGGCCTGAGCCTGCCGCGACAGGACCCCTTTGGCGTGGACCTGGACGCGGTGCAGCTGCAGGTGCGGGCGGGCGAAGTGGTGGGCATCGCCGGCGTGTCGGGCAACGGCCAGCGCGAGCTGCTGTACGCGCTGTCGGGCGAAGACCTGCGCAGCCCCGCGGGCAGCATCCGCCTGGGCACCCAGGACGCCACCCGCCTGGACCCGGCGCGGCGACGCGCCCTGGGCCTGCATTTCGTGCCCGAGGAACGCCTGGGCCGCGGCGCCGTGCCCGCCATGGGCCTGGACCACAACCTGCTGCTCACGCGCGGCGAGGCCCTGGGCCCGCTGGGCTGGATCCGCACCGGCGCGCTCGCCGCCCAGGCGCGCGGCATCATCGCGCGCCTGCGGGTCAAGGCGGCCGACGAACACGCCGCGGCGCGCAGCCTCTCGGGCGGCAACCTGCAGAAGTTCATCGTGGGGCGCGAGATCGACGCCGGGCCCCGCCTGCTCATCGTCTCACAGCCCACCTGGGGCGTGGACGTGGGCGCGGCCGCGCAGATCCGCGCCGAGATCCTGGCGCTGCGCGACGCGGGTTGCGCCGTCCTGGTGGTGAGCGAGGAGCTCGAGGAGTTGTTCGAGCTCAGCGACCGCCTGCACGTCATGGCCAAGGGCCGGCTCTCGCCCTCGCTGGCCATGGCCGAGGCCACGACCGAGCGCATTGGCGCCTGGATGAGCGGGCTGTGGCACGAGGCGGTGCAGGAGCACCTGCAGGAACAGGAGGCCGGTCATGCTGCGGCTTGAACTGCGGCCCCAGCCTTCGCGCACCTGGGGCCTGGCCTCGCCGCTGCTGGCGCTGGCGCTCACGGTGCTGCTGGGCGTGATCCTCTTCATGGCCCTGGGCAAGGACCCGCTGCGCGGCCTGCAGATGTTCTTCTGGGAACCCGTGAAGTCGGGTTACGCCCTGGGCGAGCTCATGGTCAAGGCCACGCCCCTGCTCATCATCGCGCTGGGTCTGGCGGTGTGCTTCCGCTCCAACGTCTGGAACATCGGCGCCGAAGGGCAGTTCGTGATCGGCGCGGTCTGCGCCGGCGGCATGGCCCTGCTCGCCGACAAGGGCACCGGCCCCTGGATCATTCCGGCCGTGCTGCTGGCCGGGGTGCTGGGCGGCATGGTCTGGGCCGGGATCACGGCCCTGCTGCGCGACCGCTTCCACGCCAACGAAATCCTCGTGAGCCTGATGCTGGTCTACGTGGCCATCCAGCTGCTCAATTTCCTGGTGCACGGCCCCTGGAAAGACCCGGGTGGCTACAACTTTCCCCAGACCCGCACCTTCGAGGCGGTGACGCAGATCCCGCGCCTCATGAGCGGCTCGCGGCTCAACATCGGGCTCGTGCTGGCCCTGCTGGGCGCGGCCGCGCTCTGGGTCTTCCTGTTCCGCCTGCGCGCCGGTTTTGCGCTGCAGGTGGGCGGCCTGGCGCCGGCGGCGGCCCGTTACGCCGGCTTTTCCTCACGCAAGGCGCTGTGGACGGCGCTGCTGGTCTCGGGCGGCGCAGCCGGCCTGGCTGGCGCGCTGGAGGTGGCCGGGCCGATCGGGCAACTCACGCCCTATGTGCCGGCGGGTTATGGCTTTGCGGCCATCATCGTCGCCTTCGTCGGACGCCTGCACCCGGTGGGCATGGTGTTTTCGGCCATCCTCATGAGCATGTTCTACATCGGCGGTGAACTCGCGCAGTCGCGTCTGGGCCTGCCCAAGTCCATCACCGGCGTGTTCCAGGGTCTGCTGCTGTTCACGCTGCTGACCTGCGACACGCTGATCAACTACCGCCTCAGGCTGGGAGGGACGCGCTGATGGAGTCCTACGCGCTGCTGCTCGCGGCCACCCTCAACGCCGGCACGGTGCTGGCGCTGGCCGCGCTGGGCCTGCTGATCAACGAGAAGGCAGGCATCGTCAACCTGGGCGCCGAAGGCATGATGCTGTGCGCGGCCATTGCCGGTTTCGCCACCGTGGTGCACACGGGCAGCGACTGGCTGGGTTTTGTGGCCGGCATGGGGGCGGGTGCGCTGCTGGCGGCCGTCTTCGGCTGGCTGGTGATCTGGCTGGGCACCAATCCCTACGCCACCGGCCTGGCGCTCAGCCTTTTTGGTGCGGGTTTCTCGGCCTTCGCGGGCATCGCCTACGTGCAGGCCAAGCTGCCCGAGCGCACCCAGTGGGTCGTGCCCCTGCTGGGCGACATCCCCTGGATCGGTCCGGCCGTGTTCCGCCAGCATCCCCTGGTCTACCTGACCGTGGCCCTGGCCGTGGCGCTCATCGTCTGGCTGGGGCGCAGCCGCAGCGGCCTGATCCTGCGCGCCGTGGGCGAGTCACCCGAATCGGCGCACGCCCTGGGCTATCCGGTGCGGCGCATCCGCCTGGCAGCCGTGCTGGCCGGCGGCGCCTTGTGCGGTCTGTCCGGCGCCTACCTGTCCGTGGTCTACACCCCGCTGTGGGTGGAGGGCATGGTGGCCGGCAAGGGCTGGATCGCGCTGGCGCTGACCACCTTCGCCACCTGGCGGCCGGCGCGTGTGCTGCTGGGCGCATATCTGTTTGGCGGCGTGACCATGCTGCAGTTCCACCTGCAGGGCATGGGCGTGGCCCTGCCCAGCCAGTTCCTGGACATGCTGCCCTACCTGGCCACCATCGTGGTGCTGGCCCTGATCTCGCGCAACCCGGACTGGATCCGCGTGAACATGCCCGCATCGCTGGGCAAGACATTCACCCCCGGCTCATAATCGCAACGTTTTTTCAACCCAGTGAGGACACCCATGACCGACCTGACCAAACGCCGCCTGTTCCAGGCTGCTGCCATTTCCACCATCGCCGCCGCCGCCCTCGTGGGCTGTGGCAAGAAGGAGGAGCCCGCTGCTGCCGCGCCGGCCGCCGCGCCCAAGGCTGCGCCGCTGAAGATCGCCTTCGCCTACGTGGGCCCCGTCGGCGACGGCGGCTGGACCTTTGCGCACGACAACGGGCGCAAGGCGCTGGAGAAGGAATTCGGCGACAAGATCGTCACCAGCTTCGTCGAGAAGGTGCCCGAAAGCGCCGACGCCGAGCGCGTGATCCGCGACATGGCCGGCCAGGGCAACACCCTGATCTTCGGCACCACCTTCGGTTACATGGAGCCCATGCTCAAGGTTGCCGCCGACTTCAAGAACGTAAAGTTCGAGCATGCCACCGGCTACAAGACCGCCGAGAACATGCGCACCTACGACAGCCGCACCTACGAAGGCGCGTACATGGCCGGCGTGATCGCCGGCAAGATGACCAAGAGCAACACCCTGGGTGTGGTCGGCTCGATCCCGATCCCCGAAGTGATCCGCAACATCAACAGCTTCACGCTGGGCGCCCAGTCGGTGAACCCCAAGGTCAAGACCAAGGTGGTGTGGGTCGGCGAGTGGTTCAACCCGCCGAAGGAAACCGAGGCCGCCACCGCCCTGATCAACGGCGGCGCCGATGTGCTGATGCAGAACACCGACTCCTCCGCCGTGCTGCAGACCGCCGAGAAGATGGGCAAGCGCGCCTTCGGCTGGGACAGCGACATGACGGCCTACGGCCCCAAGGCCCACCTGGGTTCGGCCATCATCAACTGGGCGCCCTATTACATCAAGGCCACCCGTGACGCCCTGGACGGCAAGTGGACCACCGGCCAGGCCTGGTGGGGCGTGAAGGAAGGCGCCATCGACATGGTGTCCGTGGCCGCCGACGTGCCGGACGAGAGCAAGAAGCGCATCGACGAGATCAAGGCCGGCCTCAAGGACGGCAGCTTCGCCATCTGGAAGGGCCCCATCCTGGGCCAGGACGGCAAGGAAGTGCTGAAGAAGGACGAAGTCGCCGACGACAAGTTCCTGGGCGGCATCAACTTCTACGTCAAGGGCGTGGAAGGCAAGATCCCCGGGGGCAAGTAAAGCCTGAGTCCTGATGCAAGGGGCTGCCTCGGCAGCCCCTTGTCGTTTGCAGAAGGAGAAACGCCATGGACGCATCCCTGACCGAACTGCTGCGCCGCATGCCCAAGGCGGAGCTGCACGTGCACATCGAAGGCACGCTGGAACCCGAGCTGATCTTCAGGCTGGCCCGGCGCAACGGCCTGGCCCTGCCCTATGCCGACGAGGCGGCACTGCGCGCGGCCTACGCCTTCACCAACCTGCAGAGCTTCCTGGACCTGTACTATGCTGGCGCCAGCGTGCTACAGAAGGAACAGGACTTCTACGACATGGCCTGGGCCTACTTCGAGCGGGCGCAGGCCGACGGGGTGGTGCGCGCCGAACTGTTCTTCGACCCCCAGACGCACACCGCACGCGGCGTGTCCATGGGCACCGTGATCGAAGGCCTGAGCCGGGCCTGTACCGATGCGCAGACCCGGCTGGGCATCAGCGCGGATCTCATCCTCTGCTTCCTGCGCCACCTCAGCGAGGATGAGGCTTTCCAGACCCTGGAGCAGGCCCTGCCCTGGCGCGCTCACTTCATCGGGGTCGGCCTGGACTCCAGCGAGGTGGGCCACCCGCCGGAGAAGTTCGCCCGCGTCTTCGCACGCTGCCGGGAGCTCGGCCTGCGCCGCGTGGCCCATGCCGGGGAGGAAGGGCCGCCGGCCTACGTGTGGTCGGCACTCGACGTGCTGAAGGTGGAACGCATCGACCACGGCGTGCAGTCCATCCACGACGCGGCGCTGATGAAGCGCCTGGCCGACAGCCGCATGCCACTGACGGTGTGTCCGCTGTCCAACCTCAAGCTCTGCGTCTTCGACGATCTCCGTAAGCACAACCTGCGCCGCATGCTCGAGGCGGGTGTCTGCGTGACGATCAACTCGGACGACCCGGCCTATTTCGGTGGTTATGTGCTGGACAACTACCTGCAGACCTTCGAGGCCCTGCAGCTGGACGCCAGCCATGCGCGCACGCTGGCGGCCAACAGCCTGCAGGCCAGCTTCGCGCCCGAGGCGGACCAGCGCCGCTGGCTGCAGGCGCTGGATCGCTGCTTCGCCTAGCCCATACGCGCCAGCAGGGTCTCCATGTCCTTCATCATGGCCGAGAGGTCGGCCTTCTGCTCCTCGCCGGGCGAGAGGCGCGCCTCGAGTTCCTGCGCCATGAAGCAGACCGTCATGCGCAGGTAGGTGCTGTCCAGCGCCTTGCGCACCGCCGAGAACTGTTGCCCGATCTTCAGGCAGCTTTCCCCATCTTCGATCATGCGCTGGATACCGCGCAACTGGCCCTCGGCGCGGCGCAGGCGATTGAGCACCTCGGTGCGTGCATCGCTGTCGCTCAGCACGGTCGGGTCGCAGCCCACCGCGGTGCTGGAAGGCGCCGGTGTTTTTTTCAAGGATGCGCTCCTGGCCATGTCTGTACCCTTATTTCAGTGGCTGGCTGTTGGCGTCGAACACGCTCACGTGCAGGGGGATGCCCTGGGCGACGCTGGCACCCACGGTGCAGAAGGCCTCGAACTGCGCGAGCACACGGTCGAGGTGCTGCAGGCTGGCGGCCGGCACGCCCAGCGTGAGCACGACGTTCAGCCCCAGCACACGCAGGCGGTTCTCGGCATTGCGACCGATCTCGGCCGTGACCTCGCAGCGGATGGGCTCGGGCGCCTGCTTGAACTTGCGCAGGGCAAACAGCAGTGAATCGGACAGGCAGTTGCCCACGGCCGCCGCGAGCAGCTGCACGGGCGTGGGCCCCTGTCCCTGGCCCAGCGGCGGGTGCTCGTCACCGATCAGCGGGGGCTGGCCGGTGCCGAAGTCGATGGCGAACTGGAAGTCCTGCTGCTGGCGCAGCACGACACGGGGTGCGGTCTCGCTCATGACGGGCTCCTGGTGATGGCTTACCTGGTCCCGCAGGAACCGCCCTCAGGCACGCCCAGTTTCCTCAGCAAGATGCCGGGCGGGCAGAAGCCGGTGAAGCCGGACTGGAACAGGTTGAAACCGACAAAGGCGGTGAAGGCCAGGAACCAGGGGCTCACGAAGATCGGGCTGGCTTCGACGCCGAGGGCCAGCGACAGCATGACAAAAAGGCCGGCCAGGATGCGGATGTAACGTTCAACAGTCATGGTTAACTCCTAAGGTTCAGGTTGAGGACAGGGGAGACAGGGGCGTGCCGTCGGCGTTCTCGTGCTTGCGTCGGTACAGGGCGTAATACAGCACGGGGATCACCACCAGCGTGAGCAGGGTGGACACCAGGATGCCGAAGATCAGCGAGATCGCCAGGCCGTTAAAGATCGGGTCGTCGAGGATGAAAAAGGCGCCAATCATGGCGGCCAGGCCGGTGAGCGCGATGGGCTGGGCACGCACGGCGGCGGACTGCACCACGGCATCGCGGAACTTCATGCCCTGCGCGAGCTGCAGCTCGATGAAGTCCACCAGCAGGATGGAGTTGCGCACGATGATGCCGGCCAGCGCGATCATGCCGATCATGCTGGTGGCCGTGAACTGCGCGTCCAGCAGGGCGTGGCCCGGCATGACACCGATGAGGGTGAGCGGGATGGGCGCCATGATGACCAGGGGCGTCGTGTACGAGCGGAACTGCGCCACCACCAGCAGGTAGATCAGGATGAGGCCGACGCCATAGGCGGCGCCCATGTCGCGGAAGGTCTCGTAGGTGATCTGCCATTCGCCGTCCCATTTGAGGGCGTACTGGCGGTAGGTGTCGGTGGGCTGGCGGATCCAGTACTCGGCCAGTTCGCCCGTACCTTTGAGCGCGGCCTCCTCCAGCTTCGGGCGGATGGCAAACAGGCCGTACAGGGGCGAGTCCAGCTGGCCAGCCATGTCGCCGAAGACGTAGCTCACATGGGCCAGGTCCTTGGTGAACAGCGGCTTGTCGATGACACCTCGCTCCACGCGCACGAGTTCGGACAAGGGCACCAGCTGGCCATTGGCGGCGCGCATGGGCAGGGCCAGCAAGGCGTCCAGGCCGATCTGCTGTTCGCGCGGCAGCTGCAGGCGCACCGGCACCGGGTACTTGGACTGCGCGTCGTGCAGCCAGGCCGCGTCGTTGCCCGACAGCGCCGCGTGCACGGTCTGCGCCACCGCGGCCACCGGAATGCCCAGGGACTCGGCGCGCTGGCGACGCACACGCAGCCAGGCGCGGGGCGCATCCTCGCGCAGCGAGGTGTCCACGCCCACGATGTCCTGCGTCTGGCCGAAGGCCGCGGCAAGACGCTGCGCCAGCTGCTGGCGACCGGCCTCGTCCGGGCCATAGATCTCCGCCACCAGCGGGCTCATGACCGGCGGTCCGGGCGGGACTTCCACCACCTTCAGGCGCGCGCCGTGCCTGCGGGCGATGTCTTCGAGCGCCGGGCGCAGGCGCTGGGCGATGGCGTGACTCTGCTCCTTGCGCTGCTTCTTGTGCACCAGGTTGACCTGCAGGTCGCCCTGCTCGGCTTCGGCGCGCAGGTAGTACTGGCGGACCAGGCCGTTGAAGGTGATGGGGCTGGCCGTACCGGCATAAGCCTGCAGGTCCTGCACCTCGGGCTGCTGCGCGAGGAAGGCGCCCAGCTCGTGCAGGGCGGCGGCCGTGTCTTCCAGCGGCGTGCCCGCGGGCATCTCGACCACCACCTGGAACTCGCTCTTGTTGTCGAAAGGCAGCATCTTGAGCACCACGCCCACGAAGCTCGAGGGCACCAGCGTGAGTCCGGCGGAGAGCAGCAGCGCCCCTCCGATGCCGCCCAGCAGCAGCCAGCGGCGACGTGCGCTTTGCAGGAAAGGCGTGAGCAGGCTGGTGAAGGCGCTCTGCAGCTTCGCACCCATGCCGCCATGACCCGCCTGGGCATGCGCACCCTGGGGCTTCATGAGCTTGAGCGCGAGCCAGGGCGTGACCGTGAAGGCGATGGCCAGGGAGATGGCCATGCCCAGGCTGGAGTTGATGGGGATGGGGCTCATGTAGGGGCCCATGAGGCCGCTCACGAAGGCCATGGGCAGCAGGGCCGCGATCACCGTCAGCGTGGCCAGGATGGTGGGGCCACCGACCTCGTCCACGGCACGCGGGATGATCTCGCGCAACGACGCCTCCGGGGTGAGCTGCTGGTGACGATGGATGTTCTCCACCACCACGATGGCGTCGTCGACCAGGATGCCGATGGAGAAGATCAGCGCGAACAGGGAAACACGGTTGAGCGTGAAGCCCCAGGCCCAGGAGGCGAACAGCGTGGCGGTCAGCGTGAGGATGACGGCAGCGCCCACGATGACGGCCTCGCGCCGGCCCAGGGCCAGGCCCACGAGCAGGATGACCGAGCCGGTGGCGAAGGCCAGCTTGGCGATCAGCTGGTTGGCCTTCTCGGCCGCGGTCTCGCCGTAGTTGCGCGTGACCGTGGCTTCGATGTTGGACGGGATGACGGTGTTGCGCAGGGCCTGCACCCGCTCATTCGCGGCGCGTGCCACATCGACGGCGTTTTCGCCGGGCTTTTTGGTGACCGTCAGCGTCACGGCCGGGTAGACCTGGCCAGCCGCAGTGGCGGCGTCGCCGGTGGCCTGGGCCATGGCCGCGCCCGGCGTGAACCAGACGTAACGCTGCGGCTGCTGCGCGCCGGCCTCGATGCGGGCCACCTCGCGCAGATAGACCGGCGCCCCCTTGCTGACACCAACCACGATGCTGCCCACGTCGTCGGGGGAACGCAGGAACTCGCCCGTCTCCACGCTGAGCATCTGCGGCGCGCCACTGTTTTTCGCACGGCTGTCGAGCACGGCCCCGGCGGGCATGCCGAAGTTGGCCGCCGCCAGGGTCTGACGCAGCGAGAGCACGTCGATACCGCGTGCGCGCAGGCGGGTCGGGTCCAGCCAGACGTGCACGGCGCGGCCGGGTCCGCCCAGCGTGTCGACCTCGCGTGTGCCCTTCACGCGCTTGAGTTCGGTCTCCAGCGCGTGGGCCACGCGCTCGAGCTCCTGGGCGGGCGCGCCGTCTTTGCTCCAGAGCGTGACAGCCAGCACGGGCACGTCGTCGATGCCCTTGGGCTTGACGATGGGGGCCAGCGTGCCCAGCTCGCGCGGCAGCCAGTCCTGGTTGGCGTTGAGCACGTCGTAGAGACGCACCAGGGCCTCGGTGCGCGGCACGCCGACCTGGAACTGCACGGTCAGCACCGCCAGGCCGGGCCGGGCGACGGAGTAGGTGTGCTCGATGCCGGCGATCTGGCTCAGCACCTGCTCGGCCGGACGCGCCACCATGTTCTGCACGTCGGCGCTGCTGGCCCCGGGGAAGGGGATCAGCACATTGGCCATGGTGACGTTGATCTGGGGCTCCTCCTCGCGCGGCGTGACCAGCACGGCAAAGAGGCCCAGCAGCAGCGCCACCAGCGCCAGCAGCGGCGTGAGCGCGTTGGCCTGGAAAGCTGCGGCGATGCGACCTGAGATACCCATGCGTTCCTGCGTGTTCATGGCAGTCCTCAGCGGCTGGCGGCAGCTACCGCACCGGCGAGACCGGCACGTACCGGGTCGAGCGCCACGCGCTCACCGGTGGCCAGACCCGCCACGATCTCCACGCCTTCGGCGCCATGGTCGGCCCCCAGGCGCACGGCGCGCAACACGAAACCGCGCTCGCTGGCCACGTAGACGGCCGTCAGCTCACCGCGGCGCAGCACGGCCTGGGCCGGCACCACGGTGCGCTGGGCCTGGCCACCGACGAAACGCACGCGAACCTGCTGGCCCGGCAGCAGCTTCTGTGCAGCGTTCGGGGCCAGGTCGAGGCGCCAGACCACGGTCTGCGAGACCGGGTCGGCCGCGGGCATGGTGCTGCGCTTGACAGGCTGCACCCACTGGCTGGCACCGTTGGCCTCCGTCAGCTGCACCTGCACGTCCTGCGCGGCGCGGGCGCTGTCGGCCTGGGAGGCCGGCACCTGCACCACAGCCCGCAGCGGCTGGGGCGCGTAGACCGTGACCACGGGCTTGCCCGGCACGGCCAGGTCGCCAGCGTCCACATGGGTCTGCAGCACCCAGCCGTCGTAGGGCGCGGTCACGCGGGTGTAGCCCTGGCTCAGGGCCGAGGCGCGCGCGCCGGCCGTGGCCTGCGACTGGCCGGCCTGGGCGGCCTTGTACTGGGTCTCGGCCATATCCAGTGCGGCCTGGCTCACGAAACCCTGGGCGCGGAGCTCGCGCGTGCGCTCGTAATGGGCTTTCGCGTTGCGCAGCTCGGCCTCGGCCTGGCTCAGCTGGGCGGCGCTGCGCTGCACACCGACGGTGGTCTCGCTGTCGTCGATGGTGGCCAGCAGCTGGCCGGCCCGGACCTGGTCGCCCATCTTCACGAGCAGTTTCACGACCCGCCCCGCCGCCTGAGCGGCGATGGTGCTCTGCCGGACCGGCTCGATCACCCCATCGATCTCGTAGCCGGTGCTCACGGCACGGGCCCCGATCTGCACGGTGGGCACGGCCACACCGGCCTGCGCACGCGCCAGCACGGGGGCGCCGGCCAGCACGGCCAGACTGACGGCAAAAGCCAGGGTGTGGATGGTTTTCATG
>JACCDR010392141.1_pt1 | contig 11041 bp, 19 predicted proteins | sample 7446431 | NCBI WGS metagenome assembly JACCDR01 (sample SAMN15323443, study PRJNA562643) | freshwater metagenome | isolation source: river surface water | place: USA:Blue River Watershed | collected 2017-08-17 | reverse complement strand
GGGAGGGGGCGAGGCCTAGAGGATTTACACCCCCCTGGGTATCACCACTGCCGAGTCACGCCTTGCACGCGCATCCGATTGCCACGCGTCGCACCCTTGCTCGTGTTGCATGAGCGGTGCTCGGCAGCAAGGTCAACAATGGACGTGACGACCTTGCCATCGACGATGTGCCCTGCTTGCCATGGGTCGCCGTGCCGAGCCAGCTGGCCGCACGTCAGGCAGCGAGTCAATGGGTCGGCGTCGGCTCGAGCCACCACCAGCGGGGCGAGCTTGCGGTAGAGGCCACCATGCCAAGGCTTGGTCCGCCCACTCATGGGCAGACAACTCCAGCAAACTTGAGTGGCACAGTTCTACCACACGCAACCACCTGGTTGCAAGTCAAGACGCAACTTCTTTCCGTTCATCACGCACGCGGGCAAGGATGCGCCTGATGTCCGACTCGTACACTCGTCCTCGTGTGGCGTGCAGGTCGAGCACGTCCTTGGGTGCGGGCTGCTTCCAGTTGGCCTGGAACGTGGCGCAGTACTCGCACGTGCGGCCGTTCTGCCGGCGCACGTTCTTGTGCCCGTGCCTGGAACAGTTGTCGCACCAGATGCCCTCGTCGATCGCTGCGATGCGTCGCTGGATGTCAGCCCCACCGATGGCGGGTTCACTCCACTTGCGGGCCAGGATCGCTGCCAACCTGAGCTGCACACCTGCTGCCTTGATTGCCTTCTCAATGGCGACAAGGTCAGTCTTGGCAGGGTCGCGGTGCAGTGCTGCCGATTCGGTTGATGTGAACGTGTCGTCGATCGGGTTGCCGTCGGCGTCGGTCGGGATGATCCGAGGGACCACGGTGGCCTTCGGGTCGGCGCCGGGGGTGGACGTGGGCCACCCAGGCTGGGCGATGTCGAGCGCCGTCAGGGCGGGGTCGATGAGGGCGGCGAGGGTCGTGGCGTCAAGCACGATGGCGTCGACGCGGCGGGCGATGGTGGTAGTGCGACTCATGGTTCTCCTGTGGTGTGCGTCTACGGGGGGTGTCAGGGGGTGCTGGTGGGGGTGGTGTCACCGGTTGCCGCCGGTGGGGGGGTGTCGGGCTAGGCGACACCCTTGTCGTGCAAGGAAGCGCCGGTCATGGCTGCACTCGCGATCGCCAGTACACCTGCACCTCTTCAACGCGCTGGGCGCGCTCGGCCGGAGCGGGATCACCGTCGCAGTTGTCCCGATGGCACGGCGTGAAGCGCAGGCAGATCATCCGGGACGGCAGGTAGAACTCGCCGTCATCGGGTTCGGCCACCCACGACTCCGGGTTGAGCGGGTGCCCGCTGGTGTGGCACATCGAGTTCATCACCAGCTCGCACATCGGGCCGCCATCGCCGGAGGTGTGCATCCCATGGTCGTGGACGCAGTACTCGCACCACTTCGACGTCCAGGCGTCACCCTCGGTGCCGTTGGAGAAAGCGTGCGTGACCAGCATCGGGTTCATCGCGGCAACCCCCCGATACTGCGGGCGGGTTGGCCTGCCTCGTGGTCGTTGTCGCGCTTGGCCTGCACCTGGCAGTCGATGGGGAGTTGCGTGAACCGCTGGCCCCAGAGCGACAGAGCCACGTTCAGCGGCTTCACGTCGGCGACAGTGGCGAGCATCTCGTAGTCGTCGTGGGTGAGCACGATCCGCACGTCCACGTCTCGCCAGTCCTGACGCACGACCGACGAGCCGACGTGCAGTATGGCGATGGCGCCGGGAAAGGTCTCACGCAGCAGCAGCCCAAACCGGCGCAGTAGCCACTGCTCGGTGACGTGCAGGTAGGCGAGCCGCTTCGGGCGGCCATCCACAGGCGTTATTTCGTCAGACACGTTCACCCGTCCACCTCCGGCCGGTTCGCTGCCAGCCAGGCGGCGGCGTCACGGATCGCTCCAGGGTCGTCGGCGAGGACACCGTCGAGAAGGGCGGCGAGGTGGGTGATGGTGGCGTCGCGGGGGTCAGTGCCCTTGATCGCCACCTCGAGCTCTGCGAGCGCCTTGCGGAACCGGCAACGCTCGAAGTCGCCGGGGCCGTGGACAAACTCGCCGAAGGTGGACAGCACAAGCGGCTGACCGCATTCGCGGCATTGTGAGCGATTCACGCCGGCACCTCCAGTGTGATCGTCGACCCGACCGGATACGGGGCGGCGTCAGCGACGACGAACCGCCACGACTGGTGACGCTCGGCGCTGACGGTGATCTCGTACTTGGGGTGGCCGATCGTCGTCTCGTCGTCGAGGAGGACGCAGGTGACCTTGGCGGTGACGGTGCGGGTCGGGTGACCGTCGCCGGCGCGGCTCGTGTGGGTGGGTGTTGGGAGTGACACGGTGGGCCTTTCTTGGGGGTGACGATTCGGTTGAGGTTGAGGGTTGAGGGTGTGGGACGAAATGTGGGACATGTGGGACATGTCCCACATCCCCTCTGTCGCTCTCTATACGTGCGAGTCATTTAGAACTCATTTACCAGGGGTTTTGCAACACGGCCATCTAGACCGAGAGACGACCCATGTGGGACATGTCCCACATTTGTCCCACATTTTGGGGTCACTTGGGACGTGCCTTGCCGGGGGTCAAACGGCCATCCTTTTCGGTGATCCACTGCAGCTCGATCGCCTTGGCGATGGCCTCGTCGACGCTCACGAGGGCGCGGTCGCGTGATGCGATCGCCTGGTGCACATCTCGTCGAGTGGCGCCGTCAGGCTGGGCGTCAACGGCCCTCCAGGCGCCCCGTGCTGCTCGCTGGAGGGCGCGCTTTTCGGCCGACTGCTGTACGGCCGTTTCCTTTACGACGGCGCGCTCGATGTCGTTGGAGAACCGTGCCGCCTCGTTGCGGCGCGTCTCCGAGAGCACCCAGTCGCGTTGTTGGTCGCTGATGTTGAGGAGCCGTTCCGCGATGCGCCAGTCGTCGGGGCTGACGTTGGAGCGGCCGTCGAGCACGGCGAGGCAGCCGGCCACCTTGAGCTTGTTGAGCCGCCGGTGGGCGTCGAGCGGGTTCTCCTCTTCGCTCTCGTGAAGGTTGATGGCGATGTGCTTGTCAACGATCTCGTCCTCGATCGACTCGTGGACGGCAAGGTGGTGGTGGTTGAGGACGTTCTCGAACTTGTACGGCGGTGGCGGAGTCCAGTTGAGCTCGCCGGGCCACTTGGGGCGGTTGCGCGACGCCTTGATGTCGTTGGTGGGGAGCCACACGAACCGTTGTGGCGTGCCACCGTCAGCGTCGGCGAGGAGCATGGCGCCGCTCTTCTGTTGCCATAGGGACACGAGGCCGAGGGCGTAGTACATGGCCGGCAGGTTGCGGAACGTCTCGACCGATGCGTTGGCCTGTCCGAGCGCGCTGCCTGACCATGCGGTGCGGAGCGTGGGGAGGATCGTGGCGCCCTTGCGGTTGCCGATCTCGGCGACCATCTGGCCCTCGTCGAGCACGAACAGCACCCCGTAGTGCGACTGCCGTTTGCCGATCTTGCCCTTCTTCTTGCCGTCGTCGGACGGGATCTCGTAGGACTCGAGGTACTGGTCGATGAGGCCCTCGCCGGAGCCGAGCGGGAGCGGCCCCTTCGCCCACAATGGCGGCCGCGGGATGAGTGCCTCGGCAACGGACGACGGCGACGACTTGCCGCCACCGGATCGCGCCCTCAGCGCAACGTAGAGACTCAGTGGGGCCGCTCCGCCGATGATGGGGGGCAGGCAGGTGCTCGGGTGGGTGAAAGCGGCGACACGGGCGAGGACGCACCCCAGGACCGCGTACGGGCCGACGAGGCGCGCCCTGGAGGCGGTGAGGATGTGTTCGAGGATCTCTCGCTCATGCCAGAACGAGTCTTCGTCGGCGTCGAGCGCTGGTGGTCCGCTGATGATTTCGCCGCTGGTGACGAGCGGGGCAAGTGCCGCGATGTTGACGGCTCGCTGCTCAGCGTTGAGCTTGCGCCGATGATCGCGGGCGCATTCCGACTTGTCGCCGTTGTAGCGGGTGGCGGCGATGTAGCCGAACATGCCGTACACCCAATACTCACCGTCGCGGCCCTGCACGCACGCCCAGTCGCGGGTCAGTTCGGTCAGGTGGGTGGTGAACACCACGAACGGCCCGTCAGGCTCGAACAGGCGCGCTGAGTGGTCATGATCCTTGCCGGGGCGCCGCCAAAGCGTGCTGTCGTTGTGCACCTCGACAAGCGTCCACCCGTCGGCCGTGAGCGTGGAGTGCCAGTCGTACGACTTGTCGACGTGTGCGGCGATGCTGTCCTCGCCGAACAGCCCATAGGTGCGGTCAAGCGTGGGGGGCTCAATGTCCATCGGCCGGGGCGCCTTGGGTTGGAGCTTCAAGCCCTCCACCCATGCGGCCGGCAACTCGGTCAGCTCGGCAACTTCCGGGGGCCGTCCGCCGAGCTCGCCGTCGGGGTTGTACCACCGGTACCGCGTGCCTGACGGGTGCGTCGATGGCGCGACCACGAGGTAGCGGTGGTGGTACTGGATGACCTCGATGTGTTCGCCGAGGATGCCGGGGAACTTGACGTCGGTGGGGATGCGGTAGAGCCGGATGCCCGACACGCCAAATCCGCGGCTCGTGCTCACCCACGTTGGCGGGAGCTGGCCGTACTTGGCCTCGAGGTCGGCGAGCGTCTTGCCGCCATGCTTGTCGTCGTAGTCGTCGATGTCGATACCGACGACGCCGAGCGGGACACGTAGCGCGGTGTTGCCGTCGCCGTTGTCGCGGCACCAGTGGTCGATGTCGGACTGGCTGGGCCACACGCCGTCGGCGCCGGTGGTGCCTGTCGGAGGGCTTGACTTCTGGCGCGCCGGCAGGGGCAGGGGTGACCATCCGCCTTTGAAGTAGGTGGGAGCGGCCGTGGCGTACGTTAGGACGGTCACGGCGCCCACTTCACGACGTTGGCGTTGTAGCGGTCGATCCAGATATCGCCGTCATCAAATGACACGTGGAACTTGCGCTGGCCTTGACGATCGAACACGCGGCCGCGGCCGAGAAGCGCATGGTGGCAGTGTGACCCGACGACGATGGTCGGCTCACCGGCCGGCAGGTCGTCGTTCGCGTCGTCAGGTGAGCCCTTGTGGCGCCGCTTCCAGTCGGTCTGGAAGTCGCCGAGCGGATCGGTGTCGTAGATGACGTCGCCGCTGCGGTAGCCAAGTTCCATCTTGTCGGCAACGGACATGAGCCCTGCCGCCTTGCCGAGCACAACGTCGGCCATGTTGACGAGTCGCGTTGTGCCGCCGATCTCGCCGGTGAAGAAGTTGACCAGGCCGAGCAGGACGTGACCGAACGGCAGCCGTTCGTCGGTGAACGAGTCAGCCATCACGCGGCCGATGGGGCACTCGCCGTTCTTGAGGCCGAGCGCCACGACGTCACCGATGGCGAGCCAGCGGTACTCGGGCTTGCTCGGGGCCGTCATCCGCACGGGGCCGCGCTCGGGGCCGTTGTGCTTCTTGTTGTGCGCTGGCTTCTCGGCAATGATCGCGGCGCGCTCCATCTCTTCGATCTCGGCGCGGCTCACGTCATGCGTTTCGATGTCGATGCGGCAGACGTTGCCGATCCACGGCTTGTCTGCTTTGTGCTGGGCGTAGCGGGCGATCGCCGAGTAGCTGATGCCGATATAGAGCAGCGTGCCGTCGGCGTCGAAGAGCCGGTAGAGCTGCTGACCCTTGACAGTGGTCGTAGACTGGGTGTCAGTCATGCGGGAGGTAGTGCTCCTTCGTGATGATGAGGCCCCGGACGCTTACTGGCTAGGTCAGCGTTGCGGGGCCTCGCTTTGTGTGCGGGTATCGCACTCGTCAGCCTAGCCGCCTTTACCACACCAGTTCCACGACGCGCCAATACGTGTTGACGATACGACGCGGTGTCGCTATCGGTTTCGGTGACGGCGCTCACAGCGCCAGCACTTCTTGCGCCATGCGCTTGGCGGCGATCTCGCAGTAGCGCTCGTCGATCTCGATGCCGATGGCTTTGCGGCCGAGGTCTTTGGCTGCTCGCAGGGTGGTGCCCGAGCCCATGAAGGGGTCGAGGATGACGCCGCTTGTTGATTCAATGAGCCTGTACATGATCGACGGCGGCTTGGCGTGGGGGTGCGCCCCGGTCAGGTACGACCCGAGCCCGTCATGCGTGCGCAGCACAGACGACCGGGCGGCAGGCTCGGCGGGCCAGTCGCCGAGCAGGTAAATAGCTTCCCAGTCGCGCCGCCACCCACCTACGGTGCCGAAGATGCCGGCGTCGGGACCCTTGGCCCACACGAGCACCTGCTTGACGCCTTTCGGGATTTGCGCAACAGGCGAGCCGAACACCACGGCGGGCTTGTTGCCGATGTGCGCCAGGACGTGGTCCCTGGCCGATGTGTCGTCGTCGTTCTTAATGCCGTCGTGCGGCCTACCACCGTTGTAGGCGGGTACCGTCCACCCGATCCCATACGGCGGATCAGTGACGACGACGTCGAACTCGAGCCCCGGCAGGATCTCGCGGCAGTCCTCGTGGTAGATCGTGACGTGGTCGTCCTGGTAGTAGGGCTTGACCCCATGTGTCATCATCGTCTGTGCCTCTTGATCCGTGCGTCTACGCGTATAGGGGGGTGTCGCCGGTCGGGGGGTTGCCGCCCCCCGACCGGCCAACGGGGGTGTTACCAGCTGTCGCCGGCGGTGTCGGCGACGGCGACGGGTGCCGGCTTGGCTGCTGCACCTGGCCGGTTCTCGTAGCGCTTGGCAACCTCGAAGTCCTCGGCCGTGGGCACCTGCAGCACCCACGGGGCCGACTTGCCAGGCTTCGCTTCGCCCTGCCCGAGTCGGCCGATGACGACGGGGTCGGCGGTTCCGACGACCTGGCCGAGCACGCTGCGGAGCACCTTCGGGAAGATGAGGGTGTCTTCGTAGGTGTCGCCCTTGCCGGTGCCGTCGAGAACGACGACGTCTGCGCTGACGGCGTCGCTGATGCCGTGGACGGTGGGGATGTCGCGGACGATGTCCTTGACGGTGATGTGGAGGAGTGCTCCGTTGATGGCCTTGAGGTCGAGCTTGTCGCCGTCATTCGGGGCCGGGGGTGCTTGCATGATGCTTGTCCTTTGCTTCTTGTTGGTTGTCGTTGCCCGTTGGTGACCCGGTGCCGGCGCCGGGGGTGGTGTCGTTGAGTGCGGCGCGTAGCCGTTGGATTTCCTCAACCATCAGGTCTGGCTTGCGCCTGCCGAGTAGGCCGGTGATGTCGGCGCGTTCGTAGGCGTCGTCCCACATGTTGAGTACGGACATGGCGTCTACCTTCCAACGCCGAAGACGCCTGATCTCGTTCTGCATGGCAGCCATTGCGGCGTCGGCGAACGAGCAGTCGCGAGTTTCGTGCAAGAAACGATCGTTACTCATGGTCGTTGTCCACAGCGGCGTTGCGGTCACCCTGGCCGAGGAGCGGCGAACGCTTCACCTCAATCGTTAGGTCCTGCCCTCGGTGTCTCAGGGTGATCCGAGACGGACCCGTGAACTGCGCCTCGGCGTCAGCGAATCGTTCGTCGGTGCACAGCAGTGCGTGGATCTCGATTGCCATGTCGCGCGCAGGCGTTATCTCGTCACGTTCTGTTGCCTCACTCACGCCGCCACCTTCGCCCCGAGGTCGTCGAACTCGAGCACGCCCATGCCGGATGCGAACACGAGCGCCAGGTCGCGAAACTGTTTGGCTTGCACGGCGTCGAGCGAGCCAACGGCGTGCCCTGCGGTGACGGACTGCCACTCGCACGCGTCGTCGCCGGTGACGTGGCGGGCGATGGCCTTCACCGTGTCGTCGTCGGTGATGTCTGCTGCTGCGAGGGTGAGTAGGCCGGACATGATCCAGGCGCGTCGCTCGGTGGGGGTGGATAGGTGGAACGTCACGCCCGCCGCAAGCGCTTCTGCTTCCTTCGCCTCCACCCACGACCTCGCCGCCGGGTCGAGCGCCTTGTACTTGTCGCGCAGGCTGTCGACGTTGACGCCGGTGCGACCTTCGTCGGGGGCGAGGCGGGGTGCTACGGCAGGGTTGTTGTTCTTGTTGGTGGTGCGTGGCATCGGCGGCTGTACGACGGGGTCGACGGGGACGCGGAGGTTCTTGCGGCTGCGCCATCCCCAGATGGGGGTGATGACGTTGTGGAAGCAGTCGCGGCCGGCGGCGATGTCGACGCCGATGATGTCCCCGTCGCCGTTGGCGGGCAGGTGGATGACGTAGGCGATGTCCTGGTCGACGGCGGGCATCGGTGCGAACTCGGTGACTTCGAAGTCCTGATCACCTTGTGGGCCGGTGGCGAGCAGCGGGGCGGACGCGTACAGCCACAGTTGGGTGCAGTGCGAGTGGAGGTACTTGTCGGCGCTTTCGCCGGTTTTGACGTCGGCGATGCGGAGCTTGCCGTCGGGGCAGCGGACGATACGGTCGAAGCGCCCGGCAACCATCAGGTCGGGGTGAACGACGACGCCTTCGATCTGGACGACCTCGAGGCCGTAGCGGGCCATCAGTGTCTGGTATTGCTCGCGGATCGCTGCGACCTCGGGTGTTTCGAGGAGGGTGACGCCGCCGTCGAGGTGTTCGGTGATGCCGTGGACGGCGGAGCCTCGGTCGCGGCCGCTGTTGCCACCGGCGGCGTGGATCGCTTCCTCACAGATGGCGTCGAGGGCGTCCTTGTCGCCGTTGGCGGCGGCGATGCGGGTCGCGAGTTCGGGACGGAGGGCGACGCCGGTGAGTGCCTGTCGGAGCTTCCATTTGGTGAGGCCGCTCTGGTCGTCGGGGACTTTGGCGATGGCGCTGGGGGACTTGCACCGCTTGCCGTCGAGCCAGTAGCCGTGGGCTTTGGCGGAGTACTTGAGCTTCATGACTTGCCTCCGAACATGGCGACGTAGTCCATAACGGCGTCCATGCGGGCGACCCACAGTCGGCTCGCTGCCGCTGATGCTTCCTTGCGGCTGCGCTTCCTGGGCGGTCTGTCGTAGTCGATGGTGCCCATGAGGGCGTCGGCGAGCTTCACGCACAGGGCGCGCAGTTCGGCATTCTCGGCTTGCAGTTCGTCGTATGTCATGACACGTCCTCGTTGCGGTGAAGGGTCCATCTGTTGCCGACCTTCTTCCAGCCGTGGACGTGGACGGTCCAACCGGCGTCGCGGATGGCGGCGATGTGTTCGGATTCGGCGATCTTGCGGATGCGTGCGGGCACGTTGCTGGCCGACGTGGTCTGTACCGCCAACGTTTCGGAGCCGCGGAGGGCGAGTACGTCGATGATGCCGAACAGGTCTTGGCGGATGCGGGCGTGCGGGTTCCACCGTTCGGTGACTTCGGCGGTGTAGCCCTGCTCGCGCAGGTAGCGGAGCGTGAGGCTGGTGGGCGACAAGCTCACTCGTCCTCCTTGATGTAGCTGTCGATGATCGAGAACGATGACGCCGGCATGTCGGTGATCTCTTTCGGGCGGCGCCGTTTCACCGGTCGCTGTGTGTAGCTGCGGCCGTGCTTGGCGACCCAGGCGTCGTGTTCGGCTTTGGTGGGGGTGTCGGGCTTGGCGGGGTCGTTCACGCGGCTGCCGCCTTGAGGTGCCTAGCGAGCGACCTGCCGATGTGCTCGGTGTACGCCGGCGGGATTGCTTCGCTCAGCTCACGTAGTTCCATCCAGTCGATGCCCATTGCCTTACGCTGAACGTCGAGCGGGATGCGCCACACGCCTACCTCAACTGTGGAGCGAAGGTTGGTGCGGTTGGTTGCCGGCGGGAAGCGTGGCGTCTGCCAGGCGTGGTTGCAGCTCGCCGGGATGATCGGGAATGTCGCTTCGAACAGCCGGTGCCGGCGTACGTCGAGGTTGAAGCTCGAGCCGCACAACTGCACCGGGTTGATCAGCGGCGCGCCTGCAACGTTCTCGATGACGTAGTGGAACGGCGCCGCATTGCGCAGCTTCCACCATTCGAGCTCGTCGCGCACTTGGCAAATCAGGTCGGGGTAGCTGGCACCGATCTTGGCTGGGTCTTTGCGTCGGTAGGCCGTGAAGCTCTGGCATGGCGGAGAGGCGTGGATGAAGTCGAAGCAGTGCCCGAACATGCCGAGGTAGTCGAAGGCGTCGGCCTGAACGAACCGGAACGGGTAGTTCGGCTGCGGGTTGATGTCGACGCCGACAATCTCGGCGTCAGGGAACGCGCGGTGGTAGCCCATGGCCGCGCCGCCGGCGCCACAGAACAGGTCGAGGATTCTCACGATGTCGCCACCTCGATCCAGTAGCGGATGTAGACGGCGGCGACGGCGATTGCGGCGAGAAGGGCGACCCATCTGGCGCGCGCCATCGACAGCACGCCGAGCACGACAATTGCCGCGGCAAGGATGACGGCAGCCTGGTGGTATGAGTTGAGCTCGGGGTCGTTCACGCCGCCCCACCTTCGACAACGGTCAGCGGCGGGTGGTCGCGTTGCACCCAGTCGGCGACACCGGCCCGGATGCGTGCCCGCTTCTGCCGCTTGAACGTCGCTTCGTATCCGTTGCGTGCGTCGCGGCAGTCGTCGCACGGTTCACCGAACATCGCCGGGTAGCGGGTGTGCTTGACGTAGCCGGCGACGGTGCCGTGAACCATCGGTGTGGACGGCTGATGGAAACGTCGACCTTTGCCGAGCATCTGGCGACGCTCGTTGACGTCGGTGCCACCGAACACCCCGTAGGAGCCTTCGCCGTTGCGCATCGCGTCGAGCTCGGCGTCCAAGCACTGTCGCGAGACTGGGCAGGTGGCGCAGATCTCTTTCAGCTTGGCGGCCTTGCGGGCGTCCTTGTGCTTGTGGCTGGGAATCCACACCCAGTCGTTCGGGTCGGCCCCTGCGCAGGCTGCGTGGTCGCGCCAGGCGGTGTCGTGCAACGATGCGCCGCTCACAGGAATACCCCGAACGCACCCTGGATCGGGTCGCCCATGGCCTGCTTGCAGAACCGACAGGCGCAGTCCTGCGGGCGCCATGGCGCCGTCGTCCCCTTCTTGCAGTGGGAGTTGGTGTGCGGCACGCCGTAGTAGCCACCACACGAACGGCAGAAGTGCAGAGCCTCAACCGGGCGATTGTCGTCCGAGCGGTTGCGATAGATGAACGGCCTTAT
>JACCDR012668534.1_pt1 | contig 11046 bp, 16 predicted proteins | sample 7446431 | NCBI WGS metagenome assembly JACCDR01 (sample SAMN15323443, study PRJNA562643) | freshwater metagenome | isolation source: river surface water | place: USA:Blue River Watershed | collected 2017-08-17 | reverse complement strand
TCGAGAAGGTCGCGCCAGCCGTGCCCACTGTGCCCACTTGGTTTCGTCACACTCTTTGGCCTCGGTCAGAGTGAGACAGTGACGACGATATAGGGTCACTGCCTTGTCTCGCCCCATTGTTTGCAAGTACTCGGTGATGGTGAGGGTTCCCGGTCGATCCATTTGCTTTCTCCTTCAGTTAAACTTACTGGTTAGCCCGTAGGCTAACCGCTAAGTTTAGCATCCTCTAACCGGCAGACAGGCCGAGGGGGGATTGTTGGCGCGTGTATTCCCCAAGCTGATTCACAGAGTGACCAGCACCGCGATTCTACAATTTTCCATTCGCCACTCCATGAAAGACACACAAAACAAACTTCTAAACCCGCTTGCCTGATGTTACTCTGGGCTATCTAGAATTGCCCAGTATCCTAGCATACTGTCCGCGTATGCTTGGCGAGTGTCTTGCCCTTTCGTTTGTTGTTGCGATGATTGAATTATGCACTGTGTCGGGGGTGTTGTCAAGTTCTACTAGTAGGGAATTTGTAACAGTGTGTAACAACCTGCTACGCCCCACCTGTAATACCTTTGAACTACCCTCCTTTATCCATGCCTAGGGGCATCATACCCCATTCATGCCCGGTTGTGTGTATCCAACGTGTATCAAGTGTAACGAAATGTACAGCTATTCCCATATCTTCAACACCTCAGTATACCCCATTCTCTTGTAACTGTCTGTAAGAAAGTGTAACAAATTGTAACAGAGCCTTATACCATAGAAATACCCATTTTGTCAACAGGGTCATTATCCTACCCGGTAGGGAAGGGTGATTAATAGGGAAGGGCTGAGCGATAGCTTTGAACTATTGGCCCCTGCGCCGGTCCTCGGGGCCGTGCTTACATGAATGATTGAGACATCGACTATATGTGTACGTATCATTGAAGCTTGAAGGAATGGGGTCGTCTAAGTTGTTGCTATTGTTTTGAAGGCACTGCTACCTTTTTTATAGCATCAATTGGCTCTTCCAATGGGTGAGAAGAGGGGGGGTGGGGGGAAAATTTGTGGCTGGGGATTTTTTCGTAACCAACCTTGTCGCGATTGTGATATTTTTTACGATTTTTGAACCGGGTCATTCAAACGCGTTTTAAGCCATTTTTTATAGGTGAAGCTACCACCCTACATGGGGGTAGTTTTCAAGAGCTTCTAGGGGTGTTTTAAGGCTTTCTAGAGGTGCTCGGACAGGAGCACAGCTCCCTCCCTTCGGGCCTCGCACATGCGACAGCACTAGCCTTGCTTTAAAAGAAAAGAAATACTCTTACAATCTTAAAGAAAAGAAAATAATAATATAATATATAATATAATAATAATATATATAATATAATAATAATATTTATTATAACATAGAAATACTCTTTTGTCAATAGTTTCTAAAAATATTTGTGTTTTTTTGACAAAAGGAGAAAAAACACTTGACATTTGTCTTAAAATATGGTATAATATAGTTATACAGTGGTAATTTTCTTTCTTTTAAAGGATGTCTATGTTTAAATATCTGTCTATGCTTGTACTGAGCTTTGCATTCGCAACAGCTCATGCTGACGAAAAGAAAGAACTTTGCTCTTTTGCAGCTGAAAACGCTGCTGTCTCCAATCATGCTCGGCATGTTCTGCAAGTGCCTCCGGCTCTTTTCCAAGAAAAAGCCACGGTCTACTATGTGCAGCTCATCAGCAGCGGTATTTCACAAGCAGAAGCAGCTTACATTCTGGAGCAAATGGTGTATGGCTGGACAGCCGACAACAATCCAGAAGCTGTTGCAAAGCTTGTCTACAAAACATGTATGTCTAAAAAGGATGTCTAATGGCTTTGTCCGATGCTCCGCGAGAACGTGCCCTAAAGAGGGTGAAATCTAAGTCTCCAACGGAAACTAAAAACACCCGCTGGAGCGACAAACAAAAGCTTGAGGCCATCAATGCCTATTTGGCTCTTGGCAATCTTGCAATGGCCTCTAGAATTGTTGGAATTCCCGAAGTAACTCTTCGGGTGTGGAAAACCACTCAATGGTGGAATGAGGTTGTTGAAGACATCAAAACCCAAGAACGCTTGGTGCTGTCCAACAAGCTAAAAAACTTAGTCGAAGCCGCACATTCTGTGGTGGAAAATCGTCTAATTAACGGAGATCCTGTCGTTTTGAAGAATGGCTCGGTTGTCACCGTGCCTGTCAAACTCAGAGATGCCCATAGAGTGGCTGTTGACCTGCTCAATCAGAAAACTGTTGTGGAACGCAAAAATGTTGGCGATTCCAATCTTCTGGAAGGTCAAGATGCCAAGCTTGAACAGCTGGCTGAGAAGTTTGCTGAGTTTGCAACAAAGAAAATTATTGATAAACAACGCACCATTGATGTTGAGGATGCTGTAGTTGTGTCAGAACCCAAGGAGAATGTGGATGACCCTGAAGTGGCACAAGCTACCCCCTTATCCGGTGCAATATTGCCTAGTAACTGATTGGAGTCAAGCCGAAGCTTGGGCAAAAAAGAATAAAATACCAATTATGCCTCCAGATAAATCCAATCTTGGAGGTGTTTTTGCGTGTGGTTCCTACTTTTTTGTGTACATCAACCCAAAACAGCCGCAATGGGACCTCATTGACACAGTGATTCATGAGGGTATCCATGTATTTGACGGAGTGATGCAATATATCAACGAAACGACAATTGGGGGAGAGGTACGGGCTTACACCACATCTTCCATCATTGTCAACCTGATGAAAGATTTCGATGCCTACCAAGGAACGCTGGGCAAAAATGTCTGAAGAGGAAAAAGCTAGTTACACTCAACGAATGCGAGTGTGGAGGGCAAAAAACAAAGACAAATGGAATGCCTATCAAAAAGAAAGATACATCAAAAAGGTAGGTGGTCTTTCTAGAAACATGAATCATACGCCCGAATCGAGGGCACAATGGGCCAGAGATAAATCCAATCGACGTTGTGGACGAGCCAAACAAGCTCGGTTTACAGATGAATTTACTCAATTTGTAACTTCACAAGCTCACGAATTGCGTAAACTTCGGAACAAACTGACGGGATTTGAATGGCATGTCGATCATACCTTACCGTTAAATGGTAAAGATATTTGTGGGTTGCACATTTGGTCAAATCTTCAAGTGATTCCCAAAATAGTGAATCTGCAAAAAGGAGCCAAAAATCCCCTACACGAAGAACGGAAAACGGGATTATCGTCGTGAATACGATAAGTACCACGGAAAACCTGAACAAATTAAAAATCGAACGGAACGCACCACGGCCCGTAGACAAGCCAACGCTGAAGGAATCACTCACAAAGGTGATGGAAAAGACTTAGATCACAAAACTCCTTTGTCTAAGGGGGGTTCCAATGCAAAGAGTAATTTACGAGTTACTAGCGCTAGTTCTAATCGCAGTTTTCGTAGGAATGCTGATGGGAGCCTTAAGTCACAAACTTCTAAGCGCGAATCCAAGCGAAGGAAATAATTGTGGGATTTTGGATCTTCAGAAACCGATCAAATGATCACCTCACCTTTCGAGAGCAATACGCCATTGTCAGAGATGGTTTCCGTAAAGGTGTTAAGTATGACGGCTGCACTGCGGTTCCTGACTTTGACTTTGGAGCCGACTGCTGTGCTGAACATGATGCACATTACCAGCTAGGGGACATCTCTCGCAGGGAAGCTGACGCAAAGCTTCGCACCTGCCTAAGAGCAAAAGGCTATTTTGTTCTGCCGTGGGTCTATTGGCTGGGCGTGAGAGTTTTTGGTGGAAAGTTCTACAAAGGAAAAACAAATGACAAAGATGTTGCTTAGTGCTCTTGCGGCAGTGCTGTTGCCGGGCTGTGCCCTGACAAAAGAAATTGAAGGCTTGGAAAATCGTATTGCCTGTTCTGCTGCCAAGGATGAATTGTACGTGGTGTCAAAGTATGGTCGTGTGGCCATTGCTTCGGTCATCAGTGCCAAAGATCGAGAGGTCATCTGTAAATGAATTGCCGCTCATGCGGGGCTGATTTACAAGAAAAAGGTAAAAATCGGAAAGCACGCTATTGTAATGTGACTTGTGCTAATCAGTTTTACTATAAACAGCGTAATTATCAACCGGTATCAGATGAATGCAGAAAACAACGTAAAAGTGTTGATGGTTTGACTGAACCTGAACGCTGCCGCAAAAATGAAATTTGGTCAAAATATCGTTTAGACTGGAATGAGTATCTTGAGTTGTTTTATGATCAAAATGAATGTTGTGCTATTTGCAAGCGTTCTCTTTCTCTAGTATCACAAGGACGTAAATTTAATAGCGGTGGCATGGCATGTGTTGATCACTGTCATAGTACAGGGCGAGTGCGAGGACTCTTATGTGCTGAGTGTAACAAAGCTCTTGGAGGTTTTAAAGACAATGTTCAAAATTTACAAAATGCAATTGAATACTTGGGAGAATGACCATTAAACTCACAGCGGATGTGGTACAAGGATTTGTTGGTTCTGTGCTGTCATCCCGCTTTGATGGTCAAGCAGCAAGTCCTCCGTTTCATCGAGAATGCTGGGAACTTTGCTGTAGTGAAGACACCCATGTGGCCCTTGCCGCGCCACGTGGCCATGCAAAAAGCACGGCCATTACGTTGGGATATGGTTTAGCCACTCTTCTTTTTCGTGAGAGAAAGTACATGTTGGTGGTGTCTGACACTGAAGAACAAGCTTCAATGTTCTTGGGACTGATGAAAGCTGAGTTGCAAGACAACGAAGACCTCATTCAGTTGTTTGATCTATGGAAGAATGAAAAAGGTGAAGTGGAATTTGAAAAAGACGCTTCCACTGACATCATTGTAAAGTTTAAAGATGGCCACCGCTTTCGTGTCATGGCCAAAGGTGCCGAACAGAAAGTTCGTGGTCGTATTTGGGACGGAACACGTCCTGACATCATTATCTGTGACGACATGGAGAATGATGAATTGGTCATGAATGCCGAGCGCCGGAAAAAGATGTATGAATGGTTTATTGGAGCTTTGCTACCGTCTTTGAGTGATAATGGTATCATTCGGATGGTTGGAACTATTCTGCATAGCGACTCTCTTTTAGAGAAAGTTATGCCAAATCCTAGCTCCAAGTACACGATTACAACGGATTTGAAGCAATACAGCACTAGACTTAATGGTTTGTGGAGGTCGGTAAAATATCGGGCACACGACCGTGAATTCAAGAAACTGCTGTGGCCAGAAAAGAAAAATCCTGAGTTTTTTAAAGCCCTGTATAATCAAGCTGTGATCACAGGGACCACAGACTCCTACTCTCGGGAATATCTCAATTATCCTATTGACGAGTCGGTATCTTTTTTCAAACGACAAGACTTCTTGTCCGTTACAGAAGAAGACAAACAAAAAAAGCTCAACTACTACATCACGGCTGACCTCGCCATTTCTGAAGAAGAAACCGCAGACTATTCTGTGTTTCTTGTCGCTGGAGTGGATGAGGATCGTCGAATTCACATTAAAAACGTGGTGAGAGAACGTCTCGATGGTCGGGAAATTGTAAACACTTTGATTGCTCTGCAACGGCTATACGAGCCTGTGGCAGTGGGAATTGAAGACATGCAAGTGTCGAAATCTATCGGGCCGTTCTTACGAGAAGAGATGATTAAGCAAAACTGCTTTCTCACGCTCTATACATTAAAGACAATGGGCAAAGACAAGGTGAGTCGTTCTCGCTCCATTCAAGCACGAATGCGTGCTCATGGAGTTAAATTTGAAAAGAATGAGGACTGGTTCCCCGTTTTTGAAAATGAACTTCTCCAATTTCCTCGGGGAAAGCATGATGACCAAGTGGATGCATTTGCATGGCTTGGGATGATGCTGGAGTTTTTGATTGAAGCTCCAACGCAAGCCGAGGAAGAAGACGAAGCCTATGAACAAGAATATAAAAGCAGTGGTCTTGATAAACAAGGCAAGTCACAATGGACGGGATATTGATGGAAGCGACAAAATTAATTGAATCTGTTAACATTGCCGACAACCTTGACGAAGACACACTGAAGGTCATCGGACAAGAGGCAAAAGAGGGCTTTGAGCTAGATTTACGGTCTCGTGAAGACTGGGAAGGTCTTCTGGAAGAATGGACCAATCTGGCCAAACAAACTTGTGAAAAGAAAACTTTTCCATGGCCGGATGCCAGTAACGTAAAATACCCGTTACTCTCTACTGCGGCCATGCAGTTTGCAGCTCGGGCTTATCCAAGCCTGCTACCATCTGATGGACAGGTAGTGAAATCCCGAGTTGTGGGGAAAGACCCAGATGGGCAAAAGACCAGGCAAGCCGAAGCGGTCAGCCGTTATATGTCCTACCAATTACTGGAGGAGATGGACGGGTGGGAAACCGACATGGACAAGCTTCTCATTATGCTCCCGATTGTGGGTACGGTGTTTAAGAAAACCTACTGGGATGCTATCAAAGAGAAAAACTGTTCCGTCCTGGTTCTTCCAAAAAACCTTGTGGTCAATTATTGGGCCAAAAGCCTGAAAGAAGCTGAGCGCATTTCAGAAATTCTTGAAGTCAATCCTCGACAAAAGAAAGAACGTGAGCAGTCTCAGTTGTGGAAAGAAATTAAGATTGGGGACCCCTCTAATCAGGAGGCTTCTCAAACACGGACTGGAAAAACGCCACAAGCGGATTCCACCACTCCTCATATTTTCATTGAGCAGCACACCTTTCTCGATTTGGACGAGGACGGGTATAAAGAGCCCTACATTGTAACATTCCATAGAGAAACAGCCCAAGTGGTACGGATTGTGGCTCGATTTGATCAGCACACAATGTTCTTCATCACTGATTCCAAAGGAAACGAGCGACTTGCGAAAATTGAACCTATTGAGTATTACACCAAATTCGGTTTTGTACCAAATCCTGACGGTAGTTTCTATGACATTGGGTTTGGTGTGCTTCTCGGTCCTCTTAATGAGTCAGTTAATACTCTTATTAATCAGCTCATTGATTCTGGGACCATTAATAATTTACAAAGCGGTTTTCTCGGAAAAGGGCTTCGTTTGCGAGCTGGTGAAACGGCTTTCAAACCCGGTGAGTGGAAAGCAGTAAATGCTACCGGAGATGACTTGCGCAAGCAGGTTATTCCGCTTCCCTCTAAAGAACCTTCCAAGGTACTCTTTGAGCTAATGGGTGCTCTCATTAGCAGCGGTAAAGAACTCGCTTCTGTGGCTGAAATCTTTGTTGGCAAAATGCCTGGACAAAACACTCCGGCTACCACGACAATGGCCACAATTGAGCAAGGAATGAAAGTGTTCACTGCTGTATACAAACGCCTTTATCGCAGTTTGTATGAAGAATTCAAGAAACTCTACCGTCTCAATTCTATTTATTTAAACCCAGAAACCTATGTTTCTGTGGTTGACATGCCTGTTCAGCCTGAAGACTTCGATATTTCACAGTATAATATCTGTCCAGGAGCTGACCCCACTGCGGTCTCTCAAACCGAAAAGCTTATGAAAGCTCAAGGATTGATTGAACTAATGGGTATGGGTATGCCTTTAGATCCTCTCAAAGTGTTGATTCGTGCCCTTGAAGCTCAAGAGCATCCTAACTGGCAAGAGCTTATTCCGCAAGAGATTATGGCTAGTGGACAAATTCCGCAACAGCCTGATCCTAAGCAAATGGAAATGCAAATGAAGATGCAAGTGGAACAGCAAAAGGCTGCCACTAACATGCAGTATAATGCCGCCAAAATGGAGCTGGAAAAGCGGTCATCTGAGCAAAAGATGATGATGGACGCACAAATGCATGAGCAAGAAATGCAACATGAGCAGCAAAAAATGCAAATGGACGCTGCCATTCAAGCTCATAAACAACGTCTCTTCATGGTACAATCTGCCATGGACGTTCAGAATCAGCAGCAACAAAATCAGATTGAAACTCGTCGTTCTGAAGAAACCCATCAACAGGCACTTCGTCAAAACGCCGAATCAAGTAAAGCCAAGATCGAACAGACTCGGGCTCAGGCAAAAGCAAAGCCACAACCGAAAGGAACCACTAAGAAGTGATTATGACGTTATCGGATTGGAAGCATCTAGAAGTTACTCAAGAAGTGCTTCTAGAACTTCAAAGGCGCATTGACGTTCTTTCAGAAGAATTAGTAATGAGCGCTGGAATTGACCCCCGTTTAGATGCTTATCGCAGCGGGGCTATTGCCGCATTAAGAGATGTGGTTGGAATTACTCTAGAGGGAGCACATGACAATTAACGTAGTTTTGCATCGTGTTTTAGTTAAACGGGAACAGCCCGTGGATACGGATGCGGTAGTGAAAAAGAAAGAAATGGAACGCTTGGGTTTAATCACACCTGACTGGGTGGAAAAAGAAATCGACAAACAAGCGTCACGTGAAAAGGCTTCCATGGATAAAGGACACGTCCTGTCAATTGGACCGACTGCTTTTAAAGACTATGGGATTGCAAGTCCCATCAAAGTGGGTGATTACATCTGCTTTTCTAAATTTGGCGGCAAGGATGTTGTCGATCCGGAAGACGGAGAAACTTATGTGGTGATCAACGACGAAGATGTGGTTGCCATTTTAACTGAGAAGGAGCCTGTAGATGGCTGATGAACAAAACACTGAATCCCAATCTAGTCAACCTCAATTCTCAGAGGTTGAGCAGAAGGCTATGGAACATGGCTGGGTTCCTGAAGATCAATATTCAGGTCCTGGCAAATGGCGATCTGCTGAGGAATTCCTAGATCGTGGAGAACTCTTTTCTAAAATTGATGAAATTAAGCGTGAAGCTAAAGCTGCTCGCGCTGATGCCAATGTCCTTCGACAGCATCTAGAGCTTGTACGAAAGAACGAATACAATCGTGCGCTGGCGACCTTCCGTGAAGAAAAGAAGCAAGCCCTGGATGATGGTGATGCTGAAGGTGTCATCAAAGCTGAAGAAAAAATTGAAGCTCTGAAGGCACAAGCCGTTCAGGCTGCGGTTCAGCAACAACAAGCACCAGCTTCCACAGAACCTGATCCCCAATTTGTAGTTTGGAAAGCCCGGAATTCGTGGTATGAAACCAACAAAGCAATGAAGGTTTATGCAGATCAGATTGGACATGAACTCTTTATGTCTGGAGAGATGTCTCCTAAAGATGTTCTTGTTGAAGTTGAGCGCAGGGTAAAACAAGAATTTGCAGAGAAGTTCCGCAATCCCAACAGGGATAAGCCCGGAACAGTCGAAGGAACGACACACAAGGGAACAAGCAAGAAAGATTCTTTCGAGCTTACAGATGTTGAGAAACAGATGATGAAACGGCTGGTCAAAGCTATTCCTGGGTTTACCGAGGAACAGTACATTGCTGACATTAAGGCAGACCGGGAACGTGAACGTCAACGCTTAGGACTTTAATCATGGCTGAGAAATTAGTGAAATCGCCAACGACTCGCACCCGCCGAGCCCCGTTTGAGGGTGGTGGCAATCGTCTTCGAGTCACCGGGAAAGATCCCAATTACGAATATCGAATCGTGAATATTACGGAAGACCGTATTGAGGATTTGCGTGAATACGGATATGAAATCGATACCGATGAAAGTGTCCGTGTCGGAGGTAGCCGAGTTGATGACAACTCTGCTTTGGGACGTGTGCGAGAAATTTCTGTGGGGGCTGGTGCTAAAGCCGTTCTCATGCGCAAACGTAAGGACTGGTTTGATGAAGATCAGGAAGCCAAGCAAGAACGTGTCAAACAACTGGAAGCTGCTATGCGTCCTGATCCTAATGAGGGCCAGACTGGAAGCGTGCAACTAACACGTAAAATTTGATTGTCTGTACACATTAGGATATTCTAACAATTTTATGGAGAATTTCTAATGTCTAGTGTGTCTCGTGTTAACGGGTTCCGACCCGTTAAAATGATTACTGGAGCACCCTACAACGGCGCGGCGAATCTTTATTTCGTCCCCTCGTCCAATTCTGATGTGATCATGATTGGTGACGTGGTGAAGCTTGTTGGAGCTGGCCGTAGTGCCACTGGTGCTCAAGAGGTGGCCCGCCATGCTGGTGGTGCTACCGAAGCTGCGGTTGGTGTGGTTGTTGACATCCTGTATTCGGGTGTTGGCGATACGGCTAACGTGCCCCCGGTTACTGATCTTGATGTGCCGATTTATCGTCGTGCCTCCACAGATCGTTACCTCAAGGTGGCGGATGATCCGCAGCTGGTGTTTGAAGCCCAAACGACCGCAGCTCTTACGACTGCTGATGTTGGCCTCAACACGGAAGTGGATGTGACTGCTGGTAACACCTCTACGGGTGCTTCTGGCATGTCGATTGATATGGCGAATACGGGTACGACCGCTACTCTTCCTCTGAAGATTATTGGTTTCCCCAATCGTCCGGATAATACTCTCAGTGATACCTACACTCGTGCTTGGGTTGTGATCAACAACCACCAGTACAAGGGTGGTACGGGTACTGCGGGTCTGTAATAAAGGAGAACAACAATGGCTGGAATTATTGGTTCTGGTAGTTTTCCCAAAGCACTATGGCCCGGTGTCAAAGAGTGGTATGGTCGTGCATATAACGACTATCCGGTGCAGTGGGAAAAGCTCTTCGACAAGTCGTCTTCGGATCGTGCTTGGGAAGAAATCGTCGGTACGGTTTCGTTAGGTCTTGCAGTTGTCAAGCCTGAAGGAACGCCTATTACGTATGACACGGAACAGCAGGGCTACACCTCGCGCTTCCAACACGTCAAGTACGGTCTTGGATTTGTCATCACTAAGGAGATGATGGACGATGACCAGTATATGCTGGTTAGTGAGCGTCGCAGTAAGGCGCTGGCGCGTTCGATGCGTCACACGAAGGAAATTGTGGCGGCTAACGTCTACAACCGGGCTTTCAACAGCTCGTATGTGGGTGGCGATGGTAAGGAAATGATTGCAACGGATCACCCGAATGTCTCTGGTGGTACGTGGTCGAATGAACTTGCCACGGCAGCTGACCTGTCCGAAGCGGCTCTGGAGCAAGCGGTGCTTGACATCCAAGCGTTCACGGATGATCGTGGTCTGCTCATTGCTGC
>JACCDR012294068.1_pt1 | contig 11046 bp, 4 predicted proteins | sample 7446431 | NCBI WGS metagenome assembly JACCDR01 (sample SAMN15323443, study PRJNA562643) | freshwater metagenome | isolation source: river surface water | place: USA:Blue River Watershed | collected 2017-08-17 | reverse complement strand
GCCAGAGTCAGGTACTTGCCCCCGCCGATCGGCAGGATCAGGTTCCGTTCCTTGATGAAGTCTGGCGGCTCCTCGTCATCGAACCCAGCCGCGGCCATCGCCAAAGCCTGCATCGAGCCGAGGATCAGGCCACCAAGGAGGATCTTCTTACCGGCCGGGCCGGTCATCGTCTCGGCAAGCCGGGCAGTACCCTGAACCGAGGCGTTGAAGAAGGCGTAGAGGGCGCCAGCCTGACGGCCGATCTGCCCCTTCCGGTTGAAATTGACCGTCAGGTTCTTGGCGATGTTCGCCGCCTGCTGCACGCTCTGGCCATCTTCCTTGACAACCTTGTACGCGGCCAGTCGGATGGCGTTCTCGATCGACGTGTTGTAGTCGGAGAGCCAGCCGAAGATCGGCGAGCGCTTTTCGTCCAGCGCCACCCAGCTCTTGCCCTTGCCGGCGTTCTCGATCTCCTTGGCGATCGCCTTGGCGCGGTCCTCGCTGGTGCGGAACATGTCGCGGTAGCCGGTCTTGCCGCCTTCCTTGGCGAACTCTTCAAACTCCAGCGCCCAGCTCGACCGCGGCGTGCGCCCGGCACGGTGGTCACGCAGGTCGCTATAGACCCCGCGCAGGGCGTCCCATGCGTAGGCGAGGACACGCTTGCGCTGGCCCTTCAGCGGGGTGCTGGCGAGGTTCAACATGCCGGTGCCGAGGTCGCGGATGCCGTTGGTCAGGCCGAACACCGGGTTGAACTGGGTGTTGATGCTGGCGAAGTACCGCGTCACCTTGGCGACGTGCGACATCACCTCACCCATCTGGTCGTTGTCGAGGTTCTTCAGGTTGCGCACCATGTTCTTGGCGCGCTCGTCGCTGCTGAAGAACACGTAGCGATCCTGACCATTGACGCGCAGTGCCAGCACGTTGTCCCGACCGCGGAGCTGCGGATTGACCCGCTGCGCCACCATGCCGTTCTTGTCGGTGATGGTCTGGGTCGGCTCCTTGGCGATCGCCGCCGCGTCGGTGCGCGACAGGCCCATATTGACCAGCTCGTCCTCGACCTTCTGCTGCAGCGCCGGGTTATTGCTGTCCGGATTGATCGGCAACCAGAAGTCCGGGTTCGGCGCCGTCAGCGCCAGCCCATAGACGGCGGTGCTCACGCGGTTCTTCTCGGCCCGGGTGATCGCGCGCTCCCGCTGCATGGCGATGTTGGCCAGCACGTCGACCACGTCACGCTCGCTGCCGGTGGCCCGCTTGCTGGCGGAGCCACGGACGTTAAAGCCCTGCCCGGTGCCCATGCCGAGGTTGAAGGCGCCGAGGTAATTGTCGTCCGACTCCATGTCGCGCATCAGCGGCGCGTAGTGGGAGTACGTCGCGCGCCACTTATCGACCGTCTCCTGCGACTCCAGACCGCTCGAGACCAGCAGGTCGGTGGTGTTCTTGGTGATGCGATCAACGCGGGCCGCCAGCGCTGCGTAGCTGGCCATGCGCGACGACTGCAGCTGGATGGTGCGCCCGGCCGCCGTGGTGACTGCCTGCCCGGCGAGGATGTCCGCTGCCTGCTGGTTCGTCAAGCCGGACCCGCCGTCCGGCATGTTCGGGTTGATCTTGGCGATCTGCGCGTTGCGCTCGGTGGCGTGGCGGGCCCAGAGGTAGTCGTCGAACTCGCGCAGGTCGTCTTTGGTCTTGAAGCCGCGCGCCGCCATCTCAACGTAGAGCGGCTTCAGCTCAGACTCGAGGAAGTTATCGACCGCCGTCGCCGCGCGCCCGTGGTAGAGCGTCTCCTGCAGGTACGGGTCGAACTTCTCCTTGATGGCAATACCCGCCTTGCGGATCTCCTCGACGATGCGCTTCGTGTCGATCATCTTGTCCTGCAGGTTGCGCGTCAGGTTGTCCCATGCGTCGAGCTTGCTGGTGTCCTGCCACATCTGGGGGATCTGGGAGCGGGGGGTGCTGTAAATAGGCTCGTTCTCAGGGGCGCCGACGTACCGGTTGTCGATCCAGTTGACAAGGTCGCCGTACCCGCGTAACATCTTTTTCTGAAGCCTCTTCTCTATTTCCCCCGCCCAGTAGTTGGCTCGCTGGGGGCTGTCAATACCCGATTCAAGTCGGATTTGCGGAAATAGGGAGGAGGTCTTTATTTGGTCAGCGTACAGAATCTTGCGACCATTGGCGCCGGCCAGTCGATTGTTGAGCCCCGTCTGCTTCTTGCCATCCACCATCTTGTCGTTCCACGACAGCGGATACGCCGACTTGACCTTCGTCTCGCGCAGGTTCTCACCCGGGCGCAAACCAAACGTCTCCACCATGTCGGGGATCACCGCGAACATCAGCGGCTCACCATCGACCACATAGTCGGAGATGATCTCAAGGTCGTCACCTGACTGGATGACTATTGCTGGCGCCCGCAGCAACTCATTGAGCCTGTCGCCGGGCAACATCACCTTATGCTTCGAGCGGATCTTGGCAATGATGTCTGCCTGCCAGCCCAACCACTGGTTCGGCAGGCCGAGCATCTGCAGCACGTTCGGCTGCGCCATGGCCGGGAACGTGGCTTTCATCAACTCCGGATCGCGCGACTCGTCGAAGCCTTCCACCAACCGCGCAAACTCGGCGTCCGTGGTATCTTGGAATTTCTGGTCGTTGATTTGAACGAACTGGCGGTTCTTGTAGGCCCAGCGGTTGACGGCAGCACGCGACTCCGAGAACAGCGGCATCGGCTGGGCGCCGGCATCGCGTAGGGCGTCGGTGATGGGGAAGCCGGGGGCGGTGCTGGTAGTCCGGTAGGTCGGGCCACGACTGACGACAGTCAGCTCGGTGTCGGTCCGCTTGTCGATATACGCTTCCGCATCCTCGCGATGCCTGAAGGTGTTCTGCAGAACGCCGTTCTGATCGACGACCTGAAAGTCCCCGGTGCTCGTAAGCGACATGCGCTCCTGCGTCATCGGCATGTCACCCACCTTCACGCCCGCACCCAGCTTCTTCAGGACGTCGTTCGCGACCTGCGGTACGATGTTGTCATAGAAGGCGCGCATGCCTTCGCCGCCGACTTTGAGGTCGAGGCCTGAGAGGGACTTGGTGTCCGGCAGACCTTTGACGTTGTCGCCCACACCGTCCTTTATCTTCTGGGCGATCTCTTTGCCGAGGGTGTCTTCAACTATGCCGAGCGTCGCAGTCTTGTCGGACCACACCGCGCTCTCGCCTTTTATCGCAACCACGTGGAACACGCCGTCGGCAGCAGCACCGACGCTACGGTAGTGCACCTTGTCTATCTGCTTGCTCAAGTCGTACAGGTCCGCGTTCTGCTGCCCAGTAGCGAACACGACGCCGTCATAGTTACCATCGACCGCCATGCGGATCGCGCGCTTCAGGGCGAGGGCGACCCAGCTCTTGGTGTCGGTGACGAAGGGTGCGGTTGGAGCAAACCCACCACCCTGCGGATGGTTCTGTCTGAAATCGTCAGCAGTGCGCGCCTCGAGTTCTGCGTATTCAGCTTGCTTGCCTGCGTATTCAGCAATGCTGCTTATCGGCAACCCATCAACGGCTCGACGGGCAACCTCGATTCCACCCACAGTATCCGCCCACAACTTGGCAACATCATCCTTCCACCCATTGACAATCTTCTGATACTCACCGTCAGCCAGAGGCTTCGTGGTGCGCTGCGAGAATCCACTCTTCCGCCCCTTCTGTGCCCAGTCAGACTGCACCTCGATCACGCGCATCAACTTCTCGCCGTTGGCGCCCGTGACGTCATCGACACGCAGGTGCGCGAGGACGTTGGGTTGGGTCCAGTGGGAGGAGCGGAATTCAGTCTTGCCTGCCAACCCTTTGTCTGCACGAATCGCGTGGATGGCATTCTCCATATCAGCAACATCGAAGCCGAACTGTTCGGCCATACCTTTCGCTACTGCGGGTATTGCTTCAGCAGGCAAAGCTTCGATGACAAAGCGCTGCTGGTCAGCAGCATACATGGCACCATCAGTTGCCACGTCTCCCCTACGCACCGGCAACGTCAGCAGCAACTCCCGGTAATTACCAGCACTGCCGGGCGGGATGTAGCCGGCGAATTTGGTGTCATCCACAGACTCGAAATACGCAGGATTGCCGGAGTACGCGTCGCTGATGGCGTCTTCCTCCGAGTTGCCCCATCCCATTGGCATATCATCAACGTCGATGACCACATGCTTGAAGCGACCGGCCAACTCCGTGTATTGCGGATACTCCGATGCCGGCACCACCTTCCACCCAGTCGGCAGCGTCGGGTTGTCCGGATCGAACTGACGGCCCAGCACCGTCTCGCTCACCTGCACGCCGCCCTGCTTCAGGTACTCGGCGACCTGCTCCTGCGTGACCTTGCCCTGCGTCTCCAGATAATCTGTGATCCCGGTCCACTGGATCTCTTCCTTCTTGACGCCGAGCTTGCTGGCGTTGCTGGCGAGCCACGCCGCGACCTGCTTGCCGGTGGTGAATACGCGCGCCGGCGCCTCGTCGATCGCCCGGGCGAGCTGCGAGTAGAAGATAGGACTGCGGGATTCGGAGCGGCGGATGTCGGGGTCGGGCTCCGGAGTGACGGAGATCTCGGGTTCAACCGCAACCTCTGGCTCAGATGTCTCTACCACTTCCACTGGCTCACTCAGCTTCGCGTACCCCTTCGGATCCGCCAGCTTGAACTGCGCCAGCACGTCGGCAACGATGCGCTCGCGGTCCGCGTTCAGTTCGCGCAGGTGATCCTCGATCGCGGCGATGTTCGCGTCGTCCTCGGACTTGCCGCGAGACTGGTAGACCTTCATGGCGTCCATGACACCCGACGTGTCGAAGGGCTTCATGGTCCGGGCGTGCTTCAGCAGGCAGTTGGTCATGCTCATGGTAGGTAACCCTCTTCAAACAACACCTGCAATATGATCAGCAACTCTTCTTCGTCCTGTTCCTGCTGGCGCTGGAAGTCCTGCTCGCGCTGCCACTGCCCGTACCCCCCACCACCGAACGCCGACACGGTGACCGGCGTCTCGGGTGTGGGTGGTGTAACGGCCGCCTTGCCAGCAAACGATCCGCAGCGCCGAGCGCCGTACCCCCCGCTACCGAGCCTCGTAATGAGATCAACTGGGTGTGTGCCACCTCCACCCGGAACGGTCTTGCCTGCGAACGACCCCGCGCGCCGAACGCCATGCCCCGTGCTACCAAGGCGCGTGATCTCACCGACAGGATGCGTACTCCCGCCACCGGAGGCAGTCTTCCCGGCGAATGAGCCACTCCGCCGTATGCCGTAACCGCCGCTGCCGAGTCGAGTGATTGCCACATCAGGTGATCGTGAAAGTATCGCCGGAAGCCGGTGCGGTGGTCAGTGCGGTTACAGTCAGGACACCCACATCGGTGTTCGCCGTGATGTCGGTCGATTGCCCGCGCAACGCCGCAGTAGTGGTGTCCTTGTCGAACGTAACAATGCGACCCTTAAACTGATCGGCAACAGAAGCCGCTGGCGTCATACTGCTGGTCACAATGCTAGTTGTGGTACTTGCTGCGCCGACTGTAGCAATGACGTTGCCGAGAACAGCGCGTTTGAATGCCGTCAGCGCCGCTGCATCTGTTCCGATTGAAAGCACATTGGCGTCAACCTTACCCGCGTCGGTGAAAGTCAGACTATCTGTCTTGGCCTTGATCGCAGCTATCTCCGTGTCGAGGAAATTGTCGACGGTGTCTACGGCAGCGAGGATAGCGTTTGCATCACTGGTTGCTTCAGCCCTTGTCGGCGGATCATAGGCAACCAGAGCAGCATTAGCTTCGGACTGAATCGCAGCCAGCGCCGTTGCGTTCCACGACGCCGTGCCGTCGCTCTTCGGTATCTTCGCAACTTCAGTAGTCAAAGCCGCAATCTCGGTATCAAGTAAGTCATCAATGGTATTCACGCTGGCCTGTGTTGCCAGAGCAGTCAGTCCAGCACCGGCTGCGCCGATCTCTGCAGTATCAGCAAGAATGGATGCAGTTTCAGCTTTAATTGCACCAAGTCCATCTGTACCATTAGCCAGATCAACTGCGGCAGCAGACCGCGAAAGTGTGAACCTACCAATCACTTCGCCCACCACAGAAACGCTATCTACCGTCCCGGTAGTGATGACAAGATGATAATCTTTTCCTGACTCAAATCCATTTGCCCCAGACGCTACTACAGTGACAAGATTTAATCCAGTCACCCCATCGTGATCCACTCCAAGCGTTATACCAGCTGTGATCTGTGTCAGGCTTTCGTTCTCATAGGCTGATATAACAGGTGTTCCCGCTAACGTAAATGGAGCGCCCGTAGAAAACTTGCGAGTGGTGAACATGAAGTGAATAGTGTCTGCTACCGTATAGTCGCTCATCCTGCTAACCCTCCGCGTCCAGCAAGTTTAATTCCGCCACCAGACCCTCCAGAAATAGCAGGGTAATCTCTAACAATAAGTGTTATAGCGGGAAGAAATGCTTTATCTATTGTCCAACCACCTGCACCATTATCAATAGCACTCCAAGGTTGGAACATAGTGTCATATTCACGCAATGTGTCAAACATAGACGAATAAGACGAGTAATCCTCAATTTGAGCACCCGATGGAATCGTTGCATTAGCGGAAAAAGTCATAGTAACTTTGTAAGTTGTTCCGCCGCTCAGGGTCACAGGAGTAGAAAATACTTTAGCGTTGCAAACATCATTAGTAGTTTGATTTGTATCACTGTCAAGATCGTACTCGTATAGAGCTGTTCCTCCGGGGGCTGTAGCATCAGCTAGAATTCTTATAAGTGCTGCGGCTACGTTTCCGCCCTCAAAAACAACTCCCGTCACTACTACATCTTCCGACGGGGTAATTACTATTCCCCGTTCCAGTTGATTACTAGAATATACAGTTGCTCGCTGAGTAAACGGTTGACCAAAATAGTTGCTTCCCTGTTTTATTACGAATGGAAGTTTACCAGCTGCCGAACCATTAGCTGAAAAACCAGCAGTTGTAGTATATCCAGCCATATTCCCTACACCACCTGTCACTCCTCCAGCTGCGGTACTAATAGAAGTTAAAATATGTGGATAATCCGTCGCTGGATCAGCAGCCGTATTGTATGCAACGAGCCAAAGAATCTCCCCTATAGCTGGAGTGTAAGGAGTTCCAAATGTGAACTTGATCCACTGGTCATCACTAGCTGGCATGGATGTAGCTGTGCTGGCATCCCGCTCAGTTGATCCTGTCCGGGCAGCAAAAGCGTTTTCGTTATAGATTTTTGCTGCCATCGTGATGTTGCCACGAGTTCCTGTAATCGTATCAAGAAATAAATATAGCTCATCAATAGGATCAGTTGTATTAGCCATGTACCTGACTGCAACGGCATTACCACTAGTACCGTTCACAAAAGCCGCATTCAGTGCGGTATTTGACCTAGACCCAGATGCAATAGGATATGACCCTAAAGAATTCTGGCGAACTCCAAGTAGACGATCAAGATATAGTGCCATTAGTTTTCCAAGCGAAAGTTAATCGCCTGCCTCATCTTATCTGCGAAAACGCTGTCGCCATTCAGACGAAACCAATCTGCCGCTGCAAGAAGTGCCAACTCTTCTACGTTGGGGCGGCAATCCCGTACAGCCTCCAAAAATTCCTTGCGCGACTTGAAACGCAGACTCCTTCCGCTACGTGGGTCTGCGTTGGTTCTTACGTCAGAGAATGCGACATGAACACTTCCATCAGGGCGTTCATGCACGTTGTCTATTCGGATAGTCATTTGCTTACCTTTCGTGAAATATCACGCTGCCCTTGCAGCAGATCACGCAGCAACTGCTCCTGCGTCTGTTGCGACTTGTCGATGGACTTCAGCCGCTCGTCCTGACGGATCACCTGTTCGCGGGTTTCCTTCAGTTCCTTGTTGATCGCGGTCTGCTGCACGATGGCGTCCTCAAGGTTGCGCACCTTGAGTTCCTGCTGCCCCCATGCAACCCCCACCGACACCAGCGCGGTCAGGAACCACCAGTACGATTTCAACCAGTTCATCGTGTGATCTCCAAGTCAGACATGCGGCCCTTCTGGTCGCGGAGGATTTTGACGTGGATCTTGCCGCCCAGCTTCGACACGAACGTCTGCATGGCGGCCGCCGCCTCGGTGATGCCCGGCGCCTCGACGGTGACGATCTGCGGGGGCGGCGCCACGACGACCGGGCGTACCGGTTCAGGCTGACGCACAGGCTCAGGGGTCGGCGGGGGTGGCAGCGCGACGACGGGGGCGGGGTACTTCTTCATGCCGCCCTCACGCAGTCCAGCAGGATCTTGAACGCCGCAATCTCTTCGTCGACATCAGCAATCGCCTCCTGTGCGGGAACTTTGACGGATTGTACCTCGTCGCCGATCATCCGATCAACCGTCACCTTGATCTTCCGCAGTCGCCCCGGGGGCACGTCGTCGATCGTCAGCTGCCGCGGTTCGGAGGCAGAGACGGCACCCTCGAGCAGGTCGCCCTTGCGGTACAGCTTCTCGTTGTCCAGCCAGCGCGGATCCACCTCGGGCATTTCGCGCAACAGGGTGCGCTTCCACTCCAGCCCGGTCATTTGCCCCGCCGGCAACGCGCGGTTCTCGGCGATACGCTGCTTCAGCTTCTGCAGGTCGCTGTACTTCGGCGCCGGCATAGTGTCGGTATCAGGACGCGCGCCAGCGTCTTCATACTGCGGCTGGATGCTATGGGTGCCCAGCAGGACCGCAGCCCCGCCAGTGCCGAATTCGCGGGTCGCATACCCATCGTAGCCGGCGTCCAGCACAGCCGACTCGAAGTCATTCATGCGCTGGTTGGTCGAGCGGTAACGATCGGGATCCACCGGCGGATACAGGCGCAGCGGATCGACGTCCATGTCATAGAGGTTGTCGAGCCCGACCGTGTGAGCATGCGCGCCGACGCCAGCCTCGGGGCGGATACCCCGGCCGGTGTTGGTGTAGAAATACAGGCGACGTTTGATGCGGGCGTCGGTCGCGTCCGCGATGCGCGGCAGTTCCTGACCCTTGAGCCCGGTGCCGAAGAACGCGGAGCTTAGGGTTGGTCGTTGCTCTCGGGAGTAATGGACTCCGACGACGGAGATTGCGTGCTCATCGACCGGGGTTCCGTACCTTGGAGGGCTTTCGCTCGTAACGCTCGCTCGATTTGGTTGATCGCGGGCTGCATCGGATCCGCGTCGCTCTGAGAACTGCGGGCCTGTGTCTGGCGCGCTTGCGCGGTAGCTACCTTTGGTGCCCCAGATGTACCGTGGCGTTGGTTTTTCGACATAAAATAAATCTCCCTCGTTGTACTTCGCCATGAATCTCTTGGCGGCGTCTTCGTAGTCTGCTGGATCAGACTTTGAGTCACCTGCGCCAAACTTGTTGAACAGCTCTTTTTCGTGATACCAGAGCGCAGCTTGCATATCGGCAATGGTGATTGTAACCCCGTGCCGTTTTTTCATGCGCTTCTGCGCAGTCTCCATGACTTTCTGCTGGAACGCACGCTCAGAATCCGACCTCGGCAGTTGCACGGCGTCATACCTGTGCTCAATCCAATTCTTAGCCGCGCGACGCAGGTCAGACTTGGTGCTGTAACCTTTTGTCTTCTTGCCGTTGAAGTCGATGCCGGTGCGATACAACTCCTCAATCTTCGTGGCTATGCGCAGCATCTCGTCGGGGTCGGCCAGATACGAATCCATTCGGAACGCAGAGACGTTCTTTAAATCTTCCCCGTGGTCCCATTCGGTGCGGACACCTTTGTCGTTAATCTTCTTGGCGTCTGTTGTTTTTTCGTACTCAGCGATCAGTGCTTCTTTAAATGCCTGATACTTTGGTGCTTCCTGCGCTGGAGTGTGGAGGAACGAGAAACCTAGGATGCGATTCCATGTGCGGCTAAACCAAAGGTCGGCCGTCAGCGTCGAATAGTCGCCATGCAAATTGTTTATGAACGATCCGATCTTCGGGCCAAAGACCATCCACCCTCTGACGGTCTGTTCAGCTAGCCCAGTTATTTTTAACGGCTCACCTTTGTAGTAAAGAGTCTCGTCCTCGCGAAACATGGCGTTAAGATCGCCAACGGTGCCTTGCTTGTTGAAGATCTCCCGCATCCGGTCATATCCGTTAACTTTAAGCAGCTGCTCAAGCTTCAGGAAATTATTCTCAATAGCATTGGATTGTTCGCCGAATGTTCCAGTCAGCGACGACTGCGCTTGACTTATGGTCATGTTCTCCCGGGTGATAAGGTAATACATTCTCCCCGCAAATATTGAATTAGCGTGAACATCGTTGCCCTGCGAGGCGATGCCAAGCAACGCGTCGAACAGCATCTCACGATCCGGATTCGTGTCCAGCTCCGGAAATATTTGATGATAGATCGCTTTGGCTTTGGCTAATGCAGCGTCGTACCAACCGATGGCCGACTTCCCTTCTGGGCGAGACACATGAAATGCGATCTCGTCTTCGATCGCCTGCGCGATAAGGTTTTTTGCTTCGTCCGAGTAGTCGCCGGGTTCAATCAGGCCGGTCAGTGCGGCTCGATTCTGAAGCGCCCAGAATACGTCGGAGTTGTTCGACGTGGGGTTTTTCTTCGTTCCACCACTCTTGCCGACAACAAGTAGCTCTTCGTCGCCCTTCGGCTCACGACCATCAAGTTCGTTCTCAGATACGATCTTCGCCGTCGAACGGGCATACCCGCTCTTTGGACGAAGCGCAGCCCTTATGTATTCTCGCTCTGCGGTTCCGAGGTCGAATCGGTCTGCGAAGAGGTCGGGAGAGAAACGATATCCTTGCCCGCCGACCGCCCTTGCGTACGGGACGAGAACATGATCGACGGTCCTTGTGAATAAATCGGATGGTCCGCCGCCGCCGGAGTCATCCCCCCGTCCTTGCACCACTTCTCGAATTGTGCCGGTGACATCTTCATAGCTCCCTGAAAAATTGGCCTTGCTTCTGGTCATATAAGGCACAGCCTGCATCTTTGTCGCAGATGCAATACGACCGACCTTGTTCCGAAACTCAACCTCGTCGAACGGCAACCACGATCCATATCCGAACTGAACGGAATAGCCGTCGGTTGCCACCGTGTAATCAAT
>JACCDR011741195.1_pt1 | contig 11046 bp, 9 predicted proteins | sample 7446431 | NCBI WGS metagenome assembly JACCDR01 (sample SAMN15323443, study PRJNA562643) | freshwater metagenome | isolation source: river surface water | place: USA:Blue River Watershed | collected 2017-08-17 | reverse complement strand
CGAGTTGCGAAAACAAGCGGCCCGACGTCGAGTGTAAAGATGGCGTCTGGGCAGTAGACGTCGCAGAGGTCACACAAGGAAACGCCGAGATCATCTGGGTCGATAAGGACGCCCCGGCCCCGGCTCGCTAATCTAAATCTCCGATCACCGTCTCCGCGATTTCCCGCAGGTTGGAGCGCTCGAGTTCGTGCTTCGAATGAGAGATGATCTTCACACACCCGTGGCGCAGCCAAGAGGCCGTCAGCTGGGTCTCTTCAGTAGTCACCATCCGATCCTGGTCTCCAAGGATAAGTGTGACCGGAAGCTCGAGGTCTGAGACGTCTTCCTTCGTCAGGCCGTCGAGGCGCTCAAGGTTTTGCATCATGTGGGCCGTGGCGAAGAGGATTTGACGCCAGTTTTCACCGTGCTTGGTTTTCAACGCTTCAACAAAGTGCGGGAACTTCTCCTCGAGGTGCTCCGGAACCAGCATGGGGAGTTCCTTCTGCACGGTCTTGGGTGACCAGTTGAACTTGGTGCCATAAGTAAAAATCTGCCGAATAGGTGAGTCCTCGAAATTCGCACGGTGGTAAAGAGCAACATAGCCTCCCATCGAATAGCCAAAGATGGAGACATCGGTCAGGCGATTCGTTTTGAGGAACGCTTCGAGGTCCCGAGCGAAGTGGTCGATACGAAACTCCGCGGGGAGCGGTGAGTCGACTCCGTGCCCGGAAAAGTTAAAGCTCAATGGCTCAAAACCCCGCTCGCGGAAAATGGCCATAAGCGGTTCAAGATCGGCACTGGTTCCGAGAGCTCCGTGGAGGAAGAGGATCTGTGATTTTGTTTTTTCCATCGTTGTCCAAACTTTTTGAGGTGAATTCCATTCTACCTGATAGGATAATGATCTTTAAAGAGGTGATGCATGAATCTTTTATTCCTGGGCCTTCTCGTCGCCGCGGCAAGTGCTGCTACTCAGACTTATCGGGGAGAGGCGCGGTTGGAGGGAGAGCTCGTTTACCGGGAACTCCACACCGTGACCTTTGAGGGCGAAAAGCCCCTTCGTTCTGAGACTGTGTATTCCGACGCTGCGGGAGCAGAACTTGGACGCCTCGTTAATGACTACGGGCCTTCCCTTGCTCTCCCGGCCCACGAGATGGTAGATAAGCGCGCCAAAAATGCCCACGGGGTCCGTTACCGGGAACAAAAACCAGAGATGTTTAACCGCGAGGGCGAGAAAGAAGAAAAGGAAGCCCTCGACCCCAAGGATTACAAGGAAGGTGTGTTGGTCGGAGGCCAGGGGCTTCACTACTATCTCGTCGTGAACCTCGAGGAGGTTGTCAAAAAGAGCAAACTCCCCCTCAAGTTTGTTATTCCGGGGCGACTGGATGTTTACGACTTCTACCTCCGAGTCATCGAGGCAACACCGGAGCGGGTTAACCTTGAGATTGAGATCGATAACTGGATCCTAAAGCTCTTCGCTCCAAAGCTTGAACTCACTTACGATCGGAAGCTGCGTCGGCTTCTACGCTACCGAGGTCTGTCCAATCTTCTCGATTCCCGGAAAAAGATGATGAATGTGGAGATTAAATATCGTTATGATTAATTTTCATTCATCCACATTGGTTTATGGAGAGGGTGGGGGGTAGAATACCTTCATGTTGCAAGATATCCTTAAATCCATTCGCCCGAAGCTGCCGATCCAAAATCCGCTTCACGCATTTGTTCATAACAATATCCTTCAGACCTTCGAACATCTCGACTTCCACGAGGCGGTGGCCGAGGCGGGTAAGCTCTACCGCGCTAGACCCTACTGGGAGATTTTCCGCTACACCCAACTCTACGCCGATAAGAAGATGACTGACGCCGATATCTTCCGCGCAATTGACCACTACCTTGGTCGCTACGCCCTGATGCCATCCCTCTCAGTTCTTGGCCTTACTCCCCGGGAATACTTTTATCGCCTGATGTTCTCGGAGCTCTCATTTAACGACGATGAAATTCAACCCAAGGTTATAGATCAGTCCCTATGGGAGCAATGCCACGAGAAAGTGCGGGGCGAAACGCTGGTACTCTCCCGTTCCCGGACCTTCCTGCGGGGAAAAGAATATTGGGAGAAGTACTACGATGAGAGCTACGCCACGTCGCTACAGCCTCTCGCGATCCGATTGATCTCAAGTTACCTCGATCAGGGCCAGAGCTTCTGGCCCAATCCGTTCCGGGGGCAGGGCTTCTGGAAATTTTTCCTCTACAGTCTTGAGGTTCAGGGCCCCTTCACTACGGGTTGGCTCCAGACACTCACTCGGAAAGCGCAGGCCTATAAGGGACAGACTCCTGAAGTCGTCATCGAATCCGAGCTTCGCCGTACTGGCCTTCCAGAGTCGAGCTGGGAGGATTACCTTCTGGAGATTCTCTTCGATTTGAAGGGCTGGTCCGGCATGGTTAATAAGCTTGAGACTGAGCCGTGGCAGGCCCTTGTCAAGTCACCGGGAATCCGACTCGTCGACTACCTGGCGGGTCTGGTGCTCATGGATCGGGCGATGGATGAGTTTCACAGCGAGGCACACTCCTTAGATCTGTCACTTCTTTACGGACGACGAGAACCTCTTGAGCTTAGAAGTTTTCAGCTTGCTCTGGCCCTTTACCAGGTGACGCTTACGTTTAAGCTCCCGCCGCGCTGGTTGCGAGACCTCTCCTCGGCCCAACTCAAGACGATAGTCGATGAGGTTGATGGGACCGAGCACCGGGACCGGGCACGACTCTGGCATGAAGCTTACGAGCATCATTTCCACCGCGAGGCCATCGAGGCCCTCCGCGGACGCCAGTCGCCAGAGATCAACGAAGCCTATCATCCCTATGCTCAAATCCTCTTTTGTATCGACGATCGGGAAGAGTCTCTAAGGCGGCACACTGAGGAAGTTGATGGACAGATTGAGACTTTTGGGGTGGTCGGTTTTTTTGGCATCGACATGAACTTCGTGAGTGTTAAGAACAAGCGCCCCATCTCCCAGTGTCCGCCGGTCATAACTCCTTCGCGGATTATTCACGAGGTGCCGGTCAGCGATGCCCAAGCCTTTCAGCGCTGGAACCTACTCCGTGGCACCAGTGACTTGGGCCTTTATTACAACACGCGAACTTTGTTCCGTGGATTCCTTGCGACCCTTGTTCTCGGTGTCGCGAGTTTGATTCCGATGACCATACAGGTCTTCTTCCCACGGCACAACAGGGCCCTGCGCCGGAAATTTCGAGACCTTTTTGGTCGAGAGCCCGAGACCGAACTTCAGGTTTTAGGCACTGATCCGGGAGTTGGTTATTCCCACGCCGAACAGGCGCAGATTGTCCTTGCCGTCATCCGTATGTGCGCCCCCCGGGAACTTGCTCCGCTAGTGGTGCTTCTGGCACACGGTTCGTCGAGTAATAATAATCCCTTCCGGCAGGCCTATGGTTGTGGTGCCTGTGGCGGGAATGCTGGTATTCCCAATTCTCGCGCCTATGCGAAGATGGCAAATGATCCCGCCGTCCGCGCAGAGGTTGAGAAGCTTGGTTACCACATCCCGAAGGAGACCTTCTTCGTCGCGGGGTTTCATGATACGTGCACCGATGAGATCCTTTACATGAACCAAAAGGAAGTTCCGGCGGGCCATCTGGAAAACTTCATGCGACTCAAAGATCGCCTCCGAGAGTCGGCCCAACGAAACGCTTACGAGCGTTGTCAGCGCTTTTCTTCTTTTGATGAATCCTCCGGTCTTGCTGGGGCGATTGGTCATGTGCGAGAGCGGGCCCATGATATCGCTCAGCCTCGTCCTGAGTATGGCCATTCTTCCAACGCGCTGGCCATTGTGGGGCCCCGTACTCTGACTCGAGGGCTATTCATGAACCGTCGCTCGTTTCTCTTGAGCTACGACTGGACTAAGGACTCGGATGGGTCAGTTCTTCGCCAGGTGGTCCTTGGAGGCATTCCTGTCGCCGTAAACATCAACATGGATTACTACTTCTCCGCCGTCGATAATGATAATTTTGGCTGCGGTTCTAAGCTCCCGTTAAACATGACCTCGCTTTTGGGAGTCATGACCGGTTCACAGAGCGACCTGCGGATAGGCCTGGCCCGGCAGATGGTTGAGATCCATGACCCGATCCGAAATCTGACTGTCATCGAGGCGCCCCTTGCTTGGGTCCAAGAGCTTTTCGACGGACACACGCGATTGCGTCATCTTCTCTACAATCACTGGATGCGTCTGGCGGTGATTGATCCCGAGTCACGCAAGTGGTGGATGTTCTCGCAAAACGATTTTCATGAAATTAGCTTTGAGGGGCCAGCGCTGAAAGGTTTCGCTTCATCCCTTGAACTCCTTCAGTGCCATGAAGCCTCAGACTTCGCGGAGATCAAGCATGGCCAATAGCCTTTTTACACTTCTGATCATCTCTCCGCTTCTCTGGATGGGTCTGCTTGCGATTATATTTTTTTCGCGGATAAAGCTCGCAGAAGAGCGCCTCTCTAATGGCGTTCGCTTTTACTCGCTTTATATGGTGATCCTGGCGCTGGGCCTTGCTGGTTTGACGTTCTTCCATCGACCGTCCTTTCTCCTGGTCGATTTTGCTGACTGGTTTCAAGTGGGTGATTATCAGTTCAAGCTCCGTTTTATTATCGACCTTCTCGGCGCAACCTATGCGCTTCTTGCTACCGCTCTGATTGGGGTGATCTTTCGCTTCTCACGCAACTACCTCCACCGAGAGCCGGGCTACTTCCGCTTTGTTTTTCTTCTCTCTACACTCCTGTTTGGACTCATCGTTGTTTCGTTTTCGCGTTCTATTGATCTTCTTTTCATCGGCTGGGAGCTGGTCGGGACTACCTCTGTCCTGCTCATCAGTTATTTCTATGACAAGTCCCGGCCCGTGGTTCATGCCACCAAGGCCATCATCTCCTATCGTGTCTGTGATATGGGGATCCTCGCCGCGGCGGCCTGGTCCCACCACTACCTGCACACGACTGATTTTGTGATTATTCCTACACTCTTGAGTCATGGGCATGGTGCTCCTGGACTTATCTTCATCGGTCTTTTCATCACGTGGGCAAGTCTGGCCAAAGCGGGGCAGTTGCCGCTGAGCTCCTGGCTTCCGGCAGCGATGGAAGGTCCGACGCCCTCAAGTGCCATCTTCTACGGGGCACTCTCTGTTCACCTGGGACCCTTCCTGCTCCTTCGCTTTTACGATTACTTCGCACACTTTCCTATCCTCCTCGTCCTAGTGGGGGTGATAGGTGGTCTCTCCGCCATCTACGCGACATTGGTTGGGAGGACTCGCTCCGATGCTAAGACCATGCTGGCCTATGCCACGATTTCTCAGGTCGGTCTCATTTACATCGAAATTGCTTTGGGATTTACGGATTTTGCTTTGTTTCACATGGTCACTCACGCAAGTCTTCGAACTTATCAATTTTTACGCTCAAGCTCACTCATACAGGATTTCTATGAAAATCCCGTCGTCGAGCACAACAAGACTATTCAGCGCAGGCTTTCGTTTGAACGGCTCTTCTCGGTGGCCCTGCGGCAGAGGGTTTATGTCCATGCACTCCACGGATTTCACCTGGATTATTTTACGGGGCGGCTGATTGCAGTGTTTCTCTTCCCGATGCGCTCCTACATGAAGTGGGAGGTGCGTTGGATGGAGTTTGATACCCGCCTCCTGAAGCTTATTCTGAGGAAGAAAAAATGAAATTTTCGGCCCCTTTCATGGAGATCGCTCCGCTTGTTTCAACCTTCGGACCGGCCGTGATCTCTTCCTTTTATCAAGTTGGTCATCGTTGGCAAAATTTTGTCCTTGGTCTCCTCGGGGTGCTTTTTTTATTTTTCACCTTCATTTTTTTTACCGATGATTTCTCTGATAGTGCCTTCCTCTATTCCGTCTTTGATGTTCGTTACAATAAAATAAGTGTTTTTATCGGGCTCCTTTACTGCGGATCTCTCTTCATGGGACTCTATCCCATCCGGCGCACGATTACCCTTTCCCCCGAGTTCCTGTTTTATGTTGCAGGAGGACTCGGCATTATTCTTGCGAATAACCTCCCCACCTTCTTTTTCTTCTGGACCTTTCAGCGTGCGATCCCGATGCGCGCGTTCTTGAGAGAGGGGACTGGTGGAACCTATGTCTTCCAGCACCTTTTGACCCTCATTTGCTTTCTCTTCCTTATGTTTTATGCGGGGCAGGCGGGTGTCCTTATCGTGCCTATGACGGAGATGCCGCCGTCTTTTTTCACCTGGCCTGTGTTACTTCTTACTTTCGTTATTGTTTTTCAGGCCCATGGAATATTTCCCTTCCACTCCTGGGTTCACGATGTCGTCGGATACCTGCCTTGGTATGAATTTTCGGCGATCTTCCTTTGCCGTGCCGGTATCCTTCTCTTTGTTCAACTCTTGCTTCCGACTCTGAAATTTGATCCTGATTTCTTTCAGATCCTGCTTCTTTTACTTTCGATTTTCTCCTCAGTTTATTGGTCTTTGAGGGGTATCCTCGAAGAAAATTTTGCCAAAAAAACGACCTATTTGTACATCGCTCAAGCCTCACTCCTCCTGACGGGAATGCAAGCGAATCTGACGGCAGCGAAGGGCTCCTATCTGCATATGATGGTGATCTCCATCGCCGGAACTTCGCTCTTTTCAATCCTCGGTTACGTCAATCACACCTTTCCTCTCAAGCGTCTCTCTCATTTTTACGGCATGGCCACCTATTACCCAAAGCTCGCCACGCTCTTTTGCCTGTTCGGCTTCTGTATTATTGGCGTTCCCCTCGGTGCCTCCCACGTGGTTGAGGATCTCGTGATCACAGGCCTCCTGGAGTACTGGCCCTACCTGGGCCTGGGCCACATTCTTGCTACCGCACTTAATGGGATCCTCTTTTTTCTTATTTTCACAAAGATCTTCCTGGGGCCTTCCCCTTACCTGGAGGCCCACGGAGATCACGACATGTCGCTGGGACAAATGCTCCCTTACATGTTGGCATTCTTTCTGCTTTTAATGATTGGCCTCATGCCCTCGCTTTTTCTGGAGCGCATAACCTGGTAGGGTCCTAGGGTTTTGGGAGATGGGATTTTAAGAGAAATGGCCTGGCGGTTGCGGGATCGTCAGGCCAGTAGTGCCGAGGATAGTCGCGACTATACTCGCGCTTCATTTCCGGATAGGTTTTGGCCCAGAAGTTTTTCAGGTCTTTTGTGACCTGAATCGGTCTTTTATGGGGGCCGAGGAGTTTTAGCTGAAGCGGGACGGCACCGTTTAAAATGCGTGGCGACTCGCTGATGCCGTAGAAATCCTGAATCGGGGCTTCGAGGAACGGGTCAAGATTGGCCGGATAGTGGACTGTTAGCTCACGCCTACCTCACAGATTAAGCTTTAAGGGAAGAAGGCGTGCCAGGTCTGTCGCCTCCAGTTTTTCCTCGGCGATGCGCTCGAGGAACTCTGGAAATGAGTCGAAGCTCAACCCCACATCAGTAAAATATTGATCGAGAGAAATGTTCTCCAGGAGTACGTCTAAGGAGAGGCCTTTGCTGCGGGCCCAAAAGGCGAGGCGGCCGTAGGTCGGGGTCTCTTTCCACTGGGAAATAAGATTTTGGGAGCGAGTGAAGGAGAGCTCCAGGAGCTTATCACGGGAAGGCCCGGGCAGTGAATCCCAGGTGACTTTCAGTGGCGCTTCTTCGACAACGATACTGCCGAGCTTGGTCTTTCGAACAATACTAATACGTTCTCCGACCACGAATTCATCCTCTTCACGAAAGGGGAAGGGATCAAGCTCCCAAGGCCAGTCCTCGGAAATCTCCAGAACTTTCAAGGCCTCTTGTCTTTGGGTAATATCAAAAATGATGTACAGGCCATCGCTTAAGTCATGCAATTGAGGGTGGGCCTTTAGGATCTTACCCGAAAAGTGAATGAAGTCTCTGGCGCTTCGGCGGTAGCGGGCGAGCTGATCCACGAAGCCTGTCAGGAGGCACTTCTCCCAATGGTCCGGAGTGGCACACCCGGGAAGTCTTTGATAGGCCCCTAGACGACGCCTGAGTGCTCCGGTGCGATCCCCCTCGATCTCCTCGGCGATGTAGCGCACGAGGGCCTCTTTTCCTTTGGTGGCGAGACCTTCGCCGGCCACAAGGATCCGCGCCAGCCTCGCGCCTACGGGGAAGGTCAGCATCTTCTGTCCAGTGGGAGTAATCTTGTCGTTCTGAAGGGCGCCGTGCTGATGCAGAAGCTGGCGGGCCTTCTCCCATTTGGCGGCGGGGGGGTGATGGAACCAGCGCAGCGGCAGTCCCGTCGCTGAGACCAGAAGATAGGTGTCGGTGAGATCGGCCCGTTCAAGTTCCGGGATGGTGTGGGCCGCTCGTTCGTTAAAGTCCTGTTCGCTGTAAAGGCGCAGGCATTTCCCTGGGCCGGTCCGGCCGGCCCGGCCCGTGCGTTGAATCGCTGAGGCCTGAGTGCAGGGGACGTCCTGGATGAGTCGCAGACCGTTCCACGGAGAGACCCGGGCCTCCCGTTGTATACCGGCGTCGATGACGGTGGTGATGCCTGGAATGGTGACCGAGCTCTCAGCGATATTGGTCGAAAGGATCACACGCCGGCGCTGCCCTGGGATGAGAGCTCGAGTCTGCTCGTCGCGCTCGATATCTGCATGAAGGAGGAAGACGTCGTAGTCACCATGGAGGGATTCGCTGGTTCGAAGCATCTCGCGCATGCCGGGAAGAAAAACCAATGTATCCCCGGTACTCTCGTCCACGGCGCGGCGGACCTTCGCCTCCAGAGGTCGGTTGAGCTCTGAGGGTACATTCGGAAGGTAGGAAATGGTGACAGGGTAGTGGGGAGCGGTGATTTCGATCGCCCGTGCCTCGGGAAAAACGCTCACCAGCTCCAGGTCAAGGGTGGCGGACATGATGACGAGCTTCAGTGGGCGGCGCTCCTGGAGTCCGCGGAGCAGAGCTAGGGCGAGGTCGGTGTCCAGGTGGCGCTCATGAAACTCATCGAGGATGACGATGTCCACGCCATCGAGGTTGGGGTCGCTTAAGAAGCGTTTCAGGAACGTCCCCTCAGTGTAGAACGTGAGCCTTGTTTCTCGGGAGACGTTCTTCTCAAAGCGGAAGTGGTAGCCTACTTCCTTCCCGAGACCTAGTTCCTCTTCTTCGGCGATCCGCTGCGCTGCGAGTTTGGCCGCCAGCCGGCGCGGCTCAAGGACGACGACGTTGCTTCCCAGCCCCTCGGCGAGGGCCCAGGGGAGCCGGGTGGTCTTTCCCGATCCGGGAGACGCCTTGATCATGACCGTCGGATTAGCGCTGATGGCCCCTATGATATCCTGAATATGAGCATCGATCGGAAGGGGAATCTTCTGAAATTGCTTCATGCAGCACCAAATTGTTGATTGAATCTTTCGCATCTTACCTCGATAATAGGTGAATTCATAGGAGAACCCATGTCAGACTGCCCTTGCCGATCCCTCGACCAATCCAAACTCAGCTACGATGCCTGCTGCCGACCATTCATCGACGGGAAAAAACCTGCACCTACGGCCGAGGCTCTCATGCGGGCCCGCTACACCGCTTACGTTGTTCGGAATATCTCTTACATCGACTCGACCCAAGTGAAAGTCGAAGGCGAGGAGTTTAATAAGGAAGAGGCGCTGAAGTGGGCCGAGAGTTCTGACTGGTTAGGTTTAGAGATCAAGAAGACTCAAAAAGGTGGCGCCACCGATCCCACTGGGCTGGTTGAGTTCGTCGCCCACTACAAGGATAAGGCCAGCGGCACAGAGCTACGTCACCATGAGACCTCTCTCTTTTCTCGCGCCAGTGGCGAGTGGAAATTTAAGGAAGGTCAGATCCATGGTGCCCAGCCGGTGCGCCGGCTCGAACCTAAAACCGGACGGAATGATCCGTGCTCTTGTGGTTCCGGGAAGAAATTTAAAAAGTGCTGCGCAGCCTAGTGAAGCGCCAGCTCCTCGACCGGCTCCTGGACCAGGCGCGGGAAGAACTCTCGGGTCTCGAAGCCTCTGCCAAGGCCAATCGAGACTTCGCCACTGATCAGGAATTTAAGGCCGAGAGTAAGTATGACACTCGGGCCCTCGAGGCTTCTTATCTGGCGAGTGCTGAGGCCAAGCGAGTTGAAGAGCTTAAGCTTGAGATCCAGATTCTGGAAGAGGTTGATCTCGAAGCCTCGGCGCGGATGGGCGAAATCAGTATGGGTGCCTTGGTTGATCTGCGCTACCACGATCAGATCAGGAAGTACTTTCTGATTCCTACCGCGGGCGGCTCGCTCCTGAAAGTTGATGCTGAGGCAGTACTAGTGGTTTCGGTTTTCTCGCCGATTGGCGATGCTCTCCTGGGACTTAAAACAGGGGACGAGTTCGAGGTTGAGACCCCGAAGGAAACCCGGCAGTACCAGGTTGTCGCTTTCCACTGACTCAAAATCTTGTCATTGCACGGCTTCTCGTCCACATCAGGCCTATCTAAGGCACTGGATTCTTTTTGTCGGAAAATAACCTTCAAGTGCCGGCCTGTCCTCTCCGATAATTCGGTAGAGGTAAACCTGCATGAAAAAAATCCTTTCCGCTCTGGTACTGAGCTTTGTGACTGCCGCATTTGCGGAAGTTTCCCCGGAGCACGTTGAGAGTATGCTACAGCAAATGGTGCGTGAGAATGTGATCTCTGCTCCCGAAGCCGAGAAGGCGAGGCTTCGCATGAAAAATCTTTCCTCGGATCAATGGAAAGACATCAACAAGAAGGCAGCTGATGTCGCTGCTCGATCTCCGGCCTCGCTAACACCTTCAGAGAACAAGATCGAAGAGGTTCATTCTGTCGACCTGGATGGGAAGCAATTTAAAGAAATTCAGAATGAAATGAAAAAGATCGTGCCGGAGTTCCGGGACCAAGACTAAAAGCTTAGGTAACCGTTTAGAATGGCTCACCCACGTAGGCCCAGAGCTTCTTCTTAACAAATCTCGGAACAAAAAATTGCATACCTCGTGCGATCGCCCTAAGCCGAGCGAAGGCCTTCATGTCCCACGGAAAATGGGACAGCAGTATCCGCGAATCCAGCACCGAAAAAAAGTAAT
>JACCDR010475859.1_pt1 | contig 11046 bp, 11 predicted proteins | sample 7446431 | NCBI WGS metagenome assembly JACCDR01 (sample SAMN15323443, study PRJNA562643) | freshwater metagenome | isolation source: river surface water | place: USA:Blue River Watershed | collected 2017-08-17 | reverse complement strand
ATGAGTGTTGCTCGGCTCGCCAACTCTTGGGATGAATCGTCTGGTTGGTATACGCACACCTGGTCAGGTGTCACTCTCGGCACCGTTCCTGGACCCTCGATGTGGACCTTTAACGGGCTCATCATTACTGATCAATACAATGATTGGAAAAAGGGCACGTATGCAAATCAGGGTCTTCTTCTCATGCCTGTGACGACGAGTAATCGCTTCAGTCATTATCGTAGTTCCGATTATCCGATCAAGGGGTTCCGTCCGTATCTTCACATCACCTATGAAGAAAAAGTTACACCGCCCTCGTTTAAACTCCCGCTTCCTGGTGGTAGGTCGTGGCCGCTTACGACAGAGATCGGGGGCAAGGATGCGCGATATCCTGGCGACGTGGATATTTGGCATACGAGTTCCAAGAACGGATTCTTCTCGCTTGATTTCGGTTCTCACTCGAGTCCGGCATATGAGGGGGATATTCCAATCTACGCATCAGCGGGTGGAACGGTTATCGAATCCGGGTATACCGAAGGCAATGGTTATTACGTCTTCATAAATCACTCGGGTGGGTTTAATCGCACGACCGGGTTCGTGACAAATTATCTCCACATGAAGTCTATGCCTACAGTGAGAGTTGGCGAATACGTCAGTCAGGGCGGACTTCTGGGCTACATGGGAGATACAGGTATTGGGACGGGGAAGCATCTTCATTTCTGCGTTTACTACAATGGTGAGAGTAAGGCCGGGATCGAAGAACTCTCCTATGTGAAGCTCGAAGGCGAGTGTCTCAAGCAGTATCAGACGGAAGTGGATAAAGATGGTAATAGGGTGGCGAACTCTTATTATCGTTCGACGAATACTCCGTAAGTTTCAGCCGCGCACGCACTTCAAAAGGCGGGTGCGGCTTTTTATTTAGATTGACAACCACCTTAAAACCTGCTATGATAGCCATTACAACCTTAATTCTCCTCATTATTAGGAGAAAACGTGCTCTGAATCTCTTGTCATGTATGTGACCTAGACTCGGGTCACACCAATATATGACACCAACAAATACCCCGGAAACGGCTTCTAACGAAGCGGTTTCATTTAAGAATTTGAATATCAGCGAGAAAGTGCTCGCCGTCCTCGAAAAGAACGGTTTCGTTACTCCTACACCTATCCAGGCTAGGGTTATTCCTCTTGGAATCGAAGGTAAAGACATCATTGGTATCGCACAGACCGGTACGGGTAAAACCCTCGGCTTCGGTATTCCTATGATCGAGCGAATCCTCATGAGCAAAGATGCTCGAGGACTCGTCCTTCTTCCTACCCGAGAGCTTGCTCTCCAGGTAGACGAAACTATCCGCAAGGTCGGCGGCCCATTGGGCGTTAAGTCAGTAGTCCTAATCGGAGGTGATTCTATGAACCGACAGGTTCGAGAGCTTCGCTATGGTCCTGATATCGTTATCGCAACCCCGGGCCGACTCATCGACCATCTCAAACAAGGCAACATTAAATTCGACCGCGTATCAGTTCTCGTTCTCGACGAAGCTGATCACATGTTTGATATCGGATTTATGCCTCAGATAAAGGAAATCGTTAAGAAAGTTCCAAAGGAACGACAGACTCTTCTTTTCTCGGCGACCATGCCAGAGGCGATTGCAAAGCTTGCTATGGATCACATGCAGCTCCCACTTCGAATTGAAGTGGCTCCAGCAGGAACTGCAAACAAGAACGTTGAGCAGGAAATTATCGTCGTAGAGCGAAAGTCGAAGTTTAATCTTCTCTCAAAGCTCATTGGTGAAAATCCTGGTCAGCCAGTTCTCGTATTTACCCGAACCAAGCATGGTGCAAAGGATGTTGCTCTTAGTCTTCGAAACATTGGTACGACCGCAACTGAAATCCATTCAAACCGATCCCTCGGACAGAGGCGAGAAGCTCTTGATGGTTTCAAAAAGCATAAGTATCAGGTTCTCGTAGCAACGGATATTGCGGCTCGAGGTATCGACGTTAAAGATATCGCCCTTGTTGTTAACTTTGATCTTCCAGAACAGTCTGAAGACTACGTTCACCGAATCGGTCGAACTGGCCGAGGTGGAAAGACTGGAAAGGCAGTTTCATTTGCTACACCAGATCAGAGGCGAGACATCATGGATATCGAGCGACTCATCAAGAAGCCGATTCCTGTAAAGAGTCATGAGGGTGCTTCTATATCGAACGCTCCATCTGCACCACGACCATTCTATGGACGAGGCGGATTCCGCGGCGGACGCTCAAGTGGCCCGCGACGATTCGGACCCCCAGGCGCATTCAAAACAAATACTAATCAGCCTTACAAGGGCGGCGCTCCACGAAGCGGCTCATCATATGCCCCTCGAACTGGATCATCTTCGTACGCTCCAAGGACTGGCGGTTCATCATATGCGCCACGAACAGGAGATTCATCATATGCTCCAAGGACCGGTGGATCGTCATACGCTCCACGAAGCGGTGGTTCATCATACGGACCTCGATCTGGTGGCGCTTCTCGCGGCCGATCACAGTTCCCACGACCACTAAAGACCGATCCTTCAAAGACGACGTCTTTGGGTGATGGTTACCGACGAGTGTTCCGAAAGGGAGCTCGCTAAACATCATAAAATCTCCGATTGCTTCGTTGTCGGAGATTTTTGTTCCCGCGCAGTACGCTTGTACAGCTTGGTCACAAAAATCTCCTCCGCCTCGCACTCAGGGATTTTATGACGTTTAGAACCGTGCCGGCTCAAGCGGGCCGGCTTCACGTTTCCCCTTATATGCGCTAATCTATTGTTCTCATGGCAGGAGCAGACACAGTACTATCATTTGACGACGTATCGTTCGATTACGGACATAACAAACCAATCCTCGACGAGGTTTCTTTCACCGTGCGACGAGGTTCGAAAATCACCATCATGGGCCAGAACGGCGCAGGGAAGTCGACTATCTTTTCTCTCATCACAAAACACGCAAAGCCAACGGGCGGAGCAATCAACCTCAACCCACGCCTAACGATTGCTATATCACGGCAGGTTATTCCACGCACCGAGGCAGAGCTTTCTGTTCGCGATTTCTTCCTCAAATGTTTTAAGGAAAAGATCTACGATATCGATCCTCGTATCGATGCGGTTCTCGAAGCTGTAAACCTCAAAGCTCCTCATGACAGGATTGTAAAGTCATTTTCAGGCGGCCAGCAGGCACGTCTCCTTTTGGCGTCTGCTCTCATTCAAAATCCTGACATCCTTTTGCTCGACGAGCCGACAAACAATCTCGACAAGGCTGGTATCGAACACCTCACTCATTTCCTCAAGAATTCAAAGAATACCGTCATTGTCATTTCTCACGACGCTGAATTCCTCAACTCATTTAGCGACGGAGTTTTGTATCTCGATGTTCATACGAAAAAAGTAGAGCAGTATCAGGGTGACTACTATGACGTACTCAAAGATATCACCGCTCGTGTAGAGAGGGAGAACCGTGCAAACGCCCTCCTTGCAAAAGAGATTCAGAACAAGAAGGATCAGGCCAACATGTTTGCCAACAAGGGAGGTCAGATGCGACTCGTGGCAAAGCGTATGCGCGAGAAAGCTGAAGAGCTCGAAGAAGATATTGTAGAGGTTCGAAAGGAAGATAAAACTATCAGGCCTTTTACTATTCCCTCACAGCCAGAATTCACCGGTCCGATTCTTACCATCGATTCATTTAAAGTTATAAAGAATCACAAGGCGGTAAAAAGAACGGCTTCTATAAAGCTCAAGCGAAAGCAGCATCTCTTGCTTCAGGGTCCAAATGGGATTGGCAAGACGACACTTCTTGAATCTCTCGCTTCAGGAAACGCAGAGGGAGCAAAGATCTCTGAAGGTGTTCGTGTTGGATATTATCGACAGGATTTCTCGACCCTTAATTTCGAGGACACAGTCTATGAGTCGCTCCTTTCTGCATCCGCTACTCATATTGAACAACATATTCGTGGAACTGCGGCAGGCTTCCTTATCCACGCTGACATGATGGATACGAAAATCGGTGCGCTCTCAGAAGGGCAGAAGGGGCTTGTGGCATTCGCACGCCTTGTTCTCCAAAAGCCAGGACTTCTCATTCTCGACGAGCCGACAAACCATATAAACTTCCGACACATTCCGGTGATTGCAAAAGCACTCGACGAATACGAGGGTGCGATGGTTCTTGTTTCTCACGTTCCAGAGTTCGTAAAGCAGATACGGATTGATGAGATACTCGATTTGGATAAGTAAGTTAAAAAAGCGGGGCGGGCCTTACGGTCCCGCCGTTTTTATTGACTTAAACTTAAAATTCCGTAACGTAAGCTACAGATTCGACAACTCAACCAAAGGGAAACAATGGAACGCAGTAGCAAAAGCAAGATCCTGTTTAACGATGAAAAATTCGCCGGTATCTGCCTCGGAGCGGAGCCGTGCACAGAACATGAAAGCGGGTGCCGACCGCTCGAGAGGGCCTTCGGTATTCCAGAAGCGCTTACGAGGGATAACCTTGGCCTCGCCGCTCGATCGGTAAGTATTGTGCCGAAAGAACTCATGTATTGCCGGTTCGGAACCGTGTCGTATCTCGTGTATTCACGAGAAGTTTGGCGCTGGTCGGAGAAGTACCTGAACACGGTAGATCCGTTCCTGCATTTGGTTCGTCCTCAGGTGGGCCATGCAGTGTCTGGAGCGTGGAATGAAGATTCTTTTATTATCCGGATTCCGGATGACAAGGATGACATGCTTAGACAACTCTTCGATGCCTTGCGCACAAATGACGCGGTCATCTTTGTCGTCGGTGGGATATGGGTGGGAGTAGGACTGCACGTGGGCATCAAGTCGCGCGTTCCCGTCAAGGTGGCACACGACTGCGAGAAAACCGACAAGAAATATCTCGATCTTAAAGACGCCGTTGCGGCCTCCGGTATCAAGGAGCGTCTCAAGGCAGCTGGAAAAGAGTATTACGGATTGCGATCTCGCTGGACCGATGATTCCCAGACTGGGTTCAAACTTTTTCTCTGTCCCAAAGATCAGCAGCGATACGAGATGAACTGGTTTACCGTGGAAGAACTCGACGCCTGGATTCGAAACGAGGGTCCTGTTCTCAAACAGCAGAAAGTTTCCGCCTGATCTTTCGCCGCGCCCTTCGTGCGCGGCTTTTATATTTGTTTTATCTCTATATCGATAGACTCATTTGATGGAGAAGGATTTTGATAAGTGGAATGAGGTTAAAAAGAGCATTGACTCACAATCAGTTCGCCGTGATTTATTCTTTTTGGATAGGGAAATATGGTGGTGTTCACTAGGAATAAATATTGGAGTTGAAGAGAATGGAAAGGGAGGGGATTCCACCAGGCCTGTTCTAATCATCAAAAAATTCAATAACGCCATGCTTTGGATACTTCCGATTACAACCAGAGAGGGTTTAATTGATTATAGGCAGAAAATCACAGTCGAGAGCATTCCCTCGTGGGTTTGCTTATCTCAGTTGAGGACCATAAGTACTAAAAGACTCATCAGAAAGATAGCAACGATATCCGAGATGGAATTCGACACTATACTTTGTAGGGTTGTGGGATATATAAAACGAAACCCCTCCTTGCGGGAGGGGAATCTCGGAGGCCGAAGCCACTAGTAACAATAAGTATATATCAACCTCATTCTTAGTCAATAAATAATTGGTTTTAAGCATGTAAAACAAAAGCTCGAGCAACTGCTCGAGCTTTTATAATCACCGGAGTTTTGCTCCGGATCGGTGGGTTACCCCAAAAACATATTTGTTATATCTCAAACTTTCTCTCATACAATGGGTCCTGAAACGAAAGCTGGTTCTAGAGTCAATCATGATCCGGTATAAAGTAAGTGGGGTTTAAAATAAAAACCCCTTCTCAAACGTATATACATATATGAACACAACAGAACAAAATTCAGGACAAGCGCCACATAAAAAGCTCTATAGAAGCAGAACAAACAGAATGCTTGCTGGTGTCTGCGCCGGAGTCGGTGAGTATTTCGCTATCGATCCGACCATGGTCCGTATTATCTGGGTTCTTATCGTTATCTTCACGGGATTCGCCCCAGGAGTCGTGGCGTACCTCATTATGCTCCTCATCGTGCCGGAAGCGCCTGTAGCATAGACTTGTGAGATAATAGCCTTTGTGAAATACCGTATATTCTCCAAATCAAATAAGGCCTGGGTGGCAATGCTTGCTGATATAGAGGCTGCGCAAAAAAGCATCTATCTACAGATGTATATCTTTAGCGATGACAATGCAGGGCAAGATTTCTTTGCAGCTCTCGAAAGGGCCGCAAAAAGGGGAGTGAGGGTGATTGTGATTCTTGATGTGGTGAGTCTCGATATCATTGCTGGAAATGTCTCGAGGCTCCGTGATGCAGGTGCCAAAGTTCTCTATTCGAGCTTCTGGTTTCAGCGTATGCACCGCAAGATTCTCATTGTCGACGAGGCTATCGCTTATACCGGTGGCGTAAACATTGGTCGCAAGTTTACGCTCTGGCACGACCTCATGGTCCGAGTCACAGGGCATGTGATAGAGCCGATGCTTCGATCATTTGCTCGTGTATACCGAGCTTCAGGTGGAGTGGATAAAGATTTTCAGAAGGGGATAAAAATTGAAGGTCGCAGACCTGGTGCTGTGCGGTTTCTCGATCATGGCATCGGCAGGAGAAGGAATATTTTCCGCCGCTATTACGAAGAGCGCATGGGCAAGGCGCAGAAATCAATCGTGCTCGTAACACCGTACTTTTTTCCTCCGCGTTGGTTTATCGCTCGTATGCACCAGGCCATTATTCGTGGCGTACGTATTGATATTCTTTTGCCTGCAGCCGCTGATCATCCGTTTGCAAATGGCGTCAATCGCTCATACGCCTCGTTCCTTACGGAACTCGGCGCCCACCTCTATTTCTCTCCCGACATGAACCACGCAAAAGCCATGCTCATCGACGACCACGAAGGAGTCATCGGTTCACAAAATCTTGATGTGCTGTCGTTTAATATAAATCTCGAAGCGGGAGTTTTCTTTGATGATCCAAAGATGGTTGCCGACCTCAAGCTCATCATTGAAGAATGGAAGAGGGACGCAAAGCCTTTTGATGCTACGGGAGTGAGGTTTAGGTGGTATGACATTCCGGTGGCTTTTTTGTTGAGGTTGTTTGGGTTTATACCGGTGTAAGGATTTCTGTCATCTTTGCGCGAGCGGAGATCCGCTTCTCCTATATAAAAGCAAGACCCTTAAAGGACGATACCTGCAGGGCTTCTCTTTTCCGTTCGACATAAAATAACCATAGCAAAATGAAGTTGAGTGTCAGCGTCGTAGTTTTGAAAGAATCAAACCGCTAGAGACCTATATCGGTGTGGGGAATAAAAAGCCCGATTCATTCGGGCTTTTGCCTGCCTGCTGTGCTGACGGGGCTCGTCAGCAAACATTGACAATACCTCAAAAATATGAGAATGTTTTACGCAGTTCTGCACACGTGGGAAATCCCCACACAACAATCAAATACACCTCAAATACCCATGAAATCCAATGATTCCTTCAGGTTCAAGCTCGGAAAAGATGTTTGCAATGTCTATGTCGGAGACGATGTGGTCGGCGAGATTTTTATCGATCATCTCAACCAAGTAGACATCATCCTCGTTCGTGAGGGTGTGTCGTCTGAAGTTGAGCTCGACGTTCTGCGTTTCGCTCTGGCTCATGCGCTTCAGTTTGCGCACGACCTCATTCTGCCATATATCAATGGCGTGAAGATCAAGTGTCCGCACGACCGCAACGACTCGTTCTCGCTCTGGGGCTCAATCCCGTTAAGCCTTAACAAGCTTAATCACGAGGAGATCCTGTTGTACCTCAAGGATATGCGAATCGGTATTCACAAGGTCTCGCATCCTGATGTTCGATCGGCGCTCATCGAGGGGCTTGCGCAGGCAAAAGTCCTCGGACTTCACTGCACGATGTTTGAAAGCCTTGAGGGTTTCTATCTAGGCAATGCGATGGATCTGCGACTTCGGGTCAAAAAACCTTATCGCTTTGAATTCTGGATGGCACAGACTTCGGTTCGTGATAATGATCTTCACATCACTCCTCATTACCACCCGGTCATGGCAGGCAAGCAGTATTCATTTCTCATCAACGGGGATACCGACTATTGCTGCAGCAGCAGCGTGATTCGTACTCTTAAGGCTCCGTGGGCGTCGAGGGTTCGCATGGGTCGTCAGTTTAATACCTGGACTCATGTGAAGCATCCGTATTTTGCAGTCGGACGCACGCTCGACCTTTCGGTCTCGATGGTTCACATCCGGACAAAAGAAGGAGTTGTGGAGTTTGTAAACTTCATTCGTACCGCGCTCGGTTTAAGCGATACGTATGTCGGGGTGAGCGGTGGGTTTCGGCCTCCGCTCGAAAGTCCCCATAACCGTGTCGTTCGAACCGGAGGGGTGTCGCCATATCAACAAAATCCGGAAAACCATCTGGGTCGAGACCTTGCTCGTGGCTCGGAAGGTCACTGTGTTTGGGCACATCGCGTGCTTCTCAAAGAAGGAGTCTTTGAAAAGGCACATGTCCCTCGGTGGTTCTATCGCGAAGGCTGGGTCGAGCTCTATAAAGGGGCCGAGGTTCGTCACGGACAGTATTGATTCAAAGGTTGGTCGAGCCCCGTCGAAAGACGGGGCTTTTTTATACTTCTCCTTGAGGGTTACATTAATTCTCGGTAAACTATACACCTATGATACAAAGACTTTGGTTTCCAGGGCTCATCGCCCTCATAGTAGTCGGTGCGGTGTATTGGTTTTTCGTGCGTCCTGCGCCCGAGCCTATCGTCTTGTCCAATCCTTTAGGTGATCAGTATGCGCCAAAGGACATGATGGCGTCTGCGGGAGGGTCAGGCGTTCAAGGTCCTCAGATGCCACAGACCGCGGGAGTGAATCAAGATCTTAATCAAACTAACAATAATCAAAACATCATGGGAGCGACATTTCACACAAATATGGGAGACTTCACGGTAGCGTTTAATCCTGCTACTCCAAAGACTGTCGAGAATTTCGTAAAGCTCGCAAAGTCTGGCTTTTATGACGGCACCAAGTTTCACCGCGTGATCGCAGGTTTCATGAACCAGGGAGGCGATCCACTCACTAAAGACGACAAGATGATGGCGCGATGGGGTACAGGAGGTCCTGGTTATCAGTTTGCAGACGAGATCATGGAAGGCAACAACAATGCTCCGGGAACTCTCTCAATGGCAAACGCAGGGCCTAATACAAACGGCAGCCAGTTTTTCATCAATGTTGCGGATAATTCATTCCTTAACGACAAGCACACAGTGTTCGGTGCAGTTACCGAAGGTGCAGAAGTCGTCATGGCGATTAACGGCGTAAAGACAGGTGAGGCGGACAGGCCGCTTGAGCCGGTTATCATAAAGTCGATTACGCTTAAGTAAGGATAAAAAGCGGGGCGCCTTACGGCGCCCCGCTTTTTATTTGATACAATAATAACGTTAATCCTTAAGCACTATGTTCATGCCACCAGAAGCACAAACTACTCCCGTTACTCCTATTAACCCTGCGCCCGTAAAAATGGGCAAGTTCGCTGCGAGCCGCACTATTGTTCGCGAGTCATGGTCAGTTCTCAAACAGGACAAGGAGCTCATGCTATTTCCGATTGTTTCAGCAATCGTTTCTCTTATTGCTATTGGAATATTGATCTTCTGGTATGCGACTTCTATGCCATCTATTGATGTCGAGACAGCAAAGGAAAGCATGGGTCCCGCCGAGACCGTATTCCTTTTTGTCTATTACGTCGTGATCTTCTTTATCGCCAACTTCTTCCAGGTCGGTATGTATACGATCATCAGCGCACGATTTAATGGTCAGAACCTCAGCTTTGGCGACGGCGTAAAAGGTGCTTGGGAGAATATGGGTAAAATATTCCTCTGGTCTCTCATCTCTGCAACGGTCGGAGTCATACTTAGGATAATCGCCGAAAAGTTTGAAATCGCAGGTAAGATAGTCGCAGGAATATTGGGTGCGGCGTGGAGCATCATGACCTACTTTAGCCTCATTTCTTTGGTCATTGGAAACAAATCAGTTAAAGAATCATTCAAGGAATCAGCATCTATCATTCGCAAGACATGGGGCGAGACACTTATCGTCAACGTTGGCGTAGGATTCTTCTTCGGACTCATTACGCTCGGTGTCGCATTCGCTCTCTTCGTTCTCGCTTTCCTTATTCAGGATCCAATCGTCATAATCGCACTCGTCGTCATATTCGTTCTCTATCTCGCAGCTCTTTCAGTTGTTTCATCAACTCTCGGCGCAATCTTCAAGTTCGCTCTCTATGAATACGGTCGTTCAGGCAAGATCATCCCTGGATTTACTCCCGACGTCATCGCAAATGCGTTTAAGAAGAAGTAGTCATGGCCGTCTATCATGTCTATATGCTTTCGTGTGCTGATGGCACGCTCTATACAGGCATCACCACCGACCTCGAGCGCAGACTCAAAGAGCATAATCAAAGCAAAGTTGCTGCAAAGTACACCAGGGCGAGGAGGCCTGTAGCTTTAGTCTATTCAAAAAAGTTCAAAGATCGCTCGAGCGCCTCTATTGCCGAAGCTGCGATGAAAAAGCTCTCAAAAGAAGAAAAGCTCGCACTAATCGCTCCGAACGTATAGACTGCTTATATGGAAGAAATCAACAAGGCACATTCATCGGAATTCCCGATGCGAATAAACAAATATCTGGCTATGGAAGGCCGCGGTTCTCGCCGCGAGATGGATAAGTTGGTCGAAGAAGGCAAAGTCCAGATTAACGGCGTAGCTGCTGTTTTGGGCTCTAAAGTTAACGAAGGCGACAAGGTTGAGATCAAGTTCCGTGGTACTCGGGAGAAGCAAGCAGGTCATCAAATGGCTATGCAGAGACGATCAAAGAGGTTTAGGAGCAAGAGCTAGATTCTCTCGACCTTTTAATGTAGATTTTAATCTATGAAGAAATCACACATTTTTGCGATTATTGGTGTTTGCGCACTCGGCTTTGCGGCATATTCTATTGCCACGGGCGACAGGT
>JACCDR012714646.1_pt1 | contig 11047 bp, 13 predicted proteins | sample 7446431 | NCBI WGS metagenome assembly JACCDR01 (sample SAMN15323443, study PRJNA562643) | freshwater metagenome | isolation source: river surface water | place: USA:Blue River Watershed | collected 2017-08-17 | reverse complement strand
TGCTGGGTCGCGAGCGACCCGCCGGTGTCGTCGACTGCGGTGCTCGAGCAGCCAGCGAGGAAAGCGAGGAGCACGATGACCGCGAGCAGGAGCCGCACGGTCAGGCCGCCCCGGTCTGCGCGGAGCCCTCGGGCGTGATCGTGACCTGGGTGCCCGAGGTGTCCGCGACCGAGCCGTCGTCGGCGGTCGGGTCGACGGACACGATCACCGTCGTGGTCGGGGCCGCGCCCTCGTCGAAGGCGCCTTCGCAGGCGATGCCGTTGTTGTTCGCGTCGAGCCGGTCCGGGTCGGGCTGCGCAGCCGTGCGGTGCTCGAGGAAGTAGCGCTGGGCGGCTTCCTGTGAGTTGAAGTCGCGGCAGTCCTTGTCGTCGGTTAGCGGCGCCGGCGTCTCGGTGGTCGGCTCGGTCGTCGGGGTCGGGTCGGTGGTCTGGACCGGCGGGTCTGTGGTCTCCACCGGGGCCTCGATGCACAGCCGCAGGGCCGCCGCGGTTCGGGCCTGCGCAAGGGCCGTGTCGGCGGCGGTAACCGCGTCAGTGGCCTCTGTGCGGTCCTCGAGCGGGGCTGTCGCGGGCAGCAGGTCCAGGAGGCCCTTCGCGTTGTCGAGCAGCGTGACAGCGGCCTGCACGGCGGTGTCAGCGTCGACGGCGACCGTGCACTCGTCGGTGCCGACCACCGGCAGGTCGTTCGCCGCGGCGGTGCCGGCGCCGAGAAGGCCGACTCCGAGGGCGGTGGCGGCGCAGAGAACAGCGAGACGGTGCGGCACGAGGGTCTCCATGGTCAGCAAGCGATCGGTGGGAGGCAGATGGGCAGCAGGTTCTGCTGGATCAGCGCGGGAGGACGAGTCGGAGCCGGCGCCGCGGGAGCTTGTCGTGCTGGTGCAGGCGCAACGGGCGCTGCTGACGATGGGCGCGCTGTCGTCGGCGCGGCAGTGGGAGGCCGCCCCGCTGAGGGCGCTCGGGCCGGTGCAGGAGTGCTGCCGTCGCGCCCTGCGATGCCCGGGGTTCCGGTTCGGCCCGGCTGCGGCACGTTGCCGTTAGTTCCCGTCGAGCCGGTCGGGTCTGATCTGGGGAAACTCGCCCGACGCGGGCGCCGGGACCGTCACCCCCGACAGGGGCAATCCCTTCGCCTGCAGCTCGCCGATCGCGCGGAGAACCCCGCGGGCCTCGCCGACTGCTGCGGTCAAGTCCTGGCTCGAGGCGCCGGCACCCGGGTCAGGGACGGGGGTGAGGCCGGCGTTGACGAGGGCACCGTTCGCGGCTTCGAGGTCGGTGCGGGCGTTCGCGACATTCGCCTGCCGGGCGGACTGCAGCTCACCGGTGGCGGCGATCGACGCGGCGTCCTGGCCTGCCTGCAGCGCGGTCTGAAGCGTGTAGAGGTTGAGCACGATCGACGCGACCAGCACCACCGACACGGCGACGAGCGCCAGGAGGAGGCCACGGCGTGCTGCTCTTGCGGCGGTGTCGGCGACCTCGTCGAGTCGTTCGTCCGCGGCCTGCGCGGTAGCGGTCAGGCCGGCGCTGGCTTCCCTCGCGAGACCACGCAGGTCGTCGTCCCCGGCGGGTGGTTCCACCACCGTCGGCGGCTGCGCAGCCCTGTCGCGCTGGCGGTGTCTGCTCACCACTGCTGCCTCCCGTGTTGTCCGGGGCGGGCGGCTTGTAGCTGCGCGCGGAGCTGGATGACTTCGGTGCGGGCGTCCTCGAGCTGGCGGTGCAGCTCCTGCAACTGCGCCGACAGACGCCAGTTCGCCTGCTGCTCGCTGGACAGCTGAGCGCGGAGCTGCTCGAGCTCTTCGTCGTAACGGACCTGGATGGACTGCTGGGTGGCGAGGGCTTCGTCCAGCCGCTTCTCCAAGCCGGCGACGAGGCGTTCCATCAGGGCCTGCGACGCTTCCGCCTGTTGGGCGACCGGGCCGGTCCGGCCGGGAGCCGCGTCCACGGCAGGGGTCGGTGCCGGCGCCGAGTCCTTCTTCGCTCCGATGAACTTGCCGAGGAACCCGACTATCACGATCACCGCGATAGCTCCATAGACGATCGCGAAAATGTATGGGGGCGTGTCGGCGGGGAGGTCAGGGATCGTCGGAGTGGGGGCCTGCGTGGTCAGCAAGCCGCCCCCTCCACGGTCAGGCGCTAGCGTCTTGCCTCGCTAGCTGCTTAGCCCTCGTAGATCGGTACAACGCGTAGCCGTGAGCGCACGCGAGACCGAACGGCCACGCCCACGACCAGCCGGTCGCGGTGCCGTTCAACAGCACGAGGAACGCGAACAGCGCCCACACCAGGCACACGGCGGCGCAGATGCCGTTACCGATGGCGAGTTGCCGGAACAGCATGAACACGCCGCCGACGACAAGCAGGCCTGCCCACACCGCCATCGGGGCCACGTCCTGCATCATCACCAGGCTGGGGGCGGTGGCCGGAGCTCCGAAGAGGTAGCCGGCGCCGTGCAGCACCTCCATCCCGGCGAGGATCCGTGAGTGCATTCGAAGTCGAACGATGGCGTCGTGCGGATCGAACGCTAGGGCGTCATAGCGTGCGCGTCTCCGTCGCCCATGCGAGGCCACTGGCCCTCCCGTTCCAGCCGAGCACGATCCAGCGCGGCCTTCGCCTCCGCCTGCGCCAAATCCAGTGCCTCGAACTTGCCCTGCAAGCGGGTCAGCGCCCGGTGCGTCACAAAGTCCCGGTTGTGCATGGCGTCGATGTCCCCATCATCGTGTTGGCGGGCCGGATGAACGTCGCGGGGTGCGTCAATGCGCCCGCGATATCAAAGTTGATGTCCTCGAGCGCAACTAGTTTCCGTTCCAGCTGTTCCAGGCGAATGAGGGTGCGGCACGCGGCGGGGTCGTCGAGAAGGCCCATCGGTAACGCCCAGGTGCTATCGCGTGCACGGTCATGCGGTGTGTCGGCGGGTTGTCACCCGGTGGTGCTCGGCGGGGCGCCTGCTGATCGCCTGTCGCGGCTGGGAGGATCTTTCGGCGTGGGGGATACCGCTGTTCTGTCGCGCCCGGAGCGCGTCACGCCTGCGCTGACGGACGGTAAGCACCGGCGGTGGGCTCTGCTCGGGTCGGCAGTGTTCGGTGCGCTGGTCGGCGGGCTGTTGGTGTGGCTGGTCCGCGGCGCGCTTCTGGACGATGCTTGGATCTCGCTGAGCTATGCGCGGAACCTCGCCGTGCACGGTCAGTGGGCAGTCACACCGGGTCTACCGTCGAACACCGCGACGTCGCCGCTCTTCGTGCTGCTGCTGGCCGTGCCGATGCTCGTGACCGGACCGGCGGTGGCACTCGCGGTCGTGACCGCTGCACTGCTGGCGGTGCTGTCGTTGACCACGTCTTCTCTGGCGATGCGGCTCGGCTGGTCGCCGTGGGCGGGCCCAGTCGCCACGGCGCTGGTCGTCACGTCGCCGTTGATGCAGGCCAGTGTCGGGCTCGAGTCGCTCTTGGCGGTGGCCCTAATCGTGGTCGCTGCCCATGAGGTCGCGACGGATCGCGGTATCGGTGTTGGGCTGGCGGCCGGGGCGCTGGTGTTGACGCGCCCGGACCTCGCGGTCGTCGCGATGCTGGCGCTCGCGTTGTGCTGGCGCCGCCTGCACAACGCTCTGCCTGCCGCGGTGGCGGTGGTCGTCCCGTGGCTGGCGGCTTCGCTGGTCATGTTCGGGACGGTGCTGCCGGACACGTTGATCTGGAAGCAGTCCGTGGGTGGGGCTGGGCTCGGCGGCTTCATGTTCGGTGAAGCGGTCGTGCTGTTCTGGCGGGTGTGGCCGGCGGTCACGGGGCTCGCGGTGGCGGCTGGCGCGGCAGGGCTGGTCGCGTGGCTGTGGCTGCTCGTGCGTGCTCCGCGGCGGGCGCCGTTGGTGCTGCTCGGGGTCGGGGCGCTCGCGCACTTGGCGACGTTGTGGGCGTTGGGGATGGCGCCGTACCCGTGGTACCCGGCGCCGGCGGCCGGAGCAGGGCTCGTGCTGCTCGCTCTGGCCGTGTCTGCGCCCGGGTGGGGCCGGTGGGTCGCGGTGGCCGCGTGCGTCGCCCTGGTTGCCGGTGGGGACGTCTACAGCGCCCGTCACGACTACGCGGGGCTCGGGAGTCCCCTGAACTACAACCGGGCCACCCCCGCCCAGTACGCCGCCATCGTCGACCGCGTCCCGGACGGGGCCGTGCTCGAGACGTACGAGGAGCTCGGGGCGGTCGCGTTTTTCTGCGGCGACCGGTGCACCGTGGTGGACCCGCTGTCAGATCGGGGACGGTTGGCGCCGCTGCTAACGGCGCGACTCGCCACGTCGCCGTTGCTGCGGGCGCTGTACCCGGGCTATCAGCCGGGCGAGCCCGTACCAGCGACGTGGCGGGTCACCGTGAACAAGGGCGGGGTGCCGACGTTCTCCGGGTACGGCGGCCGGCAGACTATGAACGCAGAGCCGATCACCAAGTAGCAGCGACGACCTGCACTGCGGCCGGGGCGGGGAGCAGCGCCGCCGCCGCTTTCAACGTGACCACGACCTGCGTCGAGCTCACCGACTTCACCGTGGGCACCGCAGAGCCCGCGACGAACACCTGGCACTGGTCGAGGCTCGGCAGCGGGTTGGGGACGGTCGATGTCCACGAACAGGTGACGTCGAGGGTGCCGTTCAAGGCGAGCGTCGGCAGGTTCCCGGCCGCCCGCCACATCTGCACCTTGCGGGCCTCGAGTGCCGCAATCCGCGTCTCGTGGTTCGCGACCTTCGTTTCCAACGTGCTGGTGCGGGCTTCGAGCGACGCACACCGTTGCCCGGCGGCCGTCGCCGAGGCGTTCGCGATCGCCGCTTGCGCTTGGGCTTGCGCCGCGAGCTGCGTGATCGACGTCAGCGACGTCGCCAAGCTCGTCGACGCCTGCTGGATCGACCCGACCGCGGTCTGGATCGCGGCCAGACCCTGCTTCAGCTCGTCGTGGACGTGATCCGAGTTCGCGACAATGACGGGCATCTGGTCCGCGACCCGTTGCAGCGGCCCGAGCGCCGCGACCTGCTCGTCGAGGTTGTTCTTCACCGCGGGCAGCGCCGCCACACACATCCCGATCATGGACTGGTGGAACCAGCCCATCGGTGTGCCGTCCGGGGCGTGCTGCACCAACGTCGCCAGCAGCGGGTCCTCGACGAGCTCGGGGAGCATCGGGCCGGCGTACCGTTGCCCGCTCGGGTCGTCGGCGTAACGCCACGTGTGCGGGATCAGTTTGGTGAGCGCCGCGTACGCCTGCGCCGGGGTGAGCGGCTGCACGTCGACTGGCTCCGGTGAAGGGCGTTGGGCGCCGGTCATCGGGTCGGTCATCGCCCGGCCTGTTCCTCGAGCACCGCCACCCTCGCCGAAAGTTCCCGGTTCTGCGCTGCCAACTGCTGGATCGCTGCTACCGCGTAGGCGATGAGGCCACGGTCGTCGGTGGTGCGGGTGCCGTCGCCTCGGTCATAGACCGCTTCAGGGGCCGTGTCAGCGACCTCGTCGACGTACACGGCGGCGAACGGTGCGTCTCCCCGCAAGCTGCGGGCGGCGTCGTCAGCCCACGTCGCAATCGCCGGACGCCACTGCTGCACGGTGGCGAGCGGGTCGTCGAGGTCACGCACATGGTTCTTTAGGTGGCGCTCACAAGCGGGGGCGGTGCGGACGTTGCCGAACCGGTCGTTGACGTCTCCGCCGGCGTTCACGTTGAAGATCGCGCCAACGGACCGGTTGGCGGTCACGTCGAGTCCGGCGGTGATGGTGCCGCCGGAGAACACGCCGCCGTCGGCGTTGACGTTGCCGAGGGAGTGCACCCACGCGCCGATCACGTTGCCTTGCACGTTCACGTCACCGGCGGCGGCGAGGTTCCCGAACGTGCCGATCGACCCGGTCGACTCGATCGCACCGGACGTCTTCACGGCGCGGCTGGTGACGTCGCGAATGGCGACGTCGCGGGCCGACAGGTCGCGGGCGGAGATTCCGTCGGCGTCGACGACCTGCAGGGTGCCGTTGAGGAACCGGGCCCCTACCCCTTGGTCCGCGTGGATCAAGGTGGGGGCTGATGCGGTGTCGACGACTTCGAGGACCGATCCGCTGGATGAACGCAGGGCAGGCGCGCCCCGCCCCTGGGCCCGTGCGAGGTCGTCGAGGCGTTGAGCGGCATCAGAAACCCGGTCGGGCATGGAGCGCGGCACGTCGACGGAGCGGCGCATCAGCTCACCCCGTCCTCGTAGTCGCAGGTGACACTTGCCCACCCGGAGCCGTCGCCGGATACCTCAGTGATGCGCCGCAGATAGGTGCCGGGGTCGATCAGTAGGTGGTTGCGGGACTCGATGCGGGCGATGTCGCCGCGGCGGAACTGGCCCAACGCGGGGTCGCCGTCGACCGGGACCTTCAACTTCCACGAGTCGGTGGGGAGCTCGTGGGCGGTGGCGAGCGCGTTGACTCTCGCGGTGAGCTTCCGGGTGGAGGTCTCGGAGTTAGCGGCGGTGTCGACCCGCTCGAGGACCGGGAACCCCCAGTAGGTGAGCTGGTCGGTGGACGCCGACACCATCATTTTCGCCCGGTCCTGTCCTGAACCGGTGGTGACGAATGTGGTCGCCATGCCTTGCGCGTCGATGGACCGGGTGATGCGGGAGGTGTCGTCGTCCCAAGACCACGGCAGCGGCCCGTCGGGGCCCGGTGCGCCGCGGCCGGTGAGGCCGGGGTTGCCGATCTCGAGGTTCCACCGCACGTAGTAGCCGTCGGAGCCGGCGGCGAGGAACGGTTCGACGCGGACGTCGGGGCCGTCGTCGCGGGCGACGAGGTCGGTGATCGCCTTCCACGCGGTGACCTGGTCGTAGGAGAGGTAGGTGAATTCTTCGATGCCGGTCTGGTTGGGGACCTTCGGGCAGTACAGCGGCAGGGCGCGGTTCGGGTAGGCGCCGCCGACACCGGTGGACACCGAATGCGACGCGATCTTGTAGATGGCGCCGGCCGGGTTCGTCGTGAACGACACGTCCCGGGAGGCATCCGACAACTCGCCGGTGCCGACACCGATCACGGAACCGTTGAGAAGCCGCTTATCGAGGATCGTTTCGACACCGGCGGCGCCGATCGCAATGGTCTGATTGTCACCGAGATCATCGGAGGGCAGGTACGGCCCAGCGAACAGGGCTTCGTTGCCGTAGGTGACGACCAGCGAGTACCGGTAGGGGCCGAGGAGGACTTCCCGCAGCGCATCGCGCGGTTCAGCAACGCCCTGCGCGTAGATGCCTTCGAGGGCTGCTTCGACGATGACGTTCGCTGACGCCTGCCCGGCCTTGTTCAGCGGCGACGACCAGGACAACGAGGTGTAGGGAAGTTCGAAAACGACTCGCCCGGTGATGGTGTCGGCGACCAGCAGGTTCTGGGTGGGGACCTTGGTCTGCGGGATCGCGACCAAGTCCGACGGGGTCAGGTTCCCGGGTCCGCCGGGCGAGGACACCCCGGAGCTCGGGACCGCGACGAGCGACGACGACGCGAGCAGCGCGTACCCGACACCGGACAGCCCCGTCGTCGCCGTCAAGCTCGACGTGGAGGTGAGGGTGGCGTTGACATCGACCTTGGTGCCGGTCGTGGAGAACAGGGCGCTGCTCGCAGTGAGCGCCGCTGCCATCGCGAAGGTGCCGCGGGCGGCAGCCGCCAGCCCCGACGAGGCTGACAGCATCGCTGCCGCCGCCATCACGGTCTGCGGGGTAGCTGTCAACGTCGACGCTGCCGTCAACGCTGCCGACGCCTGCCCGCCGAGCCGCGGCGCCGCCACCAACGTCGACGACGAGACCAGCACGATGTCTGACGACTGGGACGAGAAGGCGTACAGCGCGGAGGGCGACGCCAGAGCCGCCGATGACTGCGGGGTCACCGACGCGGTCGCCGCCAACGCCGAGGTCGACGAGACCGTCACCCCGATGACCGCGACATTCGTCGAGTTCGGGGCCGGACCGGCGCTGCTCGAGGTGAGCGACGCGACCGCCGGCCGGTTCGCGTAGCCGTCGACGGTGAGCGTCGATGCCGACGACAGGCTCGCAGCGACGAACGCCCGCGTCATGGGCGTCGCCGTCAGCGTCGACGAAGACGCCAGCGTCACCGACCCTGGGCGGATACGCACCGACGACGCGGTCAGCGTGGACGTCGACGACAGGGCCGCTGAGCCGGTTGTCAGGTTCGGCGCGGATGGGTACGCGAGCGGCCCGGACGGGTAGGCGTTGGGCCCGGACGGGTTCGGCACCCGGGAACCTCCCTACCCGATAGTCACGAACGGATCGGGAAGGGCTAGCTGAGTCCGAGACTGGCCGAGACCGAACCGCTGGCGAAGTTCAGTGAATCGCCCGCCTGGAGTTGCCGCGAAGCGGCCAGAGAGCCCCACCACTTGCGGTTGGGGGTCCCCGCGGAATCCCAAATCTCGACGCCGACCACGGTCACTCCCGGCATCCCGGAGAATGTGATTGTCGAGGTGTTGGAGATGGTGCCGTTGGTGGCGCCCGTGCCGAACGTGCACGTCTGCCGTGAGTACGGTCCCGTCCCACCGGACACCTCAGTTCCTGCGGCGGTGGCCGATCCGTTCGCGGTCACCAGCGCGAGCTTCGTCGGGCCCGTCGTGAACGAGTAGGTGGCGTTCAGCGTCGACGCGTTCAGTAGAGCGTTCGCTTCGGCGGCAGTCAGCGGCATCAGGTGTCTCCTCGCAGGAAGGCGCGTAGCGGGTCGCCGGACACGCCGCCGGCAGCGGCGAAACGGTTGGTGCAGTCCTCGCACGGCGGGTCCAGGCGGGCCCCGCAGTCCACGTGGTGCCACGCCGCGCGCTGGTCGGGCGGCAGCAGCCACAGGCAGCGGGGATGGTCGTCGGCCTGCCCGCACACATAGCAGCGCCGGGCGGCGATCAAGTCATCGTCCACAGGTCGACGGACACCTTTCTGCGGCTAGGTGAGGGCAACCGAGGTCACCTTCATCATCGAAGTGAGGACGCTGTCGGACTGGGTGGACGCGGCAGCACCAGTGGTCTGCACGGTGACGAGCTCGACGTAGTCCCCGCTGGCGAGGTTCACGAACACCGACACGGGCCGCACCACCATCGGGGGCCCGGTCGCCGCGGTGATCTGGTTGTAGCTGCCGAGGATCATGGCGCCGTTCAAGTTGAACTGCGCCGCCCGGACACCTGCCGCGTTACTGGGCCACACCACCGCACCGTCGAGTTCGTAGCTCCCGGCGCGCACACACGTGAACCGGGAGGTGTTGGTGCTGGTGGAGTGCGCGTTGTCGGTGTCGAAGTCCTCGGCGGGAAGATTCACCGCCGTGTAGGTGCCAGACACCATCGACTGTGCTGCCGTCGCGCGGCCCTGAAACACGCATGTCTGGACCCGGTCCCCGACCCGCTCAATGTTCTCGAGTGAAGTCGCCGTGATCAGGGTAGACGTCGACGGATAGTCGACCCACGTGCTGTTACCGCTGTAATGGATCGCCATCAGACCCCGCTCACTGCAACTCGATGACGCCGGTCACCGACAGCACCGAACCCGGCCCGCCCCAATAGCCGTTCGGGACCGTGGGGGTGCCGGAGCCGACACCGGTACCCGCGGACCCGATGAACTGGCCGCGCAGCGACGTGTTGCCGCTGAACGGGAACCGGAAGCGCAACACGTTGTCGTTCGCGAGAACCACACAGTTCCCGAGCATCAGAAACTCGGCGACATTGTTTCCCGACTGAGGCGCGTTGTAGAGCGTTGCCATCAAGTCCGTGGAGCCGAGACCACGCGACACCCACCCCGGCGGCAGAAGCGAAGTGATAGCCCCCGTGCGCACGTTCGCGCCTGTCCCGTTCGCGGTCCACGTGTACGACAGGTCGCCGCGCTTCCCGGTTCGCAGGTAACGGCACGCGTAGGTCGCGCTCGAGCCCAGGTTCACCACCCCGCCGGGCGAGTTCAGCGGCGCCGACCACGTCGACCACACCGCCGGCGACGCGACTGGCTCCCACGCCGACCCCGACCAGCGCAGCAGCTGCCCGTTGTCCTTGTACTGGCCCGGGTAGGAACCCGACTTGCTGTCTGCCGCCGACTGGGGGGCGATACCGCCCCGGGCGGCGACGAAAGTACGCCGGTCCTCAATGTCGGAGCCGGCGATAGACGACGAGTTCGCACGCACCGTCACGTAGGCGAGGACGATGTCCCCGGAAGTCACCGACCCCGTTGGCGCCGATGGGACCGCCGCCGCGGTGCCTGGCAGAACCGTCAGCCGCGCCGACTCCGTCACCGTGGAATCCACACCCGGGTCGCGGGTCCGCAACACCACGATGTCGACCCGCGGGTTCGACGCGTTCGCAGTGCCGTGCGTGACCGTGACTGCCGCTGTCAGACCCGCGTAGTACGGGCCGTTGGAGTCGCGGCCGACCTGGCACATGCCGGCGTTCGCGTTGACCGACAGGCCGCCGGCCGCCGTGACCTGCAAGTCGATAGCCGTGCCGCCCGTGGAGCCGCCAGGGAACACACCGGTGTCGTACGAGTACGAGGCTCCGGGGGAGGGGGCTCCGAGGCCGCCGAGGGCGTGGCGGGCGTCGCGGGCCGAGTTCCCGAGATTCTGGCTGGTGTCACGAGTGATCGCCCACGGGTCGATGGCGCTCGTTTGACTGTTCGCGATAGCTAGCCTCCCTCATGAGGAACGCGGGGGAAGGTCACCACCACGCCGAACGAACCGACACCTGCAACGTCGGGGCAGCGCCACCCGACCCCTGCAACTGGAACCCCTCAAAAGCGCCAGGCTCCAACCGCGGCCACTCATCGCCGATCGTTAACAACGACCGCACATTGCCCCGCGTCGACGACACACACCCATGCCCCGGGACCCCGAGCTGCGCGAACCCATCACAGTTCACGGTCACCGTCTCGTTCGATGAGACCGTTCCGCCGTAATAGATCGACGACCCCGACCCCACCGCCGTGATCACCGGCTGCTCCAGCGGCCCCGTAATCGTCAACACCGGATACGCCGGAGCCGACCCATAGTTTCCGACCCGAGCAGGGGCGCCAGCCGCACCAGCACCCCAGTCCAGGCCAGACCCGGAGAAATCCAGACCTGAACCCGAGAAGT
>JACCDR011089501.1_pt1 | contig 11047 bp, 9 predicted proteins | sample 7446431 | NCBI WGS metagenome assembly JACCDR01 (sample SAMN15323443, study PRJNA562643) | freshwater metagenome | isolation source: river surface water | place: USA:Blue River Watershed | collected 2017-08-17 | reverse complement strand
TTTTACCACCGATGAAGTTATCAAGATCATCTACCTCGTTAAAGTTACTGAGTCCTGAAAATTCTCCGGACACGTAGATATCGGGCAACTTCTTACCGGCACTGATATCCATGATAAACCGTCGCTTTTCATGGATATACTGAATGAGACGAAGTAGGTCTCCAACACTTGATACATTTCCCGCATCAAGACCTGACGGGTCAGTGAAAGTAGTGTTCTTCATGCCAAGCGCTTTCGCCCGCTCATTCATGTACCCTATAAATTTCTCTCGGCCGACCACACCAGCAATCACTTCAGCCGCCTCATTGGAGGACTCAAGCAGCAGGAGCTCAAGGAGTGAATACATCGATACAGAGCTGCGTTGTTCGAGTCGCGGTATGAGTGACTGCACAAAAGTCGGTTCGATTATTGCCACTCGGGTATCGAGGTTAATATACTCGGCTGCCACCACCGCCGTCATGAGTTTCGTCAGAGATGCAATCGGCACCGCCACATCAAGGTCACTACTCGCAAGTACTGTACTACTCTTCACATCAGCGATGAGATAGTGCGGAGTAGCGAGCTCTGGTACCTTTGGTTCATAGAGAAATGAGTCTGGGGTGACTGGTCGTTCATAGACGAGTACCGGGGTATTTCTAGGGACCAGATCATACAGTGTCTCTGCGTCGATATCCGCTAGTTCTATACCACCGGTACTGGTCGCTACATTACCTTTGCTTTCATTATAGGGTGTACCATGTATGTAGAAATTACCCTGAAACGCAATGCTGTGCGGTAGGTATACCTGACCAAAGGCAACATATTGTCGTTCACGCTTTTGCTCCACCTCATACAGTCCAGCCGGAGTTTCCCAAAAGGTCCCCGCTTCCCCCTTACGCACGATTGGAAACTCATGCCGAAGTACACCCAGCTCGAAGTATCGCAGTCGCATCGCTGCCAAGTCGGCCTCGATAAACGTGCGTGAGGCATCAATAAATGCATCGCGTGTTGTTATGAAAAAGTCTGGTTCGGTGAACGCTACTTCGATACCATACGTGAGTGGAGTTGGCTCATTGGTGTACGGGTGCACAACCACGACAGGAGCAGTATCAGACGAGGATCCAATGACAGAGGCCAGAAGCCCGTCACCGTAGCGTTCAAATAGCTTTGTGCCTCCTACCCCGCCGAGGACCAAGAGAACGAGAGTGGCGAGTAGTACGACAACGCGCGGAGCTATCAGAACACGAGGGGTAGGGGCCGGCAGGGCTAGTGTACGCGGCGTAAAACGCAAGACCTTACGCGGAATAAGACTCCCACTGACTATAGTCGGTTCATCATCAGCAAATGAAATCGCGTAAAAACGGCGAGCGGCTGGCTCTTCGTTGTACATACCCGTATTGTAACGTACAAAAAACCGTAAAATCGGCTGTTGTGTACAGTTTTAGGCTCCAAAAAACAGTCTATACCCCAGGCAACCAGCTCAAAAGATAGAAAATGACGTCACGCAGCGCGATAATGACTCGCTTTGACTCCTGTGGGGTCAGCTGGGCTACAAGTTCCTCATTCTTAGTGAGGTAAGCAATAAGATCTTTCACTGAGGCGACAAAGGTCTCTCGGTCCGCAACCGCCAAAGTACTCGTCTCAGTCAAGTTTTCAAGACGCTTCAGGCGCTCCCCTACTTTAGTAGCACTACCCGTATCATTACTTTCTGGTACAGACGGTTCAATCACCTCACATGGCACGGAACCTAAATCCAGTATATCCCATCCATTATCGTTTGTAAGCTGATCACGAGCTGCTTGAGCTGTATCACAATAGGTCGCCGGGATGCGACCTATATCCTCCCAACCATCACCCGGCATGATGTTCCGTGCTGCCCAACCGATAAGAGTCGCAGAATAGTTTTGTGTCGTAATGCCTGAGTCGTCGAGTATGAATTCTAGATTAGAACCATCAGATAACGGCCAATCCCCCAGTGATTGATCAAAGGCAGCGGCGCCGTCAAACATATTCCTAAAATCACTTACGTACGAGACGTCCCAGTTGTCCAGAGGTTGGTTGAAGGAGGTAGCATTATGAAACATACTTTGCATACTAACTTCCGTGTTCACACACCCGAATGTTTGTGGTATCAACCAACGCCAAACGAAGAAGCGTGTATCTTCCCCAGCACCTAGACACAAAGTTGGGATAGGCCAGTTATTGAGCGGCTGGTTAAAGGAGGTGGCGTCTTCAAACATGCCGGTGAAGTTCTCAGCACTGGAGACGTCCCAGTTATCAAGCGGTTGGTTGAAGGAGGTAGCTCCCGAAAACATACATTGAAAATCAACCACATTTGACACATTCCAGTTATTGAGCGGTTGGTTAAAGGAGGTAGCTCCGGTGAACATACCATCGCCACAAGTCTCATACATCTCACCCATATCAGTCACATTTGACACATCCCAGTTGTTGAGCGGCTGGTTAAAGGAGGTAGCTCCGGTGAACATTCGTTCCATATTCGTCACCTGAGATACATCCCAGTGACCAATAGATGAATTAAAGTTCGATGCCCCATTAAACATAAGACGCATACTCGGACCAAGGGAAAGGTTCGGGGCGTCAACTGCATTAAATGCTAAGGATGCTATGCTGCTAAATACATTATTGAAAGTTGTCCACGTGCTATCTCCCCACTGCTCAACCGTACGAAATTTGTCTCTGTTTGCTTGCAGCTGTAAGTTTATTGAAGTAAAACTCCCACTAAAATCTACTCGGTATATACCCGGACTCGGGAAATTTACCGTCTGATTAGAACCCCCATCACAACTGGCGGTTGTACCATTGTTAGCCGAATTACCAATCTCTTCCCAGTAGACAGCACCAGGACAAGCGCCGAGATTAATGGTTATGAACGTTGTAACACCGGTATCCCACGTCGTCGAAAAAGATCCTGCTACGATCGGAGCAGCCAACACGGTTTGTGTACTCACCAATAAACAGAACACGGACAGACATACTGTTAGCCAAAGTTTCATGTATTGATTCTACCATCTGCTATACCCCAACAGCAGGAGTTAGTCTACACCTGGAAGTAGCGTCAGAATAAATGCAATAATGTCACGCAAGGAAACGATGAGGCGTTGAGATTCTTCTGGGGACAAAGCATTGAGTTCAGATTCATTTGTTGTCAGATAAGTAAGCAACTTCCGTACCGAAGCAAAAAAACTCTCTTTGGTTACTGGTGACACAGACAGCTCCGCGACCACTTGCCGTTCCCCTACTCTGGTAGCACTGCTGGTATCACCCACTGTTTCTGCTGCAGTACAAGGTACAGAGCCACCATCAGTAATCATCCAGCCATTATTATTGGTAAGTATATCTCGCGCTGCCTGAGCTGTGTCACAGTAGGTTGTAGGTATGCTACCGAGATCGATACCCGATTGTACCGTTTGCTGCGACCATGAATCTAGCATGGCTGAAAAATTCTGCGTTGAAACAGCCGACTGATCTAACAAACCATACAATCCTGTAGCATTGCCGATATTCCACAAGGCTAACGATTGGTTAAAAGATGCAGCATTATAAAACATAAAACTTAACTGGGTCACTCCTGCAATATTCCAATTACCGATTGCCTGATTGAAGGCAGTAGCGGAGTAAAACATACTCTCCATATGTGTCACCGAACCTACATTCCAACTAGCAAGCAGCTGATTGAAAGATGAGGCATCTCGAAACATTGCCCCCATATTAGTAACAGACGAAACATCCCAACTATCTAAAGGCTGGTTAAATGACGAGGCGCCATGAAACATATCCAGCATGGTTGTCACACTACTTACATCCCAGTTACCAATCGGCTGATTAAAGGCGGTAGCGCCGTAGAACATGCCATTCATAGTAGTTGCACTAGCTGTGTTCCAGTTACCTATCGGCTGATTAAAGGCGGTTGCTTCACTAAACATCTCATTGAATTCTATACCAGCGGAGACATCCCAGTTATTTAGTGGTTGGTTGAATGACGAGGCGTTACTAAACATGCGCCAAAAACGAGTGTTGGCTGAGACATCCCAGTTACCAATCGGCTGATTAAAGGCGGTAGCGCCATAGAACATGCCCCACATATCAGTCACGTTGGATACATCCCAGTTACTAATATCTGAATTAAAATTTGTTGCACCATGAAACATCACGCTGGTCACAGTAGTTTGTGATAGATCAGGTACGTCTGCAGCATTAAAGGTAAGATCCGTAACATACGCAAAAGCTGCCGAAAGGCTCTCCCAACTACTATCTCCCCATTGTTCTACTGTACGAAAGAGTGTTCGGTTTACATCTCCAGCATCCCAAAATTCACCAAAGCTTATTGTTGTAAAACTACCGCTATAATCAACACGGTATTGCCCTGGTGATGGAAATGTGACTACGGTATCTGAACCGAGGCAAGAAAAAGTTGTTCCATTATTCGTCGAACTTCCTATCTCTTCCCAATAGACGGCTACTGGACAAGCACCTAACCGTACAGAGACCTCAGTACCTCCACCCGTGTCCCAGGTCGTCGAAAAAGATCCTGCTACGATCGGAGCAGCAAAGGTAGTCCGCGCACTGACAAGGAGACAGCATACAAACAAAAACTGGAGCATTCGCTTCATAGGTACATCTTAGCACCTAGAGTACGCCTCTTTTGACCTTTTCCTACAGGCTCACTCCGATTTGAGCGCTGCCTCGGTGTAACGATTACTTGGCGCCCAGATCATCCAACTATCTACCCCCGCGTCATAACTCGCCTGTATTTGGGCGCGGACATCGGCCGCGTCGTAGTCTCCTCCATAATCAAAATCCTGAATCCAGGTACGGAGGCGGTTCCCATCGTAGGTCGGCTTTTTGTAGACTGCCGGTGTCGAGGTGCCAAGACGATTATGTAAGAAGCCTTGCATCGGTGTGGTCGAAGCCTTCATACGGTCTACCCCACTCCTCATCGCATGGTAGACGATTTTGTATGGGTAATCATTTGGATTACCAAGACCAAGGAAACTCTTTGGGTAATGGGATGGATATACCATTGGTGCAATCGCATCAAAATATGGCGCCGCCCGTTCTTGCACCTGCCCGATCGAAAGGTCGTCAAAGTTTGTGGTAGTCATACCAAAGAGATCGGCTGAGGTGTACGGTGTACTACTAGCTCGACCAGTGTTCTCGTGTCGGACTGCGGCAAAGCGCTCTGGCTTATCGAGTTCAGCATTAAGATACCGGAAAAAAGCCTCGAGGTTGGCCTGCTTATCGTTTGGCCATTCGCTCGCTGCTGTATGTTCGAAGTATGTGTCGGCCATATTGCCATCACTGGGGTACCGGACATAATCAAAGTTCAATTCATCAAACCCGATATTGTACGCATCAACAGACAGGCCGACGACCAAATCCCAATACTCACGGGCAGCCGCATCGATAAACGCCAGACCTTTGTGGTCATGCCAAACGGTCACCCCGTCTGATCGCTTCACCGCTAGATGCGGAGAACGCTTAGCTAAGAACGGATCTTGGAATACGGTGACGCGTCCAATGACATAAATATTTGCCGCATGGAGCGTGGCAATAAATTCTTTCATGTCCCGCGCGCCACAATTAGCCGCCGCCCACGCTGGCTGCCATTTCGGGTCACTCGGCGGGAACGCGATAGTACCAGAGTAGTCTTTGATATCAATGACAATAGCGTTTATCTCGGTGCGTTTGGCGAGCGCAACAAGTTCATTTCTAAAGCTCGGTGTACCTGCCACACATGAACTCATGTAAATTGCTTTGACAGCATCAGGTAACGGTACGTGCTGTACCACCGGCCTGGTATCAACCGGTGTGGTGGTCGTATAGCCAGTGGTATCTGTAGCAGCGAGTCCACCAGCTACAGAATCTTCTGCTGTGTATGTCACCGCAAGTAGATTGGGACCAAGCCACAAAAGCAGCCCCCCGCAAAAAGCGAGTAAAGTAGCAGCCGCAACTGTGCGATTCATAGCTATAGTTTACCCTTTTTCGGTAAAAAGTTGGGGAGTTGTCTCCACAAAGGTTTCCCCACTGAGATGATTGTCTTCGGCAATAGTCGCCAGATAGTCTCGTCTTCTGAGGCTATACCCGATACTGATCAAGAGTATGCCCAGTACCACTGAAATAATTTGTTTCCACCAGAGTGGAATACCGAGATATGGCACTAGAACAAGGAGTATACCGAGGAAGAAGATTACCGTACCTTTGGTCATTAGGGACGAGTATACCGCATAACTACTCCTCTGACAAAACTACCAAAAAAGTGGAAAACTCTATTGGGTAAAAATGACGACGAACTCCCCCTTTTGTTTGACCGGCGACTCGGTAAGTAGCTGCAATAATTCCGCTGGAGTACCCACGAGCATTTCTTCGTGCAGCTTGGTCAGCTCACGACCGATATAGAGGGTTGCCTCTGGGTACTTGGCAGCGAGTGATTCCAGGGCTTTTACAATGCGATGGGTAGCTTCGAGAAAAACAATCGGGTGGTCATACAGTTCAAGGTCAGTGAAAAAAGTCTCTCTCCCCTTTTTACTTGGTATAAAGCCCAAAAAGCTAAATTGGTTGCCGTTGATACCGGCAATGGAAATAGCAGCCGTGATAGCAGACGCGCCAGGAATTGCATCTATCCGACATCCCGCTGCACGTGCCAACCGTACGAGCACTACTCCTGGATCAGAAACCCCTGGAGTACCAGCATCGGATACAAGCGCGATGGACTGTCCGGCCACCAAATCCGCTACAATCCCTTCGTGTACGGCTACACTCGCATGCGCATCATAACGTCTTAGTTTGGCCTTGACCCCATGGTGTTTGAGAAGGTTCCCGGTGGTACGAGTATCTTCACAAAGTACATAGTCCGCCTCACGAAAAACCCTGAGCGCACGCAGTGTAATATCCTCCATATTACCAATAGGGGTCGCCACCACCGATAATGTTCCCGCTTTAGATTCATTCATATGCATACACTATCACTTCATCTCAAAAAAGAAAGCGGGCGGGGCATAAACGCGCCCCGCCCACCAGGACCTCCTATAGACCGAGCTTCAGAAGTTGGTCTGTTGCACCCGCCTCCTTGGCGTACTGTTCGGCCATAATGTGGTGGAGTTCCACACGACGATCTGAAGCCGGCAGCATTGCTGCGAGCTGCCGCATAATGCGGGCCGCCTGTCCAAGCCCGGACTGTCGTCCCTCGGGTTGTGCCCGCGCCTGCTTGGCCACCTGCTGTGCCGAACGCAGCACCCGATCGTGAATCGCCTCGCTCCATTCATCGAGCCCATAACGAACCCGATGGAGTGCAATGAACGCCAGGGTATGCGGCTCAATCATACGCACATTGGTATTGACAGCAAGATAGGTGAGAAGTTCACATCCCCACCACCTCTGCCTCGCTCCGCCGAACCTATACCAGACAGTGCAGAGCACATCAATCTGGTCAGCAGTGAGCTGAACCCGGACCGGCGTATCATTTGTGACAGACACTTCTCTCGCCTCATCAGCGAGGCGAAGTGCTTTCTGCTTCCACGCTAGTCCGCTGTAGATGAGGCCGAACTTCCACGGCTGTCGTTTCCAGCGCAAGAACAACGCTCCGCAGCCGCCGTAGTAGGCACTAGCTGCAGACACCAGTGCTGCCGGTGTCCGTGCGACCTCTAGGGCCCTTTCAGCGGCATTAACCGCCTTTTCGTGTTCACCAGTCCAACTCATTGGAGCCTCCCAAATGCTGTGGCGACATGCCACATTCCACCCACTATAAAACTACAGAATTACTATTCCGTCAATAACTTTGCCACCTCGGTCACTGAGCCAGCGCCAATGACCAGTACCACTTCTTCCTTGTCGTACGACAATGATTCTTTGACCGCAAGCGCGCAGGCAGGCATCGTCTCATAGACGGTACATGGTGTGCCCGCTTCATTGAGAGCGACTGACAACTTTTCACTGGTTACACCCCAGGTATTCTCTTCACGCGCAGCGTAGATTGGCAGCAAATATACTTCATCCGCTGTCGTCAGGACATTTACAAAATCAGCAAACAACTCGTGGGTGCGTGAGTAGGTATGTGATTGAAAGACGACCTTGAGTCGACGGTCGGGATAAAGCTCACGGACACCAGCAAAGGTAGCCCTGAGTTCTGTCGGATGGTGCCCGTAGTCATCGTAGACGGGAGCGCCATTCACCTCCCCTTTGTATTCAAAGCGGCGCCAGGTACCCGCGAACCATTCGAGCGCTTCGTTCACCTTTCCTGTTTCGACACCAAGAAACTCAGCGGCCCCACGAGCGGCGGCAGCATTCATCCGGGTATGGAGTCCAGGTTGCCGAAGCTTGAGCGTGAGGTCAATAAGGGGTCTATAGTCGATAACAGTAGTCGTCAGTCCGGCGATCACTGGAGCGATGTTCGGATCGGTGACATTGGTCACAACAGCCCCATCGTCGGGCACCTTCATCGCCAGTTCACGAAAGGCACTCTGCACGTCCGCGAGGTCTTTGTAGTAATCGACGTGTTCCCATTCGAGGTTTGTGATTACGAGAACATCAGGCCGTAGGTGGAGATAGTCGCGCTTGTACTCACAGGCTTCGACCACAGCATACTTACTCTTCCCGGCACGGAAGTTGCTCTTGGTTTTACTACGGAGCGAACCGATGATTGCGGTTGGGTCCATCCCCGCCTCTTCGAGGATATCAGTGAGCATTGCGGTCGTGGTCGTCTTCCCGTGGCTGCCAGCAACTGCAATCAGGTAGTACTCATTTGCGACTTGACCCAGTGCCTCAAAATAATTCACCATCGATACCCCGCGCTCCCGCGCGGCAACCATCTCTGGGTGATCCTTCGACATCGCCTCGGTATACACCACGAGATCAAGACCCGGCTTCGCAGTAATGTTCTCTGCCTTTTGTTCGTAATCAATGACGATACCCAGGTCTTCAAGTCCTTTGGTAATGAGACTCGATTCACGATCACTTCCCGTCACCACCGCCCCCTCATGCTGCCAAAACCGCGCCAAGGCGCTCATACCAATCCCGCCAATACCGATAAAATGGATGTGCTTTTGCATAGGATGCATTATAGCATATACGCTATATTACTCTACCTCACTAGTGTCCTCCTCTGACCAGGCTGCCACGAGTTCCATAAACTCATCGTTCCGTTCATACTCATTCTTATACTGCGAGAACGAGGCAAAGGCCGGACTAAAGAGAATGATGTCGCCCGCGGTAGCAAGGCGTGTCGCTTCAGCAAAAGCCGTCTTAAGGTCGGATAACACTGAGATGCCCACTTCCCCACCATGTATATATTCAAGGAGACTGTCTGTCCCCGTACCTGGTATGAGAAGGACATTTTTGCAGTGCTGAGTAATCGCGTACGCAAGCTTTGTCACATCGATGTTCTTGTCCGCACCACCAGCAATCAAAATGATATTCTTGTTCCCCAGATCAAGTGCTTCGAGTGCGGCTGTGGTCGCCTGGGGAGTGGTCGCATTGTTGTCGTTGTAGACGCGGACATTGTCCTTGGTAGCGACCAGCTGTAAGCGACCTTCGACCCCTGGAAAAGTAGCCAAGCCTTCGAATATCGCCTCATCATCGAGCCCAACCGCTTTTAAGGCCTCATACGCAAGCGCTGCATTGAGGCGATTATGCTCACCTGGCATCGATAAGAGTATGTCCTCCGGCAGGACCGACGTATCAGCCAGGACAAGCTCTTGGCCAAGGCTGTGTCCGGGGAGCGTTTTGTTCACCCATTCAAATACCGCTGGGGTCGTGATAAATGTCCCACTATCTTCCTGGTTGAGAAATATCTGGGCTTTATCGGTAAAGTAAGCCTTCATGGCTTCGTCATGAGTCTTACCTCCGCGCTCATAGTAGTTGAGGTGATCCTCCATAAAGCTCGTGAAGACCGCTATCGTCGGTGAGATACCCGCCCACCCCCAGCCCTGGAGCTGCCAGGAATCAAGCTCCATCACACAAATGGAATCATCTTTTACTTCGTTAAGCAGCTGAAGGTTCGAGACACCACGGATGTTACCACCGAGTAGAATCTGCTCGCCCGTAACATACGAAAGCACATGATGAATCATCATGGTGACGGTACTCTTGCCCCGGGTACCAGTGATCCCAATCACTGGCACTTCGGATAGCTGTGCAAACAGTGCAGCGCTCTGCACCAATGGTGTACCAGCCTCACGAGCTACCGCTAAATATTCTGAATCCATCGGAACTCCCGCCGAGACAACTATCAAATCACGATTTTGAAAATCTTCCGTCTCGTGTCCACCTAAGGCAAATTTTATATTTGTATATCCTCGCAACTGACTGACAGCACTTTCAAGCTCTACTTCGGTTTTGAGGTCGGTCACAATTACTTCAGCCGCACCAGCCTCTGCTATGTACGCTGCATCCCCAATATTACGCCCAAGAAGCCCCAATCCCATCACGGTCACTCGCTTGTCTTTAAAATAGTTTTGAAAGTCTTTCATAATTACCTCACTAGAGTACTGAAAAAAACGAGGGGTGTCGAGCGCATTGCGCCCGACACCCCAAACCACTCCATCACCGTAGCGCCCATGCGCGAAGTTCTTCGATAGCCTCGCCGAACTCGTGCAGCCACCGATCACCGTCCGGCGCCGTACCGATGATATGTTCGACAACGATCAAGATCACCATCGGCGACTCATCTTTGGGAACGTAGTCATCGGCAAAACGTTTTTCGATGAAGTCAGCGAGTTTGTGCAGGCGCTCGCCGCTGGCGCCCGCATCATCGCGGTTGCCGTGCGGTCGCACCGCAGCATGCAGAAACTTCATTCCCGCCGGCAATTTTCCTTGGTCTGTCATCTCCAGAGCCCTCCTTGACCCATGTTTCCAGTTCAGCTATAGATTACTCCGACCAGGACAATATAGTTACTTGACACTAGACGGCTTTGCTGGCGTTCACTATATCAGCCACACTGTTGAGCCCAAGCGACTCCTTGGCCGGTAGTGGGATAGTATCGATGGTGTGTCCGTCTGCCCGTGCCAGCTCCACCAGATCAGTAAGGTAGTACTCACCGGATACCGGATT
>JACCDR010893434.1_pt1 | contig 11047 bp, 11 predicted proteins | sample 7446431 | NCBI WGS metagenome assembly JACCDR01 (sample SAMN15323443, study PRJNA562643) | freshwater metagenome | isolation source: river surface water | place: USA:Blue River Watershed | collected 2017-08-17 | reverse complement strand
TCATAAGTTTCATAGAATTTGAAGTGGTACAATGCACGTAATGGCGGAGGTAACGCAGCGGTCTTTTGATTTGAAGAGTTGGCAAGGGCTCACTCTCGTTCTTAAGGTTGCCCGTGAAAGCCATCTCTCACCGAGTGCGTACGCTGAATTCCGCAATCTCGTCCTCGAATATGCACAGCAGAAGGGGACTGATGCCGAACTTAAGAAAAAAATTGATGCGATTATCGCATCGTTCGATGAGCCGGTGCAGGAAGCATCAACGAATGGGCGCAAGGAAGAAAATGCGCAATCACGAGAGCGTCTCGGCAGGCGTATCATTCCAAAGTTCACTCCGCGGGTACAGTCAGAGAGCGAAGTTGTTCGTGTAGTTCAACCACCAGTCGAGGTAACACCTCCTCCCGTTGTTCAAGCGCCTCCTCCTCCTGTTCCACCACCAACTCCGGAACCTGTGCCAGTAGCACCGTCACTTTCCCCAGTAGCTGATGTGGTCCCTCAACCTTCATCGGGGCCAAAGAGTGTTGACGAGCAACGTGCGCGAATCATGGAGATTAAGCGTCGCGTGAATTCGCTCGTGAAGAATCCGGTCACACTCGTTGATCATGGCAATAATATCGGTCGTGAGTACATGGTCGCGCTTCTTGCTGCGCTCAAAGCGACGAATCCGGGAGCAACCCATGACCTTGAGGGAGCAATGGCCGAGCTCGAGGATGCATTCCAAAAAATAGTCGAGTACGCAGCACATCCCCTCGAACATGATGCGGAGGTCCCGACCGTCGACCAGGCGGCACCAACTTTTGGAAGTACCGTGACAGCGCCCGCACCAGAATCTGCCGTGGAGGTACATGAACCAGTCATACCTGAAGCTCCTGTCGAAGCTCACTCTCCAGCACCGAAGGTAGAGATTGAGCCGACTCCGACCGAAGAAGTTGCCACCATTTTACCTGCGGCAATTTCTGAACCCGAACCTGAACCCGTGGAAGAAGAGGTTTCTCCGGCACCACAGACTGAAGTGACTGCATCTGTACCAACAGAACCACTCTCCCCGGATGAGGCACGATGGTCCGAAGAGGGAGGAGATGCCGACATGAAAGAGCAGATACGTGCACTTCGTGAGCAGCTTGGTTCTATTGAACCAGCGCCGAAGGGTGTGCGTACCGGAAAACGTTCTCTCATACCATCCATTCTCGACATGGAAGAGGGTGTGACACCTGAAACACAAGTAGCCGGAACGGATTGGGATCCATACACGAAGAAGCAAGCAGATGAACTGAGTCCAGCCGCACTTACCGAACGCCCAACATCAACCATGACCGGTATCACCCTTGATACACCGCAGGCGGAACTCATGGCACCTGATGTCACCATGGCGCTCGGTAAGTTGCTTCATGAATGGAAGATATTTGCATCAAGTGGACTCTTCGGTATGGGACCAGGCGGTCTTGAGCATCCACTCTATGTGAAGCTTTCAAAACTCTCCATGGCGGAGATTATCACCGGTCGGTACGATGGTGTCGACATGAAAGTCGTCCATTCGATTAAGGATTATGTTGATGCGTGGCGACATGAACAGGGGATCGCCTATAATCCAAGCGAGACGTTCGAACATTACCTCCGTCGAGTGTCACAACGTATCTTACGACGACAGGGTGTGTCGTGAGTGATTCCTTCGCGTGTCACAGGAGTGAGAGGTTTCGTACGTATTCGTCTTACCGTATACTGCCTCCATGCACGCTATTCTCATAGAGTCGACATATGACAGTGCGCTCGCACTCCTCCCTGAAACAGTTCGTGTTCCCGGACCTGACATCGTTCACTTACAAGGGGTGCGCATGGGTATCGATGAGGTTCGTTCACTCATACGTGAAGCGTACCTCACGCCATTTTCAGGGAGTGAACGTGTGTTCATTCTCGCGTATGCTGCATTCACTGAAGAAGCGCAGAATGCACTCCTTAAGCTCCTCGAAGAGCCGCCACGCACTGCGCGTTTCTTCATTGTGACGGAACGTTCGGGAGTGCTTCTCCCAACACTTCGTTCACGTCTCATGATCTCAGGGGACGAGATGGCTCAGGAACCTCCTCCTCACATCGATACATTTCTGAGACTCCCGTACGGTGAACGCATTGCGGAGATAGGTAACCGAGCCCAAAAGAAGGATGACGCCTGGCTCATATCACTCATGGAAGCATTCGAAGCATATGCACACGAGAGTCACGACCGAACGTTCATGAGCACGTTTCTTGAACTCAAGCCACTCTTCCATACACAAGGTGCATCAAGAAAGATGATATTGGAACATCTTTCATTGTTACTTCCTCCATATACTGAAATACGTTAGAATGACGCTCACATATGGCATACGATTTTAAGCGATTTGATGAGCGCGTAAAGGAGATAGATACATGGCTCATGCGCGAATTTACTGGCATCCGCACCGGGCGAGCGACGCCTGCACTCCTTGATCTTGTCTCGGTCGAAGCGTATGGCTCGAAGATGCCTATTGTGCAGGTTGGGAGCGTGAGTGTAGAGGATCCACGAACACTCCGTGTCTCTATTTGGGATGCATCCTTGGTGAAGGAGGCTGAGCGCGGTATCACTGCAGCCGACCTCGGTGTTTCTGTCGTGACCGATTCGTCTGGGCTACGTGTCATCTTCCCGACACTCACGAGCGAGCGCCGAGTACAACTTCTCAAGCTCGCAAAGGCGAAGCTCGAAGAAGCACGCGTCTCTATTCGTGGAGCACGTGACGAAGCAATGAAGGATATCGATGCGAAAGAGAAGGGGGGTGAGATGAGTGAGGATGACAAGTTCTCTGCAAAAGAGACCCTTCAAAAGAAAGTTGATAGCGCGAATGCCGGTCTCGAGTCTCACTACAGTCTAAAAGAAAAAGAAATTCAAGAATAGTTCATGTCGATACTCATTTTCCTTGCAGTTCTTTTCATTCTCGTCCTTGTTCATGAATGGGGTCACTACATCACTGCGAAGTGGACTGGCATGCGCGTCGACGAATTTGGTATCGGATTCCCACCGAAGCTCTTTGGTGTGAAGAAAGGGGAGACCGAGTATACGTTTAATGCGCTCCCACTCGGTGGTTTCGTCAAAATTTATGGTGAAGATGCTGATGCTGTGCGGGGAGGAGAGGATTATGCACGCTCATTCACCGGAAAGAACAAGTGGGCACAGGCGCTCGTACTCGTTGCCGGTGTATCAATGAATGTACTCTTCGCGTGGCTCCTCTTTTCAGGAGCGTTCATGTGGGGTATTGACCGCGCAGTTGACGAGAGCGAAGCGAGCGCTGCTGCGCGCCTCATTGTGACCGACGTACTCACTGATGGTCCAGCAAGTGATGCCGAACTTCCTCGCGGAGTCGTCATCACTGCGGTCTCACGTGGCGAGGAAACGCTTTCAGGACTCACACCAAGTACATTCAGTGAATTCGTGAGTCGTGACGCTTCCGCACCAGTGCAAATCGCATATACGAAGGGCGATGAGCTCTTCATGGCGAACATCCTTCCTGAGACTGGTGTCATTGAAACGGACACCGATCGACCCGCTATTGGCGTCGCGCTCACACTTGTTGATACAGTTGATTACCCATTCTTTGCTGCGGTGAAGGAGGGATTCTCCCATACGATTAATAGCACTGTCGCCATCACTGTCGGTCTTGGTTCGCTCATCAAGGATGCAGTCATTGGTGAAGCAGATTTCTCCCAGGTCGCAGGTCCGGTCGGTATCGTCGGACTCGTTGGTGAAGCGTCTGCGTTTGGGTTCTCAGCACTCCTCATGTTCACCGCTTTCATCAGTCTCAATCTCGCTGTCATCAACCTTCTCCCATTCCCAGCACTCGACGGTGGGCGTCTCCTTTTTGTAGGAATTGAAGCAGTTACGCGACGTCCAATGCCCGTTCGCGCGACACAAATCATGAATACTGTTGGATTCTTCATTCTTATTGCGTTGATGGTGGTAGTTACCTGGAACGACATCGCCAAATTGATTTAGCCAGATTTGACGCATTTCTGCGTTGAAACTTCACCGAGCTCCTTCATCGTACAAGAAGTACGTCTCAGTCGCTCGGTTCGTTTCGCCTTGAACTACATTCAAATCTGACAAAATCAAACATCACCTCAAACTCTGCTCAAATTGCGACTACGTCAAAAGGTTCGCTCGCGGGCCTTTTGTTATGTATAAAGCAAACGGCCCGCAAGTCGTTTGCGAGCCGTGTGGGGTTCATCTGACCCTTGAGCGCATCTCACTAATGTTGATGCTGTCGAGTTCAGGACAACGGATTCGGAAGTATGGGTGATCTTCGCTCGGTCTCCAGTCTTGATGGAATTGATCTTTGTACGTAACACGCCAAAGCCACGTTCCGTGATCGTCCATACATTCTTGCTGGTATCGAAAGATGATTCTCGTTTCGAGATTCTGGAGAAAGACAGCAAGCAATCCACCACCACTCCCGTATTCGACCTCGACGAGCTTGACTCTCGTGAAGTTGCATGATGGGTTGACAGCAATCTCGGCAAAATAGGGGCTGGAGCGGATTGTTGCGTTGAGTTGATCGAGATTCATGACAATCTCCTGTAAAAAGAGCAGCAGACCCCATAGTACTCCTAAAATCTCACTTTTGTTATATCCAACCTGATACTTCCCACCCTCATCTAACTGTGTTACTTTAAAAATGGTCCGCCATTGCGCACCCACTGTTCGCTCAGCCACCTCGGCGAGTAGTGAAGAAGAGAGGTGACCCCACACAACCTTTACGGTTTGTTCCCACGACGCGTACTTCAGATTCCGGTACGCGGCGAAGAAAGAGGAATCCCACGCCCGCAAGGGCACAGCCGGCCGGTCTGCGCGAAAGCAAAGACCGGCCTTCCTTATTATTCCTATCGTTTTTTGACCCAAGCCTTGTTTCCCGATAAAATGGCTAGATTATAGGAGGTAACACATCCGTGAGTGGAGGGCCTTTTCGGTCGCCTTGCTCAAGGTCTAATGATATGCGCCAATCACAACTCTTCACGAAGACACGCAAGGAAGCACCGGCGGATGAAACCTCGAAGAACGCCCAACTGCTCATTCGTGCCGGGTACGTGCATAAGGAAATGGCGGGTGTGTATTCATACCTTCCACTCGGCCTTCGGGTACTTGAGAACATCAAGCAGATTATTCGTGAAGAGATGAATCGTGAAGGTGGACAGGAGATTGTCATGACCGCGCTTCAAGACAAAGAAGTGTGGGAAAAGACCGATCGGTGGGATGATGCGAAGGTCGACAACTGGTTCAAGACGGAACTCAAGAACGGTACCGTTGTCGGGCTCGGCATCACGCATGAAGAGCCACTCACACGCATTATGACGTCATACATATCTTCATACCGCGATCTTCCACGATACGCATACCAGTTCCAAAACAAATTCAGGAACGAGACGCGTGCAAAGAGCGGCATCATGCGTGGGCGTGAGTTCATGATGAAGGACCTCTACGACTTCTCGAAGAACGAAGAAGAGCACAATGAGTTCTACAACCGCATGCGAGAAGCATACAAGCGCGTCTTTGATCGTGCTGGTATCGGAGATAAGACGTACGTCACCTTTGCATCGGGTGGCATTTTCAGCGAATTCTCTGAGGAGTTTCAGACAGTTTCTGAAGCGGGTGAGGATACCATCTATGTTGATGAGAAGAGCGGTATCGCGCTCAATAAGGAGGTGTATACGGATGAGGTCATAGCAAAGCTTGGACTCAAAAAAGAGGAGCTCGTTGAGAAGAAGTCGATCGAATCTGGTAACATCTTCCATCTTGGTACGAAATTTTCCGAACCGCTCGGCCTCTACTATACCGATGAGAATGAGGAGAAGAAGCATGTGTGGATGGGTTCGTACGGCATCGGCCCGACTCGCCTCATGGGGACCCTGGTCGAAGTGCTCGCTGACGAGAAGGGTATCGTCTGGCCGGAATCAGTCGCACCGTACAAGGTACACCTCGTACTTCTCAATCAGCAGGACGAGGAGATGCGCGATTGGGCAGATGGTATCTACGCATCACTCGTGAAGGGTGGCGCATCAGTCCTCTTTGATGATCGTGACGTAACGACCGGACATAAGTTTGCCGACAGCGACCTCCTCGGTATCCCTGAACGCGTTATTGTGTCAAAGAAAGCGAAGGAGGAAGGACGCTTTGAAGTGGTTGCGCGCGCGACTGGGGAGACGACATACCTTACCGAAGAAGAACTCTACCGAACATTCTGTACGACAGCCGTTGAATGAAAAAATTTTTCAGAACAATTCTTGACACACTCTCGACCGACATAGGCATTGATCTAGGAACGGCGAATACTCTCGTGTACGTGAAGGGGAAGGGCATTGTGCTCAATGAACCCACGATTGTCGCGATCAATAAGAAGACAGGACAACTTGTCGCGGTGGGGAACGAAGCGAAGACGATGCTCGGTCGTACGCCGGCACATGTCGAGGTCGTCCGCCCACTCGTCGATGGGGTCATCTCTGATTTCGAAGTGACTGAAGAGATGCTCGCGTACCTCCTCAATAAGGTGCGACAGGGCACTCGTTCGCTCGTGGCACCGCGCGTGCTCATTGGTGTTCCGTCAGGCATCACCTCGGTCGAAATGCGCGCGGCACGCGATGCGGCGAAGAATGCTGGTGCACGCGAGGTGCTCCTCATTGAGGAACCGATCGCTGCCGCTATTGGTGCGAAGCTTCCCATTCACAAGCCGCAAGGGAGCATGATTATCGATATCGGCGGTGGTACGACCGACATCGCGGTCATGTCCCTTAACGGCATCGTGACGGCAAAGAATCTTCGCATTGCCGGAGACAGGCTCAATCAGGACATCACCACGTACATTCGTGATCAGTTCAAAGTGCTTGTTGGCGACAAGACTGCCGAGGATGCAAAGATTGCCCTCGCCTCAGTGAGCGAAGAGGGTGAATCGAAGGAAATGGTCGTGCGAGGACGTGATGTAGTGACAGGGCTTCCGCGCGAGGTCGTTATCACCGACACCGATGTTCGTGAAGCGATAGTTGGTTCCATCAATGCTATTGTAGAAGCAGCGCGCGACGTCATCGAAAAGACGCCCCCGGAGGTACTTGCCGACGTCATGCAGCGAGGTATTCATCTCGCCGGCGGCGGTGCACTCATTCCTGGTGTTCCACATCTCCTCGAGGAGGTGCTGAAACTTCCGGTCGTCGTTGTTCCTGATCCGCTCCGGGCCGTTGTTCGTGGTGCTGGTATGGTACTCGAGAATCTCGATCAATATGAAGAACTTCTCATTCAGAACGAAGAAGAACTCTCTCCCGATCTCGGCGGGTAAGGGAATCATTCTCCGTGCACTTCTCTATACTGCGATAGCTATTGTGGCGGTCGTTGTGCTCCGTTCGTTCGTGTCACCTTTTACATCAAATGTGGTGTCGAGCTTCATGCACTTTCGCGAATACATGAACACGTCATCCGCGGCGTTCCCGACGTATGTCCGCGAGCGGAACGAACTCGAAGCGGAGATTGTCGGATTAAAAGAAGAGCTCGCAGCACAGAGTGGAGACCGTGCAACCATTGGTAAGCTTGCTGCAGAGAATGAAGAACTTCGTGCACTCCTTGGTGACATGCCTGATGAACGTATTCTCGCCGGTGTCATCGCTCGTCCACCCCGAACGCCGTATGACGTGCTCGTGCTCGATAGAGGGAGCGATCACGGAGTGAAGGAAGGTGCAATTGTCTACCATGTTCGCGACCATGCACTCGGGATTATTGGGAGGGTCTTTCCGCGCATGTCCCTCGTGACACTCTTCTCGTCACCCGGTGTCGAATCGACAGTGTACCTCTACGGCTCGGATGTATACGCGTACGCATACGGAGAGGGTGGGGGAGCTATACGCATTTCACTCCCGCAAGGCATCGTAGTCAACGAAGGCGACCCTGTCGTCCTCCCGTCCCTCCACATGGGTGACCTCGGTGTGGTCGAACGAGTCGTCTCGGTGCCAACGCAGCCTGAGCAGAGTGCATATCTCACGTTCCCGGTACCGATACAGTCTCTCCGAACGGTCACGGTATCTCGTGACTCAGCAGTAGTTCCCGATTTGGAGACGCTCCGCGCCAACGTCGAGCGAGTACGCGAAGCGACCCTCGTTGAGGTTCCTGAGGCATTCCGTCTCGGCACGGCAACGACGACAGCGACGAGTACACCCGAAGGAGAAGTATCACCACAGTAACTATGCGTATCGCTGCTTTCATCATTCTTCTCATTACGGCGCTCACGACGCCACTCCCGTTCTTCCTTTTCTGTGCGTTTCTCTACATATTCATCTGGACCGGATTCGAAATCCTCATCATCGCAGCCTTTGTTGATAGTGTTTTTGGTATGACAGCGACATCGCTCCTCTATACAATTTCTGTTGGGATTCTCCTCCTATCAGCGGAGGTACTACGACCATATTTAAGTTGGTATTCGACTCGCTCATGAAATGGTTCAAGCAAAAACAGGAGTCCAACGTGTCCTTTGAAGAGATTCTTCTTGATGCTTCGAACTTACCATCATTCAACACGGGACGGCTCGAGGGACGCATCGAGCTCCCACTCTCACTCAGGAGTATGTATGGTGTCGGCATCATCTTCACACTCGTTGCAGTCATCTTCTTCGGACAACTCTTCAAGCTCCAGGTCATCGAAGGTGCGGAACTTGCAGCGAAGGGAGAGCAGAACCGTCTCGAGCAGGCACTCATCATCGCGGAGCGCGGCCCCATTTACGACAGGATGGGAGAACTCATTGCATGGAACGAGATTGACGTGACAGGCGAGTATGATTTCCCGGTTCGTGCGTATCACGACGCGCGTGGCATCGGTCAACTCATCGGGTATGTGAGCTACCCGCAGAAAGATAGGGCAGGATTTTACTTCCGTACGGAGTACATTGGGAGAAACGGTGTCGAAGAAGCGTACGATGAGCTTCTTCGAGGAGAGAATGGGCGCCAGCTTGTCGAGGTGAATGCACTTGGCGATGTCATTAGCGAAGGAACGGTCAGTCCACAAACACCGGGAGGAGAACTCCACTTGTCTGTCGACGTCGGCCTCTCACAAGCGATGTACGACCTCATCGCCACGACGACCATCGCACAAGGATTTCGAAGTGGCGCAGGTGCCATCATGGACGTGAATACCGGCGAGATTATCGCCATGACGAGCTACCCATCGTACGACCCTGAAGTACTCGCTGATGGCGATGATGCAGAGCTCATTAAAAGCTACAACAGTGACCCGCGCTTCCCGTACCTCAATAAGGTCGTGAGTGGTCTGTATACACCTGGCTCGATCGTAAAGCCGTTCGTTGCATACGGTGCACTTGAGAATGGGACCATCTCATCTGAAAAGGTCATTGTCAGTCGCGGACAAATAGTCATTCCAAATCCGTACGACCCTGATAATCCTGCTATCTTCCGCGACTGGCGTGATTCTCTCGGTGCGATGACGATACGCGAAGCAATCGCGTATTCGTCGAATGTGTTCATGATGGCGATTGGTGGTGGGTACGAAGACCAGCGGGGTATGGGTATCACGAGACTCGCTGAGTACTATCGTAAGTTTGGTATTGCACAATCGACTGGCATCGCACTCATGGGGGAAGAAGAGGGAGTCATTCCTGATCCAAAATGGAAAGAAGAAGTGTTCGACGACGATTGGCGTCTTGGTGATACATACCTCACCTCAATAGGACAGTATGCGATGCAGGCGACACCACTCCAGATGCTCCGTGGGTATGCCGCCATCGCAAATGGCGGGTATCTCGTGACGCCACATGTCGTGAAGGGAGAGCAAGGCGAGCGCATCAGCCTCAATCTAGAAGAAGATGCCCTCGCCGTCGTCCATGAAGGTATGCGGAAAGCAGTGATGCAAGATGGTGGTACGGCCCGTGCGCTCGAACGAAAGGATGTTGCGGTCGCTGCAAAATCAGGTACTGCAGAACTTGGTAGTTCGAAAGCGATGGTGAACTCGTGGATTGCCGGGTTCTTCCCGTATGAAGAGCCGAAATACGCGTTCATCCTCATGATGGAGTATGGTCCCCGAGCGAACACTATCGGTGCATCGCGTGTGATGGGGAATGTGTTCACCTGGATGGCAGAGAACCGCCCCGAGTATCTGCAAAACACGCAAAATTAGCACATCTCGTTGTCAAAGCTGCATTTTTCTCACTCACCGTACAGAAAGTACGCCTTACAGGCGCTGTTCAGGTTGTAGGACGATTTTTTCCTTTGGTCAAAATTGTCGACAACCTCTTGCGAAATGGGTCCCATCCCATTTCTCACTCGTTCGCAAACTTTGCTTTTCCTAGAACTACATCTAATTTTGCGCGTTTTAATCATGCATTGAAATACCGCTTACTCACATGAAGGTTCTCGCTTTCATTTTGTATACTGGTTTTTGTTCCAGGATTCACATTTCATTGACTTCACTACTTGCGCACGTATAATTGTGGGCACTAACAGTCACATGCATCTATGAGTGAACCACACGATTCGTTTCTTACCCAGGAGAAATTCGAAGAACTAAAGAAAGAACTCGAACACTTGAAGACCACTCGTCGCAAGGAAGTGGCAGAATCACTCGAATACGCACGTAGTCTCGGCGATATCTCGGAGAACGCTGAGTACCAAGAAGCACGCGACATGCAAGCAGCTATCGAAGAGCGTATCCAGTACCTTGAGAAGGTCATCAAGGATGCAAAGATAGTCGCACACGTACAGAAGGGAGATGTCGTCGGTCTTGGTTCTGCGGTCACCATTCAGAAAGCTGGCGAGAAGGAGACGCGCACATACACCATCGTTGGTTCAGAGGAAGCGAACATTCATGACCACAAGCTTTCATACCTCTCACCACTCGGTGAAGCACTCATGGGGAAGGCAAAGGGTGATGAGTTTACATTTGAGACTCCTGGAGGGAAGCAAAGTTAGTCGGTAATGAAAGTTGCCTAACAACACCCCGCGCCAAAGGCGCGGGGTGTTGTATTTCACCAATAATCCGCTATTATTGACGACATGTCTGGATTAG
>JACCDR010733026.1_pt1 | contig 11047 bp, 9 predicted proteins | sample 7446431 | NCBI WGS metagenome assembly JACCDR01 (sample SAMN15323443, study PRJNA562643) | freshwater metagenome | isolation source: river surface water | place: USA:Blue River Watershed | collected 2017-08-17 | reverse complement strand
CTCAATTGACACAATTCAGCCCCGGGATTTCACGGAAGATACTCATAAAACTGTGGATGATCGCCCCTATGGTGGCGGTGATGGCATGGTCATGATGATTGAGCCATTAAAGGCAGCTATTGAGAAAGCCAAAAGCCACGGCGAAGGAAAAGTCATTTATCTCAGCCCTCAAGGGGTGCGTTTAGATCAGGATAAGGTTGAAGCCTTGGCAAAAGAGAAATCTCTCATATTTATTTGTGGGCGCTACGCAGGTATTGATCAAAGAATCATTAACCAGTTTGTCGATCAGGAGCTCTCAATTGGAGATTATGTTCTCTCCGGAGGAGAGCTCGCAGCGAGTGTTGTGATTGACGCCGTTTCAAGGCAGGTTCCGGGGGTTTTGGGGCATGCTGATTCCGTCGAAGTCGACAGCTTCTCTTCAGAGCTGCAGGGCCTTTTGGAAGCACCCAGTTTCACAAGGCCTCGAGAATTTAAAGGTCAAAATGTTCCTGAGATTCTTCTTTCAGGAAATCATAAGAAAATAGCTGAATGGAAAAGTAAAGTTTCCATTCTGGTGACTTTGTTAAAGCGTCCTGATCTTGTTTTTGAGACGCGTTTTAGCTCCAGCGATAAAAAAAATCTTTTGCAATTTTGGCGAGATTTAAGTTTGGCGGATAAAGAAATATTGGGTCTCGAAAGCCTGACGGAAGATGATTTCGAATGGCTTGAAAAGGGAGCCTCGCAATGAGTGCGGTTTCTGACAAAGTTCCCCGATTAGCTGTGGGATTGATTCATTATCCGATCCTTGATCGAGAGAAAAAAATTGTCGCCACCAACGTCACGAATTTTGACATCCACGATATTGCCAGAGCTTCGACGGTCTACGGAGTTGAGCGCTATTATATTATTCATCCCGCCCATGAGCAGTTGATGTTTGTCGATCGTATTTTGGATCATTGGCGGGTAGGCACGGGTTCTAAATTCAATCCTTTTCGTAGAACGGCTCTGAAAGATGTCTATACAGCGACCAGTTTGGAAGAAGCCAAAAGACATTGGGAAGAGGCTATCGGTGAGGACTGTTTTACGGTTGCCACCCATGCTCGGCCTGTTGAGGGGACTCGGTTTTATTCTTGCTCAGAATTAAAGCAAGAAATCCGAAAGCCCGAGGCCAAGCCCTGTTTTTTGCTCTTTGGGACGGGTTTTGGGATGACAGAAGAGTTTATGAAGGGCTGTGACGGTGTTTTAGAGAGCATCCGCGGGGCTCCTCCTCATGATTATCGGCATTTAAGCGTAAGATCAGCAGTTAGTATCTACCTTGACCGCATTATGGGCCCATGGTAGACCTCTTTTTCTTGTTCAAATAACACACGGGATTAATATGGCAAAAACGACTACAAAAGCGGCTCCAAAGGCGAAAAAAGCAAAAAAAACTTCAACTGCAGGTGAAACAAACCTGATCCGTCGTTTAACGATGGTTAAAAAGAACGCTCAGATCGCTCCATTCCGTGCTGGTGATAGCGTGAACGTTTCCGTCAAAGTTAAAGAAGGCGAAAAAGAACGTGTTCAGTCTTACAAAGGAATCGTCACGAAAGTTCAAGGTTCTGGCGCTGGTCGTTCATTCACAGTTCGTAAAATTTCTGCCGGTGTTGGCGTTGAAAGAACTTTCCCCTTCTCAAGTCCTGCGATTGAAAAAGTAGAGCTTTTGACAAAAGGACAAGTTCGTCGTTCAAAACTTTACTTCTTGCGCGGTCTTGAAGGTAAAGCAGCGAAGATTGAATCTGAAATGGCAACTGCTCAGGATCAAACTGCAGAGTAATTTCTGTTCTCAATGATTATTTTTTAAAAACGGAAGCCTTTGAAGCTTCCGTTTTTTTTGGTGCCAGACTCAACTTCGTGTTGTGTAGTATCCAGATGAGGTGCCTGGCACCCAAAGAGGCTTCATGACAAAATTAGATCCTAAAGAATTACCCATGGTGAACTGGAAAAGCTTCTTGCCAGGGCCTGTCGTAGGCGTCGACGAAGTGGGGAGAGGTTGTCTAGCTGGTCCTGTGTATGCAGCGGCAGTGAGCTTAAAATCAGATATTTTGTGTGATCAATTAACCGATTCGAAATTGATGTCCGAAAAGCGGAGAAATCTTTTACAGCCTCAAATTGAAGAGCATCACTGGGTGGCTCTGGGTTTTGCAACGGTGGAAGAGATCGATGAAATTAATATTTTTCAAGCTTCTTTACTGGCGATGAAAAGAGCCGTGGAGAATTTGGAAAATAAAATGCAAGTTTCAACCGGTCATCTTTTGGTGGATGGAAGCTTCAAAGTTCCGGGTCTTGCTTGCAAACAAACAACCTTAGTGAAGGGAGATCTTCGTTGTTCTCCGATCTCAGCTGCAAGTATTTTTGCCAAGGTCCATCGTGATCAGTTGATGAAGCAATTAGGAGCCCAGTTCCCCGTTTATGGATTTGAAAAACACAAAGGCTATGCGAGCCCTACCCACAAAAAAGCAATCAGTGAAGCGGGGCCTTGTCTTCACCACCGCAAGAGCTTCTCAGGGGTTAAAGAATTTTTATCACGGACAGCTCTGTGAAAAAATAGTTTTAGCGCATTATGAACGGCGAGGCTTTCGCTGTCTCAAACAAAGATGGAAAACTCCCTTTGCTGAAATTGATCTTCTTTTAAAATCTCCACAAGGTCTCATTTATCTGGTCGAAGTCAAAAGCGTCCGTTCCTTTGAATTTATCTCCCATCGTCTAAGCCTCAAACAGAAAAAAAGGTTGGAAAGGGTTCACCTATTTTGCTCTGAAAAATGGGGGCCTGTTGTCCTGGAGCTTGCTGTTGTGAGTCAGCGAAAAGAAGTCCTGATCATTGAGAACGTCTTTGGTTGACCCCTTCGGCATGCATGCATTGAAATACGGGTATGAGAATATTTTTTTCATTCTTTATTCTGATTCCTTCTCTGCAAGTTCAGGCTCAAGTTAAAAATCAGTCCAATATGTCCACCTTTTTAAAAAGCTGCGCCTATGGGACCTTGGGTGGAGCGGCTTTGGGCTTGGCAACACTGGCGGTCAGTGAAAATCCCAGCGGCAAAATGAGCAATGTGGCTCGGGGTGCTTCTTTGGGTTTGTATGCGGGAATTGCTTACGGCTTCTATAGCCTGGGTCAGAAAAGAGAACAAAGAACAGAGGTCGATTTAGGACAAGACTCTTCTTTCATCATTGCTCCGACGTTCGCTCAAAGCAAAGTCGAAGGCGCACAAATTCATTGGCTGGCATTGAGCTTTTAAATCGATCTCCGTTTCTAATTTTAAATTCTATTTTAGAAACCAATATCTCTTAAAATATCATCGCTAGGAGCTTTGTTTGTCCCATCCCACATAAAGGATGCGTAAGCGTTGGTGACTTGGGATCCCCCCGTGATTCGGTACTGAATAAAGTTAATCGCAAAACAATCACCGGGTGGTTTCAGTTGAACTCCGTAACCCCAGGATTTAATTTTTTGAGCCGCCGGGCTTTGATCGTAAATAATTTTCCCCAAGAGATCGACCCACTTGGCGGTTTTCTTCACGGTATAGGTGTATTCTTCCGTTCGACCGAGGATATCGACTTCTTGTCCAGGAGAGATATTATATAAAAGGGCATGCTCGATTTGAAAATAATCACCCTTATCGCTGGTGATACGGACCCGAGTCGACGTATTTGTGACTCTTTGATAATGGTAATAATTCGAGGTTTGATAAATATCAAAAGGAGCCAAAGTCAGCTGCAGCTCTGACGAGAGATCCGATAAAGGCTGTCCATTTGGATTTTTCTCTGCCAAATAGGAATCGTAAGACTGTGCCAGCCTCCAGTTCAAGAACTGCAGATAAACCGGAGCTCCTTCTTTCCAATATTTACGAGTCAGTTTATTTGAAAAACCGAACGTCAAAAGCCGACGATTCACCAAGCGATCGCTGTAGTCAAACTGCAAGCCTGCAGGGCCATTCAAATCGGCATCACTGATATTGGATTGACTCGAGTAAGAGATGTCGTTGCTTTGCGAACCAAAAAATTCGTGCTGAGGATGGTGAATCCATGGAATCGCGGTGATGGCAACTTCGGGTTGGACTTCGTGTTTAATCCTTTCGCTTTGAAGTGAATTAAAATCTCCATAAATTCGACTGAATGTCGTTCGAGCAGAAAGGTCAGCTCTTAAAAGCCGACGAATATTTCGACTGTCTTGTCCCACAGGAAAGAGATACTGAGTTTCTTGATAAGAGAGCTTAGGGAGCAATTCAAAATTATTCACTTTGAAGGGGCGATAGATCGTAGGGCGAAAATCAAGTCTCTGGCCCGTTCGAATCAAATCCTTGCCGCTGTCATAAGTTCCGTCGCGAACAGGCGTACAAGTCGGATCTTTCTCCCAGTCCTTGGTTCCACAATTCGAATTCACCCAGCGATCATTGTTGGATCCAGCTTTAAAGCCCGAATTCAGATCATCATAAGAAAACTGAGAACGGTAAAAATTAGTATAGTCTAAATCCATCGAATAAAGATAATCCGATTTTCCTAAACGAGTTTGGACCTGAGAGAAACGCAGCTCGGGCAAGCGGTGAACAGCATCATCGTTACCGGCTAGGGGATTGGATTGCATGAGATTTTTATAATAAGACATATCCATGCTGTAATGCTGGTTCTCGGTATTTTTGGTAATCGACATGCGATTTTCCATCGCTGTATCGCCGTGATTGCCGGTCTCTTTCGGAAAATCTTTAGGATACTGAAGATCGCTCGCATTATTGAGCTGAAGACGGTGCACATATCCCTCGGGCATATCATAATAATGATTATAGCGAAGGAAATAGCGATCCAAGGCTTCATTCTGAGTTTGTAAAGGCCGAAATTTATTTAATCTGGCATCGGATCCGAAAACACGATCTTGTAAAAATCCGACGTCCATTTCGCCTTGGCTGCTCTCGTTGAGAACATAACGGTAATTAAGAAGACCCTTCCAGCCGCGGAGGGCATAATTTTTAACAGTGATGCTGGCATCATCGCTGCGAGATTTGGCCCAGTAATAAGTCAAATCCGTTTCAAATCCCCCGTCGCTGGAATCTCCAAATCCCGGAGTTAAAAATCCACTTTGCCTGTCTGATTTGAGCGGAACGACCAAGTAAGGTAGCCAAAAAACGGGGATCGAAGCAAACTTGAGAACGGAGCTTTTGATATAGGCATAGCCCCCAATATCAGCTCTAATTTTTGAACCTGAAAAACTCCAGGCCTCGGGGCAGGTGGTGCAGGTCGTGTAGCGAGCATTATCGGCAATGTACTCGGTCTCGCTGAGCTTGTTGATGCGAGTTCCTTCGAACAAGACATTTCCACTTTGTACATAGCCATCAATAATTAATCCGGTATTGGATTCATAGTCCATAATCACTTGATGACCAGCAATATGGGCCTGAGGTGTTGTCACAAGAACATTGCCGAAAGCCTCAATGGATTTAGCGCGGAAATTAATTCTCGCTTTGTCTGCTTTTAAGTGCTGATCTTTATAAATAATTTGAACATTGCCTTCAACGTCCACAGTGTCGTTTTCGGCGTCTCGGTCCATGTTTTCTGCACTCATCGTCACGCCCTGAATACGCGCTTGCTGCTCAAGCAGGCTTTGTGCTTGAGCCAAGGAGGTCAGAAAGAGAGAGACAGAGAGCAATAATTTCATTTATTTTGTTTTCATCACAAAAACTCCGTCCCAGTTTTCTGGAGGAGGTTCTTTCAAATAATCTTCGCAGCGTTCAATATATAAAAGCGAAGGTGGATCTTTAGGTTTGAATTCAAGAGCTTTTTTGAAACTAGCCAAAGCTTCTGTAAATTTCTTCTCATGATATAACTGGAAACCTTGAGAAAAAGCTTCCAACATTTTTCCTGTGTTTTCTTCAGGGCGACCTTCACAGATGACTTCGAATATTCGGACAGGTTCGTTTTTCCCTTTCACTCGGACCCAATCGATCTCACGGCAAGTAAATGAGCTTTTTACATCTTCATAGGTGAATTGAGAGATCATAATGCGCGTGCCGTACTCTTTATTGATTCCCTCTAAACGAGATCCCAAATTCACGGCATCGCCCATCACTGTATAGTTTCGAACGATATCAGATCCCATGTTTCCGACGCTCATCTCGGCCGAATTAATACCGATCCCGATATCAATTTCAGGAAGCCCCTGAGCTTTGAACTCGGCTTGGAGATCTTTTAATTTTTCCAAACTTTGCAAGGCGCATCGGCAGGCGTATTTGGCGTGATCAGGGAAGGTAATCGGCGCTCCGAAAAAAGCCATCAAGGCATCGCCCATGTATTTATCGAGCGTGCCTTTGTTGGCAAATACAATCTGAGTCATCGGAGTCAAATAGCGGCTCAAGACATCGGAGAGAACTGTCGGGTCTAATTTTTCTGAGAAAGTCGTAAAGCCTCGAACGTCCGAGAAAAAGACGCTCATACGAATTTTTTTTCCTCCAAGCTCAATGTTCTCTGGATCCTTAAGAATTTCATCCACGATCGCAGGGGAGACGTATTTAGAGAAAGTGCTGCGAAGATATTTCTTTTTTCTTTCTTCCGTCAGGTATTTGTAAAAGAACAGAAAGATGTACAAGAAAACTACGAGGCCGCCCGGGAGAACCATTGTTACGAGTAGGCCTTTTTTCAAAAACCACTGATCGATATAGATAATGGCAACGAAAGAGGAGAAAGTGATCAGAAAGCCCGGAATAGCGGTCGTGTGAGAAATCGCAAATGACAGAAAAATTCCAAAAGCCAAAAGAGCCCAGATCATCCATTTTTCTTCTTGAGGATGGGCACGCAAGAAATTTTTAGAAAAAAGATTGGCCATAGCGCTGAGGTGGGTTTCAGGGCCAGGATAATTTTTTTCAAACGGAGTCACGCGAAGATCGTAAATACCAATAGCAGTCGCACCAAAAAGAAAACTTTTACCTTTGATAAAATCAGCTTTCTTGACTTCGAATTCGGCCGGATTCCATTGCTTGGTTTCTGGATTCCATTTGGCTTGAGAAACAAGAGCGGTATCTTTACCATTAAAAAATTCTTTGGCAGGGAAGTGGGCATACATTTTGTTTCCACCGGCATAATTAATATTCATTCTTCCCTGGGCGTCGACGGGGACAGAGGCAATAAATTCTTCCGGATCCTTACTTGGATCGACGATATCAAATTTTGTCAGAGTCTTTTGCTCAGGGTGCTTAGGGTCAATGTTGATCTCGACATTGGCGCGGTAGCCGGTCGCTATCAAATATGTCTGGAGAGCCATCGAGGGAATAAAGCTGGTGCCGATCCGGTTTCCCGTACGAAAGAACAGAGAAGCTTTGCGAATGGTTCCGTCTGAATCTTGTTCTGCATTAAAGCTTCCCGTAAAGTCAGCAGCGGCCTGGATCGCATCTGTATTGATTGTCCATCTTTGGTGTTGAACGATGGGAAGTGGCTTCGACAGCTCTTTAAATCGAAGGATGGCTTTTTCCAGAGGAAGATCTTTAAGGTCTTTGGATTTTTTAAAGATCTCAACATAGGCTGGCTTTAATTGCGCCAGGAGCTCGTCTTTGTCCGTGAGCCATTTTGCACAGTAATTCATATTTTCAGTCTGCTGCATGTACAGCAGTTGCTTTTGCTCGATCTCAGAGATTTGCGAAATATCAGGTTTGTTGAAGATCTGGGTCAGAGCTCTCTGGGTCGTCGCTTTTTCGATAGCACCAAACATCACTTTGAAAATTTCATCAAAACCCAAATCCACAAAGGGATCGGCCTCGTCATTGACAATAAAAGTCGTATTGAGCTTGACGAATTTATCTGCATTCGCGCGTATAAAGGCTTCATTGCGACAATAATCTTGATAAGGAGCTAGGCTCGCACCGTCAGTGTCCTCATTGAAGGCTCCGAGAACAATCCGATCTTTATACTGTTCAATTTTGGCAGCTAAAATCTGATCAGGTTGAGCGAGAGCTCTCTCTTCGGCAAAAGCTTTTTTCAAATTCTCGGGAAGATTGGCTCCGGCCAAACCCTCGATGCGCGCGAGAGCTGCTGCCGAGCTGTTAATCTGAGGTTCTGAGAAAATAATGTCAAAGCCCACAGCTTTTGCTTCGTATTTCATTAACTCATCCACAACGAAAGCAATTTTTTCCCGACTCCAGGGCCAGCGGCCAATTTCTTCAACAGATCGATCGTCAATGGTTAACAGAGCGACCGGAGCATCCGGTGGAATTTCACCGCGAACACGAAGGCGAGCATCTTGGTTCTTTAAATCCATCCACTCGACAGCTTCGAACAAAGTCTGCCTTAAGGGAGAGAATTGTCGTCGAGTGGTTTCTTGAAATTCACGAAGGGTGTAAAAATTGATTGAGGCTAATAAAAACGCCCCCGTCAGAAAAAGGCCGATAAAAAAAGGTGATTGAAGAAAATCAATCACCTGAGACCAGAGTTTAGAGGATTTCACCTTAGCTTTAGTTTTTTTGTTTTCTGCCACGATGAAATTCTAGTCTCGAAACTGGCCCTAGGTCAGGGAAATTGTTGGGTTACACACCATTTCATGGGAATTGGTTCTAGGTCCGTCTTTAGACGGCAAGCTTTCATCCCGAAGAGAGACATGAAGAGGAGAGTCGAGCATGGAAGCAAAAATGAAAAATCAGGGTGAAGTGACCATTATCACGTTGCAAGGGTCTTTGGACATCGAGAGAACTCAGCCTTTTCGTGAAGCCTGTATCAAGCACCTTTTAAATAAAAAGGTCGTCTTCAACATGGAAAATGTTTCTTTTGTAGGTTCAACTGGATTACAGGCCTTTTTAGAGACGATTCGCCTGATGAGCGAAGAAAGTCAGCATGGCCTTAAAGTCGTCGGTGTTCGTGCTGAATTTAAAAGAATTTTCATGAATATGGAATTCAACAAGCTGCAATTTCACGACAGTGAGAATACAGCTCTTGAAGCCTTTAAAAAGATCGATTTTATCTAAAGTTTCCGGCTATACTTTGCGTCGCAGTTCGCTGAGCTTGGCAGAGAGATCAAGATTGATCTTCTCGAGAGAGGCCAGTGAAATTTGCATCTTTTCTTTTTCCTGGGATTGCTCAGACCACATATAACGCAAGCTTGCGATTTGTTCTTCCAAATCCTGCTGTTTATTTGCGCTGCTCATGTTTTGAGCTTTCACGGATTCCAATTCTTTTTTGAGGTCCGCGATCATCAAATCTCTCTCAACCAAGCTCTGTTTGGCTTCGCCGTTAAAGGATCTTAAAGAGTTCAGCTCATCTTGTGTTTGGGCGTAAAATTCGTCTTTGTTGCGGCGTAAAGAAATGACCAGATTCTCAAGCTCATCTTGTTTTTCAAGGGCTGCATTCAAGCGCTGAGCTTTTTCTTCAGCGACTGCTAAATTCTCATTAAGAGCGGTGATTTCTCTTTGCAGAAAATCTTTTTCGTTCTCAAAATTTGCAACAAGACTGTTTTGATTGATCTCATAAAAACGAGTTTGGTCTTCAAACTTTTCTTTGAGCATGAAGATTTCACGGTCTTTGTCAGCGATCTGAGCATCTCGAACATCGAGATCGCTGTTGAGACTTTGAATTTGAAGATGCAGAGAATTGGCGTAATCTTTCAGTTGTTGAAGATAGGGTTTGATCGTTGTTTTGACTCGTTCTTGGTAGCGAGTCAATTTTTCGATCTTCGCTTCCATTTTCAGGAAATCTGGAAAGCGCTCGCGGAATTCTTGCAAATTCTTTTCAGATTTTTCTGTGCGCTCTTTCCAGATTTTCTCTTTCTCTTTCCAGACGAGCATCTGATCCGAAGTCGCCGCATGAGCCAACTTCAGGTCATTGAGGGTCGTTTGGAGATGACGATTTTCTTCTTCCATCATCGTCATTCGACGCAAAGTCATTTTCAAACGGGCTGTGACATCTTCATTTTGAGCAATCAGGGCTTCAACAGTCTCTGACTGAGTGACCATAGCGGCAGGTGTTTTAAATCGAGAATGATTTTGTGGTGATGGGGAAAAGCTGAACTCGTCGCCTTCAGAAATCTCCGAGGAGAAATCCAGGCTTGCTAATTCAAGATTTTGGAAAGATCCATTTTCCATAAAACTCCTGTGTTATTGACCATCTTGGTCTTACCCACAGTGTCTCAGTCTAAGTCGACCAAAGTCAAAAAAGCGGCAAAAATTTCCTCATTTTAGCCTCAAGACTAGACCTTTGAAGGGCTTAACTTTGGTCCCGATAAAACCGATACCTTAGTCATGGCTGTACCCGCATTAAAGAGAGATATAAAACCTGAACTTGCCATTGATCGCAGTGATTTGGGTCAGGGCGACACATTGAGGTTCAATGTGCTCTCTTATGTGGTCGAGGGAAATTACGACAAGGCCATTCATGAAATCAAAAGCTTTCTTGATCGTGATTTCGAATTCCCTCAGTTCAAAGAAAGAGTGGAGAGATATCTTCTACATGCTGTGGATCTGGTCAATGCGATTCGAGCGAAGCGGAACTTTCCTGGGGCTCAGATGCTGACCATCGCGAAGCAAAAAGATCTCAACGATAAGTTCATAGCCCACTTTCAGGAATTGCAGTATCTTCTTAAAAAGGTTGAGAAAATTCAAAGAGATGTTCGCGTCGAAGATATTCGCTCAACAGTTCTCATCGTCAAAGCTCTTATCCATTCTGTGATTATTTTGGCAACCTGTGCCTTTGCCATGGAAATTCATGGTGGTCTGATGCAGACCACAGTCATCGTCTTTGATGAGCTCTTTACCAGTCTCACCACTTGGCTCTTTGGCCTGTTTTAATAATTACTGAACTTGCTCGAAAACCTTTTGAAGAACAGGCAAGAACTGTCCTTTCTGCAATCTTTTTCCATTTAAGAAAATACTGGGTGTGCCTTGAATTTTGGCAGCCATTCCCTCGCCAGCCATCGCCTGGACGTATTCCAAAGCACTGTCTGATTGAAGGCACTTGCTCCATTCTTCAGAATTGACGCCAAGATGATCGGCAAGATCCTTCATCGCCGTATCAATGCTGTAGCCAGAGAAAAACTTTTCCTGATTTTCGAAAATCCAGTGGT
>JACCDR010348543.1_pt1 | contig 11048 bp, 15 predicted proteins | sample 7446431 | NCBI WGS metagenome assembly JACCDR01 (sample SAMN15323443, study PRJNA562643) | freshwater metagenome | isolation source: river surface water | place: USA:Blue River Watershed | collected 2017-08-17 | reverse complement strand
TAGTTGCAATAAGCCGCTTTGCCGCATCAGCCCTGGACTTGGGCGGATCGTTCAGGCTAACTAAAACCTGACCCATCATGGCAACAGCCATTCCAGCAACCATCTCCCGGCTGCTTATGCCTATCCCAAAGTAGATCAGGAATTTCCAGGCTGTTGAATCTGGATCTTCCCAAAGAACGTAACCGAGGAGTTTAGGAATCTTCATCAAGTTACCCTTGGGTTACAAGCCACTTCCTATTGCGCGAACCGCCGCGAGGTAGTCTTTACAATCGACAATCCCCAGTCTGTCAAGTTCTGCTTGATTGGCTTTACGCCACTGCGTCCAATCGACCAGTCCAGACGATCCTGTCCTAGAGAGCAATGTTTGTTCAATTGCCTTACGAACCTGCTCTTTAGCTGCCTCTACTGTTGGACATTGACCTAATTCACAGCGACCGGAAATATCTAGCGCAACTGCCGCGATCGCAGCCTTGAGCTTTGACCTAGTTGTAGCATCGCTAATGCGATCCGCTGACGTTTTCGATGCTACTTGCAGCGATGTCCACTTTGTTGGACTTGGGTCAACTGGTGGAGGCTTAATTGGATCGCCAGGGTCAACCGGGGGAGGTTGAATATTTCCGCCGATCGTAACCGTGTGCTCGACATAGTCGATTCTTGCTTCCTTGTCGGCGACAATGAGCATGAACTTGTATAGCCCAGGCTTTGTAGTGGCGAATACAACTTGCGTGTCGAGCAAGGCACAACCCACTTGCAAAGTCTGCAAACCTTCCGGCTTGACCCATTTCAGGTTGTCTCCGGTCGATCCGGTCGAACTGAGTACAACCAGCTCCCCAGCGGGAGCTTCCTTGGGACCAACGATTTTGGCTGAAGGCTGCGCGAGAAGTGTTCCCGTAAGAACAAATACCGTGGCGCAGGCTATCAACGTTTTGTTAATCGATCGAATCATTATGCACCCACCAAATCACTGAGGATTGCCGCAATCAGAAAACTACCATCGGCAATACCCTTGCCGAAACGAACGTCGAAGCCAGGAGCCCCGGCATCCTTCAAGACTTTATCGAAGTAATCACGAACCTCTTGAGCACTCGTGAATAGTGGCAAGCCTTGGCGCAATCGCAATTCCACAAGATCGGCTAATAAACCGGATCCCCATGGTGTCGCCATCGACGTTCCCGACATGCTGCGATAACTGCTTCCATTGGTCGAGAAGCTAATCACATTCGAGCCAGGACAAGCCCAGTCGAGTTCGCGTCCGCCGCTACTGAAGCTCGATATGCCACCATTCTCAGCATATGCACCGCAGCAAAGGCAGTTGGCATACTTCGCGGGCCAACCGATTGTGTTTCCAGAACCGCTGTAACCTGAATTCCCGGCAGCCGCGTTGACGATGCAGCCCTTGGACCACGCGTAGTCGATTGCTTGGTTAGTGCCAGTGTCAGGACCACCACCACCCAAGGACATCGAGATAACGTGCGCCCCTTGATCGACAGCCCACTTGATACTTGCCGCGATTCCATCAGAGCCACCGGAGCCACCATTGCTCAGGCACTTTCCAACGATCAAATCAGCATCAGGAGCCAGACCAATCGAGTTACCAGCACCATCACGGCGACAAAGCACCGTACCAGCGCAGTGTGTTCCGTGACCGTTACCATCAGCCCACGATTGACCGCTGACGAATGATCGAGCCGCAATAGGCTCTGGTCCCATCGCATGCTTGGTGTAACCGGTGTCCAGCACAGCTACGCGCACGCCTTTACCGGTCGCATGCTTCCAAAGTTGGTCTTTGATCCAGTCGAACTGATGCCATGCTCGTGGCATTTCGAGCGATTCGAACATCGCTCCGACGGTTCTGTCTGGTGGTAGCTCAACCACCGGACCACCGTATTCGGGACAATCCAGGTTTGGATCGTCAATTGGTTGCAAGTCCATCGTCAACTCCCCGTAAATGGAGCCAGGAACAGATCAAACCGTGTTTACCTCCGATTCGACCTGCCCCGGCATAGTGAACGATATTAGCAACCAGAAAACGCCATGGTCGCCACGAAGTTCGGACTAAACACGTCCGCAACGACTGGACCCTGCACAGGATTAGCCTGTTCGAGTATGGCGAACAACTCAATGAGCTTAAAGATGATCGGAGCAATCTTGAGAATAAAGTCGCCAATCGCCTCCCAATCGATCGCGGCTTTATCGACCTCGCCATTAGCCTTAAGCGTAAAGCTGTATGCCCCGCTGTTAATAGCCTTTTCGATGATCATATCTTCGATGGTGGCGAGCATTCTCGGCGACTTGCATGCCAACCGAATCGCTCTGAGCTCATCGCTACTGATGGTCGATTCGCTATGCGCCTTGTTGGCAGCCTCGAGAATTGCCTCTCGACTAGCCTTTCGCTTTCGAACTCCGAGAGAACTAACTTCTGCTTGCGACGATTGTGTCTGGGTTGTTCCGATGGAAGTAATTAGGTAACCATCCTTATCGAATCCACCGACTCGGAAAGAGTATGAGCCTCCCGAGGAACCGTAGTTGACTCTTGTTCCTCCACACGATCCATAGGAACCAGATTTAGAAACGGTTACCGTTTGATATCCAGCCCTGCTGGTAAATGGCGCTCGGCGAACTGCCGGTGCAGTCCCTTCGTGCAAAGAATCGTGCAGATCTAGCTTCTGCTGGCGAGTCATCCCGGCAGTAGAAACGCCGTGATCTTCTTCAAGGTGATTATCGATAGTGCCGGGATAAGACCAATGTCCTGGAGCGGGATTCACCGCAGCCTGATTTACTGGGCATACTCCACCAGGACAGTCTGAACTGCTAACCCGATTCTTATTCCATGGAGCGTTCGGAAACAACTGCCCGCTAGCCGAACTGCACAATCCAGCCAGCAACACTAAACACGACAAAAGTCGCAACATTTTCATGCCCTCGATATTAGGTGGTAACAAACTTTACACCGTAACAAGGGTAAGGCATTTCAGGATGGATTGCAAGTTAGCTGTGGCAAACCATGCACGGTATGTGTGCTACAATACACCTATCAAACAAACGAAGCCTGCCCGATCTAGTAAATCGGACAGGCTTCTCAACACACTCAGTTTTCAAGGAACCGAGCAATGTCTGACTCCGATAATACCATTCCAGATGGGTTTCGTGTAATTACTGAATTCCCACGTTACGCCATTGATGAAAATGGGACCGTTATTTCGATTTGCAATGTAACTGGGCGCAATGGGCGTGAGAAAGACAGGCTCTGGAAAGATTCCACTCTCGTTAAGCATACGACAGGCAAGGGTGGTTATCACCGAGTCAATCTTTCTCACGATGGACATAGACGGTCTGTATTTGTACACAAACTGGTTCTCACAGTGTTTGTCGGACCATGTCCGGCTGGTATGGAGTGCAGACACATCGACGGTAACCCATCAAACAACCACTTATTGAATCTAGCGTGGGGTACTCGAAGCGAAAACTCGCAAGACAAGATTGTGCACGGAACAGACATGCGAGGCGTTAAGCACCATAAGGTCAAACTCACGGAAAAGGATGTCCTGGAAATACGATCGCGTTACGAACGCGGAGAACGGGGCGTAGATCTGGCCAGAGAATTCTCTGTAAGAACCACTAACATCTCAGCCATCGTCCTTCGACAGACATGGAAGCACATCTGACACACTGCGAGACTCGCAGAACGCCAGAAAATGCGACCATGAAATTCGGTAGAGCGGTCGAGAAGCACCGACTGATCTAGCGTCGATCGCTGGCAATTCACCGCTAGTAACCCAATTCTGGACTGATCGACGATCCACCTGGAGTCGTTCGGCAATATCCTGCTTGGTAAGGTAATCCTCTTCCATCCAGTCCAAAACCTCTCCGATTTCGATTCGTCGCATTGCTCGAGGCGAAGTGAGCTCCAAATAGGCGGTCAGGTCGAAGTCTTTCGGCCGGCTACGGGCTAACAGTGCCAATTGCCTCGATTCCGACCACTCGGAGCGATCCTGAAACGGACCTGAATTGCACTGCCAACAGAGCACGAGCACCGCGTACGGCTTATCCAGTGCCTTTTGGCGATGCGTTCCGGAAGCGATTTCGTGAACAGCAAGGCGAACCAAGTCAGCCATCCGCCCCTGCTTGTTGGACGGCGAGCAACCACAGTTCTCGCACTCCCCAACGTCCGCAATGAGTTTCTGGCGAAATGGCTTAGCCTCAGCTTCTCGATGTCTCCGCGTCGTGCTTTTAGCTTTCACTGCTTTCTCCATTTTTGTCGCCAATTGGCGACATTTTCGTGTCGTGAAATGTGATGGCTACTCCCAGTGCAGCCCAAATGTCGCTGGAAACTCCGTACAGTGGTCCAGGCTGCTTGACGGTTCCAATCTGAGGAACCTTTCCACCGCCCGTCGGCTCGAACCGATCAATAATAGCCTGCCGTATGTTTGCGTCTTTTGCCCTGGCAGAACTGCAAAGGTGCATCTTGACGTCTTTTCGGTACACCAGTGAACAGCCTGCGCAACCAGTGCTGGACAGGACGACCTCCATGAATCGACCTATCCAAACGCAGGTTTCGAAAACCTCTTTGCCTACGGGCATTCCGTAGGAGGCGATCATTTCGATAACTACATGATCTTCGGATAGGTCTAATCGACTAAGCCGACCTCGAAGTTCCTGATTCTGTTCAATGGCACAGTCAACAACCTTGGAGCCGTCGAAGAAACACCAAGCTGATTGAGTTGTCCCAGGATCGATTGCAAGTATCACAGGATTTTCTTTCGGTATTAAATCTGCGCGGCGCAGGATAATAAGTTGTTCGCCTGACTTAGACTTTGCACCGAATCATGCGAATCGGGTACATCAACCAACGCCGAAAAGAGTTCGTTCCGTAATGCAGACGACCCTTGCGGAACCACTGAAACTGCCATCGACCACGCCACTTTTTAATCTTTGGGAACATCTACAACCCTCCTGAGAATCAATAGACCTTTTGCATGTTCTTCACATCTTGCCGTTGGTTCGTTTTCCCATCCAGGCTCGGCAGTTCCTGGAATCGGTTCGCAATCATAAACGGCTTGCTTGTCGCATCCGTTACGCTCGCACATCATCGGTATCGGTTCTTGCATTGTGGACCTCAAGCAGGCGAACAAAGGATTCAACCCAAGCCGCCGAAAATGTCTTTTTGTAATGGAAAACCAACCACGGCGGCTGGGTTAATCCAATCGTTCGTCGGACTTAAATTGCGGCTTCCTTGAACACACGAAACCCAAGTGCGTTGCCCTCCTTGACCATGCCTTCGCCAAACTTCGCCGCGTCATCCCAATTACGCCAACGCATGTGGCCTCCGCTGTCGTCGCCAAACTTCTGAACAAGGATGACGCCGTATTGGATCATTTCCGGCGGCAACGATGCCAAAGGATCTTCGTCACTGACCTTCACTTTTTGACCGTCCATTGTTCTTCCCATTTCTTGACTGCGTACTTCTGCGAATATGCTACCGGTCCGTCATGCTGGCACATGAAACACCGAATCCAATACTCTCGACCTTGATTCATCACGACTGGCGTATGCTCTCCGCACTTGACGCAAGGATTCATCGTCACGCGACGACTGCACTGCGAAAGGATAGGAGCCGACGAACAATCGGATGTACCGAAGTCGCGGCCATCGTCGTTTGGTGTTGTCATGTCTTTTCTCCGCGACTCGGTAATCCGTAGCGTTCATTCGTCAATGCGACCTGCAAGAACCGACATTCGCGATTCAAGCTGAACGATCCTTGCTTCCAAGGCTGCAATGCGATCGTCATCATTGGTGGTCGCCGACTTCACATAGACCTTCGAACCCAAGTTCATTTCGGCAAGATCGTCAATCATGTATTTCAACTGCTGCCAGTTCAGGTCAACCCCAGTGGCAGCGCTGACAATAGCGGCGACGGCCGAATTAGAGTCTGCTACGACTGGCTCGACCAACGATCGCAGATAGTCCACGACCTTGACCTTCTCGCCGAGGCTAAGCACTCTCCTCTTCGTTGGCGCTAATTCCTCAGTCTTGGTTTCTTCTTGTTCAACAACGTCGTTTTGATCTTCGCTCACGTTTGCTCTTTCTTAAAAAGTAAATTACCGATTCCAACTCTTCCGAATTTCCTTCCAGTGCATTCCGTCCGTGCGTTCGATAAGGACGCACCAATCATTGTCGTCGTATGTTCCGTCTGCCGCTCGATACCGATGGCAGGAGTAACCCATTTCCCTTAGCTCTTTCATTGCTACTCGAAGCTGACCTAGCGTGATATTGAACGAAGGAACCGACAATCCACGCTGCGGAGTGTATGCCTGCTTTTTTGTGTCCCATGTTCCAACGGAGTACAATGCCGAGGTCATTTTATGACACCAAACTTGCTATCGAGCTTGGCGTAGTCTTGCTCGGTTTTAACACCCAGCGCCTTAACAATCTCAGCGGTTCTCCCTTCCTTCTCTCCAACATCCTTAAGTGATGCAAGGATTTTCTTGCGTTCCTTCCGCTCCGCTCGATCGACAATAATATCTTCACGAGTGACCTTGAATCGCTTGCTAACCTTTCGATTGACGTAAGAGCAAGCATTGGCATAGCTGCTGTCGGAAGCGAACGATGTCACGGTCAGCGTTTGCCCGCGAAATGTGAAAGTAGCACCGACACACAATCGCTCACGCTGGCGAGCGCCTGACTGATGGAGATACGAATTCCTAAAATGAAGATCCACATCGTCGGCGATTATCGGCTCCCGTGACTTCACTGCCTCATAACTGGCGATCGCCGAAGTGTTTCCAACCGCAATTGCATCCCCGTAAATCCACTCGTCCGACGCACCAACCCAATAACCTGACCTGTAATTGCTGAGAATGTACGCAACATCATCAATGTCGAACTTAAACCCAGCCCCAATAGCTAGTTTCAGCGCATTCCTCATCGCATGGTTTAGTCGCTCATAGGAATGACTAGTTGCATCATTGGTGGATGCGTAAACCAGATCTAGTAGTTTGATAACGGAACTGCTACGTGCTTTCTTTGCCATCTTAAAGAGTCTCCAGTAGTTCGGTCCAAATTAATCCGCCAGTTAACAACTCCCGCATATCCTTGGCGTGTGGCGGAACCATCACACCGACAGCTCTACCACCTAGTTCGGCAGTGACCTTTTTCATCCCGAACAATCCTGGAAAGCAGAATGCACATCCCCGACAACTAGCAGTACAGCTTGAGACAGTTCCCCGCTTACTTGGGTTTTCGTCTCGCTCACCAACAACGATGATTAGTTTCTCGGGACAACACTGCTTGATCATTTTCTTGATCCAATCACCACCATGAACGTTACTGGCGCGACCAATGGAATTGAGATTGTTCGATTCGCAGGCTGCAACGTCTGAACCACCCTCCACGATGAATACCGGACCTGGATGCGTGTACCAATTCGGCGTGTAAAACACTCCTGTCGATCCACCTTGATTCGTCCGCTTGCTTCCATCGGAATACCGTCTGACATAACCAATGCAGCGCCCATCGTTGTCTCGCGATGGCCAACTCGAAAACTCCCGTCCGTTCCAATCGTCCCAACCAATCCCAACCCTGAGCAGTTCGAGCGAATCAACCGACACCTTCAATTGGTCGGCTACCTCGCATCGCTTGTCGTGTGCCTTTTCATGAACGAACATCTTTCGGCATTCTTCCGTCCAGTCAGCTTTCTTTTCGACCTGCTTCGGCGGAGGATGCGGCGGCAGTGGATCCGCCAAGTTGTGAATCCATCCTCCGGTCGTTCCTGGTGCTGGCTTTTCCGACTCCACCCGCATGCACTTAACCGCGGTACCGTCTGTTGTCCTAGTGCAGTAGTCTGGTCTACCGCACACTGGACAAGGTTCTGCGCGACTAACACGAATCCATTCGCTCATTCTGCAACCTCGTCTACATACTCGAACTCAATTCTGGTAACGTCCGTCGCTACGCCGTACATTGGACGCATGTGCTCGCAGAACATTTCCACGAACTTCGTTCCTGTCATCCCTGGGAAGCCTTCTCGCTCCGCCTCATTGCTGCCGTATGGTTCTTTCATCATCGCGTGCAATGGTTCCTGAAACACGCTGACAACCCGAACCTGCCCAAGTCGCTGAATCTTTTCGCCCGGCTTTAATCCCATACACTTGACGCAGGCATTGAGAATGTCACCGGGTTTCAGATTCTTCCAGCCCAATCGACGTGTCACCGTCTTGGTTCGATTCCGAATCTGGTCGGTAGTCAGCGAGAATGAAATGTTACGTGGCATCATTCACCACCTTCGCCGAGTTGTGATCGTCGCATTTTTCCAGCCTCAACTAACCCTTGGAATACTGCACTGTCGATCTTTCCAGTTCTTAGATCGTGCTGCACCATTCGACCTATTAGTGTTAATTCTTCATGTGTCTTAGCTGATTGAATTTCTCGCCTATAGCTGCTTACACTTTTTGGTGCTGGCTTGCCATTTAACAATGCGTCGATAACGTCACTTGCCTCTTTGGGGGTCATGTCGGAACTTGATCGATGTCCAAGCGACCGCAGTTTTCGCAATTGCTTAATAGACGGTCTGGACGGCTTCCAGTCATTCGCGTCGATTCCAGTGTGATACGCGACCTGTTCAGGGCTTTCCCCTTTTTGCAACAGTCCGATCATCCGGCTAGCTTGCGAACGAGATGGCTCCCAATTACCAGTAAACTCCAGCCCTAGAAAATTGAGGAACTTGAGCATTTTGTCGCTGGCTTGGGTTGTATCCCTAGTTGCAGTTCCAACATCGTGCGACGTGTATTCAGCCCTAGCTTCGAGACGCGACCTCTCTTCAGCGCGTTTTCTTCGCATTTCCTCAGCCTCGATGGCAGCCCGGCGTTTGCGTTCTTTTGCTTCATCGTCCTCGCGCTTGGCTTGTTTCAAGGCTTCTTGCGGATCCTCGACTCCACCACGCAAGGCGATCTCCTCTGCCCTCGCTACGATCGAGTCGCTTAGACCATCGGCGTAAATCTGAATCGTGCTTGCGCAATCAGCTAACCCAGTTATTCCAACAAGATCAACAATAAGGCAATCCGGCTTAGCGCTAGACGCGATCGCCGCCAGCCGTTCTTCGACTGTATCCAGACCGTGAATAACGCCCTTTAACGGTCTAGCACCACGCCCCTTCATTTGCTCCGCAAGCGAACTAGCGTCTTTGCTAACGGGACGAAACACTGCTACGCAGGAAATGCTTGGATCGTTGTACCCCTCTCGACATAGACCGCACACCGACAGGAATTGGAACTTTCCAGACTTATGACCACCATAAACTTGCTTCCGTTCGTTATGCGGTACGCCACCGTGCAGGTAGTGTGCCTGAACACCATCTTTCGTGATGTGCTTCTTTTCAAGCCAATCGCTGCATTTGGGACACTTCGCGCCGTCACCAATACGCAATCTTGGGTGCCACGTCCTAGCGCCGCATGAAGCACACTCACACTCATTCCTAGCGTTTATGTAGTCACAAACCTTTCCAGCTAAATCAACAGTGGGGGAGAAGATCAGCGTTTTCCGATCGCCAACCATGTCCAACAATGGCTCGCACAGTTTAGCCAGATCCTTTTCTATTCGCCGATTAACTTCATTATCCCATTTCTCTTGAGACTTTCCGGCAATCTCCTTAATAGCCTTAAAGTCCACTGACTCTACTTGAACGAACTTCTGAACGTATTTAACGGCAAACCCTTCTGCGACTGCTCGCGTCAACGGATAGTCGATAGATATTGCCGGGAATAGCTTGGTTCCGATTGATACCTTATCTCTTCGCTTTGGCGTAGCCGTGATTCCGCTGCGACGATGATTCGGGTTTTTCTCGAACCACTCAATAATGTGTCCAACTGTTTTCAGTTGCATTGAATACTTGTGAGCTTCGTCCATCACAAGTAGCCAGTTGAGTTTGTTGTCGAACTTGTACAGCCTTGACACCCGCCCCAGTTCATGATTGCAGCGATAGCTCGCGTTGAACTCGTCAATCGCGTCGGCGATCAACTGAACATCAATTCCGCTACGCAGGTCGCGAATAGCCCGAGTAGCTTCCGCTTTTGTCAGCAACTTAACATCTGAAATCCCAAACGTTTTCAGGACCTCCCGCTGCTCCATTGTTGCCAGTTCGTGCGTCATTAGTGTTTGACGGCTAGCCACAACAATCTGTGGAATATTATCGGCGTCGATAGACATCGAACCCATTTCGATTCCGATACTAACGTCTCCCAACACTTCGAATACTTCCTCGGCAAACTGCTGCACTAGCTCACGCTCATAGCTAAGAACCATGCACCGATGATCTGGACTAGTGTCCAACCATCGACGAAACTTCAGGCAGGACATAATCGTCTTGCCCATGCCGGTGGCGGCGCGAGTTAGAACTCCTATATTTCCTGAGTCCCATAAGCGAAATGAATTAGCCACGTCTTCAACTTGGTAGTCGCGTGGAATAATTCCTCCGACTGGCTCTTGCCATAGGCTCTGCTGCTGAATCATAGCCTTTCATCCTCTGGAATAGCCTTGGCTTGATACACCGGCAGGTATCCATGCCCCTTGCAGTAGCGACAGCTTTCGTTGCTTTCTGTCATCCCTTCGACGCAGGCGGGACAAACTTCAGCTTTCGCCCCTCGCAGAGTTGTTAGTCCAGCTCTTAGGTTCGCCATGGCTGAGTCGATTCGCCCACTATCTTCTGTCCAAGGAAGTCGCGGAACTTCTTTGTCGAAATGCTTAACAATTGATCGACAAAAAGACTCAATAGCTTTGTTATCATTTTCACAGATTTCGGCTATTGTTGGCTCATCCTCGACTTTAGCCTCCTCATCGTTAATCGGCACTTCGTCTTCAAGAAGCAACTCTCCCGTAACCTGCTTGACTGCCTGTTGGTAATCCTTCGCAGTTGGCTTGCGATTCTCTTCGGCAGCCTTCTCGGCAGCCTTTCGCACGACTTCCGCCTGCTTTTCCGGTGGTGCTTTAGCCACTTCTCGGAATTGAGACTCAGTTTGGGGGAGTTCAATTTTGTTGCCAATTGGCAACAAATTCTC
>JACCDR011576061.1_pt1 | contig 11050 bp, 11 predicted proteins | sample 7446431 | NCBI WGS metagenome assembly JACCDR01 (sample SAMN15323443, study PRJNA562643) | freshwater metagenome | isolation source: river surface water | place: USA:Blue River Watershed | collected 2017-08-17 | reverse complement strand
TCAATCAGGTGGAACGGTGAAGGTTGAACTGGCATTGCGCGGCGCTGTCACCGACAGCGTGATCCAGTTGCTGCGCGACAAGCCGTTTTCGTGGAACGGGGCGAATTGCATCACCCTTGCCCGTGAGCAGGCCGTGGCGATGGGCCATGATGTCCCCAAGGTGCCGGCCTTCAAGACGGCCACTGGCGCGATGCGGGCCCTGAAGCGGCAAGGCGTGAGCAGTACCGCCGAGCTGCTGGACAAGTGGTTTGAGCGGCACCCCGCCCCCGCCTTCGCCCGCGTGGGCGATCTGGTGCTGCTGCCAGGCGAGAACGACGAAGGCGAGCGCGACGACACGCTTGCCGCCGTTTGCATTGCAGACGGGCGCGGCAACCTGTTCGGGTGGCATCCCGACAAGCCGGACGGGCTGGCGGTGATCAAGACGGCACAGACGGCGGCGATTGCCGCGTGGAGGCTCTAGCATGGCTAAGGTCTTTCGCGTGATCGGGCAAGTTGCCGGTGTCGTCGCCACCATCGCAGCCTTTGTGCCCGGTGGTCAGGGCATCGCTGCGATCGCGGGCGCTGTGTCTGCAGTAAGCTCGATCGGCGCGCAGGCACTTGCCAAGCCCCCTGCGTCGAAGGGCCAGATCACCGAGCGTATAATCGGCGCGAACAACCCGCTGCCCTATCTGATGGGGCGAAGTTACAGCGGCGGCGTCCAGGTGCACGATGTGGGCTATGGCGGCGAGGTCAATGACGTCGACAACCCCTATCGCTTCCTGGTCACGGTGCATTCCTGCGCCGGGCCGGTCGAGCAGATCGAAAGCACGCTCGCCAATTTCGCGGCCGTTTCGTTCTCCGGCACGGCAGCGGTCGGCTACTACAACGATTATTGGTGGCGCGACACGCAGCTCGGCGCGCGTCCTGAAGCCGATGCGCTCGCTCCGAACTTCGCGGGCGCACCGCGCTGGGGGGCATCCTACAAGCTTTCGGGCTTCTGCGCTGTCGGCCACACCTTCAAGTGGTCGAAGCGGGGCAAGCGCTTTGGTGGCGGGCAGCTGCCGATCCTTGGTGAAATCGTCCGCGGGGTAAAGGTCTACGATCCGCGCCTCGATAGCACCTATCCGGGCGGCTCGGGCGCGCACCGGATCAACAACGAGGCGACTTGGACCTATTCGCGCAATCCGGCCCTGCACGCCCTGACCTATGCCTATGGGCGCTATGTCAACGTGGTGAAGATCTTCGGGGTCGATCTGGGCGGCGCTTCGATCGACATCTCGAGCGCGGTCGCGTGGGCAAACGTCTGCGATGCGAACGGGTGGAACTGTGACGGCACGATCTACGAGCCGGGGAACAAGTGGGAGAACCTGAAGCGCATCTGTCAGGCCGGCGGCGCATCGCCCGTGCTGGTCGGCGGGGTGCTGCGGTTCGATTATCAGGCGCCGCGCACCGCGCTGGCGACGATCACCCGAGACGACCTGGCATCGGGCCCGATCCGTGACAGCCTTGGCCGCGGTTGGAAGGATCGCCACAACACGATCGTGCCGCGCTATCGTTCGGCCAATCATCAGTGGGAGTACGTCCAGAGCGACCCGGTGACGGTGACCGATTTCGTCACTGAGGACGGCGAGATCAAGCGTGACGAAATCCAGTATGACCTGGTCACCAACAAGGACCAGGCGGCCGAGCTGGCGACCTATGAGCTCTATCAGCGCCGCGAGCTGGGGCCGATAAACTACCCGCTGAAGCCGCATTTCCGCAGCTATGACCCGGGCGATTGCTTTACGCTCTCGGCAGAACTCTCGCCGACCGGCGCGGAGATCAAGGTGGTGATGCGATCGCGGGCGGTCGATGTTGCCAACGGGATCATTAACTGCAGCTTCGAAACCGAAAACGACACCAAGCACGTCGATGCGCTGGGCGCGCTCGGCACCGAGCCGACATCTTTCACCTTCCCGACCGCCGAAGAACTGGACGACACCGCCGCGATCAATACCAGCGCGGCAAACACGATCTATTCGGACGGCCTGACCTCGGTGGAGGAATTGCGCCCGGGTGAGGCGGGATCCACCCGCAACGTCCCGCGCGGCACCTATGATGCTGGCACCACCTATGTGCGCGGCGACACGGTCATCTTCTCGGGTTCGTCCTACCAGCTGATCGTCGACACCAGCACCGGCAACGCGCCGCCTGATGTGGCGCGCTGGGCGCTTCTGGCGAATGCCGGTTCCGGCCCGGCGGGGGCTGACGGGCTTCCCGGCATCAGCGTAATCGTGAGCAACGAGGCGCACGTTGTCGCCACGGCAGCGGATGGCAGCGGCGGCACCTTCACCAGCGCGGGCGGCACGATGCGCCTTCTGCGCGGCGATGTGGTGCTGACACCGACCTTCTCGATCGCGGCGCAGACCCCAGCCTCGCCGAGCTGGATTTCGATCAATTCGAGCACGGGCGTTTACACCGTCACCGATCCGGGCGTTGATCTCGCCACGGCCACGCTGCGCGCGACATGGGCGGGCGTGAATTATGATCGCACCTATACGCTGGCGAAGTCCAAGCAGGGCGTCACCGGCCCGAGGCTGGCGCTGACGGTAGATGCGCAGGGGTTCACCTTCACAGACGGCCAGGCCAATCCGGCAAGCCAGACCATCACGATCGAGGCGCTGCTGAACAATCTCAGCGGCACGGCCGTATGGTCGACCTCGCCTTCGGTGACGCTGGGCGGCTCGGGCAACACCCGCACGCTGACGGCCGCGAATTTCGGCACCAACCGGCAGGTGACGGTGACGGCCACCCTGAGCGGCATCACTGACAGGATCACGATTGTGCGGCTTGATCGCACGAGGCTGGCGGCATCGGGATCGGCGCTCAATACCGGCCACGAAACCGACAGCCTGGCGCTGTGGTTCAATTCGACGAACGGGACCAATCCGCTCACCCTCAACGGCTCGGGCGCGACCTATAGCGTCCAGACGCCGGGGGATGTGCCGGTGGGCGTGTCCTGCATTCGCGCTGTCGAGACGACGCCGCAGCTTCGCAACATCCTGTCCGCTCCGATCCCTCTCGATCCGACCAAGACATACAAGCTGTCGGCATGGGTGCGGACCACGGGGAGCCGGGTGCTGCGCCTTAGCTGCGCCTTTCAGGACGCGGTCGGGGCCAACATCCTGCCAGGATCCGCAGGCTTGACTGGGTGGTCTAACGGCACCTTCGCATATTGGGGTTATGCGGCGCTAGGCCACCCCGAGAACGAGTGGCGCTATTACGAGATTTTCATGGGTCCGCGCGGGTCCGCGTCGACGCCGGCCAATGGCAAGACCTTCTGTGTCGGCTTCACCTACGGCGATGGCGGCACCAGCCCGATGGACTTGGAGTTCGCGGGCTACAAGGTCGAAGAGGTCATCCCCACGCCCGATCTCACCGGGACGTTGGCTGCACGGCCTGCCAGCGGGGCTTTCGTCGGGCAGACCTATCTGGTGACATCCGGCCCCAGCACCGGCTTCCTGTCGCGTTGGGACGGCTCTGTGTGGGCTGCCGGGCCGACCCGCAACACCGGCGCGCTCAACGAAGACGGCCTCGATGCGATTGATGCGGGCGGCCCGCTGTTCATCGGGCAGCTTCCGGGCGGCCGCGTGGATGGCGATTTCGGCGGCAACTTCATCGCCGACCCGATCTTTGGCGAGGGCTGGGTCTATTCGAACGCGGCCTATTCGCCCGGCCTTTCGGGCGCCAACCTTTACGACCGGCACCGGGCGGTGTTCCTTGGCGAAGGGGTGATCTGGTTCCTCGGCAGCACCTTTCCGGCGCTGGAACGCGGCGCGGTGCAGGCGGGCGAGACTTACTATTTCTCGGGCTGGTTCTTCCGCTCGAGCTCGGCCACCGGCAACATCACCGCCCGCGTTGAAACCTATGACGCAACCGGTGCCTATATCGGGGTCCAAGACATTCCCGGCGTCACAACGATCGGCGGGCCGAACAACACCTGGTATCGGATGCAGGGCCAGTGGACCTGTCCGGCGGGGGTGGCCTACGTTCGCCCGCTGGTGGGGAACAACACGGGCGGCAACACCAGCACGATCTTCGCCGCCCTGCCCTATTTCGGGCGGCATCAGCCCGGCGCGGATGTAACTGCCACTGCGCAGCGCACGATCGAGCCGCAGTTCCCGGTGATCGAGATCAAGCAGGGCGAGGCAGGCCACACCGGCAACCGCACCGTCACCCATGTCGCCAAGCGCGGCACGGCGACGCTGACAGGCGGAACGTGGAGCCTGCCGGCCCAGAACCTTGGCGCAGGATCGGCCAGCATCAACAGCTCGACCGGGACGGTCACGCTCTCGGGCATCGTCCAGTCGGGCAGCTACACCGTGCGCTACACCCACACCGACGGCTTCCTCACCGAGATCGTGGTCAACGTCACCTACGTGCCGAACGTCGCCGCAGGGGTGGGTAGCATCGCGAGCAGCATCACGAAGCCGTTCTCGTCGACCAGCTTCGTGGCGATCAGCAACGACATGACGATTGCCCTGCCCAGCGGTGTGACGGTCGCCAATCTGCTGTGCGGGCCGATCGTTCTTGAAGTGCCGAATGCTCTTCCGGCCGGCAGCACCAATGTCGAGTTCAAGTGGCAGCGTGAGACCTCACCCGGGACATGGGCGGATGTCGGCTCTGCTGCCGCGGCCTCGCCGCACCCCGGCGTGATCGACGAAGGCGGCTTCCCGTCGCTGCTGCTCGGTTCCGTCACCTGCAACCGCACCGCGACCGGGCTGACCGCCGGATCGACCCAGAAGTTCCGGCTCGTTGCCCGGGTTTCTGGCGGGACTACGCGCACCGTCACGCCGTTCGGCACGGTCACGGCAGGGGGGTGAGGTTCGACATGGAAGGTCTCGAAGATGCGGTCGCCAGTGTGCTGGCCGGCCGGGAGGGGCGCGTCTGCATCCCGGGGAAGTTTGCGGTCTGGCGCGAGGCCGACCGGGTGAAAGTGGAGATCAAGGTGAAGGCGCAAACAGCGATGAGCAGGGATATCAATCAATGACCAACGGATGGACCCGCGCAGAGTGGATCGCGGTCGCCGCGCTGGCGCTCAACCTCCTGACCATCGTGTTCCTCGCCGGTGTCGTCTGGGCGACGCAGGAAGACCACGAGCGCCGCATCGTCGAGCAGGAAGCCAAGATGGATGCGCTCGGCCCGAAGGTCGAGCGGATCGACGCAAACGTCACGTTCCTCACCGATCTCGCTCGCGAGGAACGCAACCGAAAGGAAGGACAATGATCGAATGGCTGGACAAGCACCTGGTGCCCGAATGGCGCAAGGCATGGAAGTGGTCGAGCGTGCAGCTCGCCGCGCTGGTGAGCACCGCGGTGGCGGCGTTCGCTTCGCAGCCGCAGCTGCTGCTCTCGATCATCAATTACATGCCCGCAGATCCGACGCAGCGCGCACTGGCGGCGATCGCGATTGGCGGCATCGCATTCTTCGGGCCGACCGTCCTGCGGCTCTGGAAACAGGGGGCCAGCAATGACGCAGCCGAATAATCGCCCTGCCCCGCCTCCGGGTGGTGGCGTGCCCAAGAGCCCGCTGGTCGCGCTGGTTGGCGCAGCTGCGGCTGCCGCGCTGGCAGTGATGATCCCCCACGACGAAAGCGGTCGCACGGTCGAGGCCACCGTGACCGACGACGGCGCGCTGATGGTCGAGCACAAGCGCGGCACGCAGTATCTGCGCGCCTATGCCGACATCGTGGGTGTGTGGACGATCTGCGACGGCGACACCAACGGCGTGCGCCCCGGCATGGTCGAAACCGAGGAAGGCTGCACCGCCCGGCTCGAACGCCAGCTGGTTGCCCACGCCAAGCCATTGCTGGCCTGCGTTCCCGGGCTCGGCCGCAAGGACCGCGAAAGCCAACTCGTGGCGAGCGTGAGCCTTGCCTACAACATCGGCACCGGCGGCTTCTGCCGATCGACTGCCGCGCGGCGTTTCAACGCGGGCGATTGGGTGGGCGGTTGCAATGCCTTCCTCATGTGGAACAAGGCCGGTGGGCGCGAGGTGCGCGGCCTGACCCTGCGCCGCCAGAGGGAGCGGGCCTTGTGCCTGAAGGGCCTGTGACCCCGCTCGCCTTCCTGCGCAGCCTGACCCCGCTGGCGATCCGGGTGCTCGTCGGGTTGGTGCTGGCGCTGCTGCTGGCCGGGTTCCTGATCCTGCAGTCCTGCCAGAATGCCACCACCGCGAAGACCGAGGCCAAGCTGGGCGAGGCCCAGACCGGGGCCGCCATCGCCAGCGGGGCCGATGCTGCCAACACGGTCGGCGATACCAGCGCCCGCGCTGCCGAAACCGACCGCACCACGATGGAGAATGCCGATGAAATCCGCAAAGCGCCGGGGGCTGCTGCTCCTGTTGCCGATGGCGTGCATGACGCAGGCCTGCGGGCTCTTTGTAAGCGAGCCGCCTATCGTGGCCGCCCAGAGTGCCTGCAGTAGCCTGCTGCCCGGTGAATGGCGCGAGCCTGTCCCCGGCGCCCCCCTCCCGGACGGGCAGAGCGTCGGCGACTGGATCGCGTTCGGCGACGCCCAGACCGGCCAGCTCGACAAGGCCAATGACCGAACGGTCTCTGCCATCGGCATCGTTGAACGCTGCGAGGAGCGCGACCGCGAGGCCGTGCGGAAAGCGCGGCGCAAGTTCCTTGGCATCTTCTGAAGCCCCGCTTGCAACCACCTCATTCGAAAGGAAACGACCATGGTGTCCATCCGCCACAGCACCCAGTCTGCGAACCGCCCGCTGGCGGTGAACGCATGGGATGCCGATCACATCGTCCCTGTTGCCACGCAGGCCGAGGCCGAGGCCGGGACTGCCACCGACAAGGTGATGACGCCGCAACGGGTTGCACAGGCGATCGCGGCTCTAGGCGGCGGCGCGCCGGGCGCTGACGGGGCCGACGGTGCCTCGGCCTACCAGATTGCAGTCTCCAACGGCTTCGTGGGAACCGAAGCGCAGTGGCTGGCGTCGCTGGTAGGGCCTCAGGGCGATCCGGGTGCGGATGGTGCTCCGGGGGCGGATGGTGCGCCGGGTGCAGACGGTGCACCTGGGGCCGATGGTGCTGACGGCCAGAGCGTCACCATCACCACCTTCACCGACGAAGCCCTGTTCAACGCAGCGACGCCCGGCGCGCTCGAGCTGGCGGTGCTTCTCAGTGCCTAAGCTCGATCTGCGCAACGCGCTGCGCATCAAGGCGCAAGGTGGGGAACTGGCGGCGCTGAAGGGCGCAGGGTTCTCGTGGGTGAAGCCTGATCTTGGCCCGCCGCCCGAAGATCTTGGCACTGTCGTCTCTTTCGATTTCAACGATCAGACGACTTCGATCCCGCTGCGCACCTATCCGGGCTGGACGAGCGTAGGCACTGGCACGACGCAAGACCTTATTCGGGTTGTGGGGCAGGAAATTGGTGACCGCACTGGCACCAGCACCGCCACCCCGCCGAACGACTTGATCGTCACAGACCGGGGAACGTCAGCCTTCGGGTGGTCGTGGCGGATGCGGCGAAGCGCGTTTGCATCGACTGCCGATCTTGTCGTGAGCGGCACCGACCGCAGCAACTGGGTGCGATTGGCGCTTGCCGCGCCGGGTGGTGTGGTCAACCTCAACAAGTTTGTTGCGGGCGTTAACAGCACCACCGGCATCACGCGCACCAATAACGTCACCGCTCCGGTATCGCCGCAAATTGGCGAGACGATTGAAATTCGGGTTTTCCCTGCCCTTGGTATCGTTGAGTATTACCGCAACGAGCAGCTCGAAACTACGTGGTCTAACATTGATAGCTCGACAGCAGCCGTTTGGGGCGGGCTGTTTGGGTTTTCGACAAACAACACGGCTCGCGGGTGGGATGACCTTGTGTTCCGCTCGCTGTCGAACCGACTTACGGTTGGCGCATTTGCGCAGCAGGCATATTCCTCGGACTACATCAACAACGCCACCAGCGTCTCGGACTTCACCGGCGCGGACTATGTTGCGTCGTTCACCTATTCGACAGCCGGGACTGCGCCGACAGCGATGCAGTATCGCACCCGCAAGCGGGCGGCTCCTTATGCGGTTATCACCGATTGGGCGGACTGCACGGCCTTTAGCGCATCCGCTGGTTCGGGGACGGCCACCCTCCGCCTGCCCGTCGATTTTGGGATTGTCGCTGAACTCCGTTTCCGCAACGACATTTCGACCGCATCGCAAACCCCCAATCAGACGATGTGCGGCATGACGATTGCCTGCTACGGGCAGTCTAACGCGGCGTTTGCGTCCAGCAGCGGGCTAACCAATCGCGCCTTTGAGCCGAGCGCCACGCTCACGAATGCGGACATCACGCAGCTTACCTTGGCCACTGCAAACTGGGACGCGACCCGCTTCACTGCGATGCGGACGGCAGCGGGGATACTTGCTGCACAGCTTGGCATTCCGGTTATCGCCACGGGCGGCGGCGTTGGCTCGCAATTCATCATCGCGCTCGATCCGCAAAACACTAGCGGCGTGACCTTCCCCGATGCGAACAACGGCGGAAACGATACGCCTTGGAACCTTCTTAAAAAGAAGTTTTCGCAGGGTGGAAAGAACCAGCTTGGCCGCATCGCTGCGCTGACATGGCTTCAGGGCGAGGCCGAAATGGCCGCAACTCCCTTGGCCGATGGGGCGTATTATGCGGAGCGCCTGACCGCGATTAAGGACGGCTATCGCGCCGAACTGGGCAACGGAAACAGCCCGTGGTTTTATCCTTTTGTTGTCGGGCGCGAAAACGTCACGCCTTCTGGCAATCAGAACGAAAACGCCCGCATCATTCGGGCCGCACAGTTCAACTTTGAGAACCTTGGCGACAATGTAGCCGTGGCAGGCTCGCTCATCGGCATTCAGCTTGTTGATACCAGCCACTACGCCAACGATACGCAATGGGGTTCGGAGGAGATCGGAAAGCGGTGGGCGCTGACGATCCTGCGCCGCCAGTTCGGCCTTATCAGCTTCGACGGGCGCGGGCCTTACATTGAAAGCGGCTCGCGGTCGGGTGTCGTTATTGAGCTGCCGATCACGGCTAATGGAGCGACCAGCTTCGGCGCTTTCGACGGCACGGCTCCCGCGACTTCGGCCAATGCGTCAGCCCTGACAGGCTGGGAGGTTTCGGCGGATGACTTTGCCACCCTGCTGACGATTATCAGCGTGCAGCTTGTCGAGAAAACGCCTGGTGAATGGGTTGTGCGGATAACGCTTGCGGCAGACCCCGGCGGGGAGGTCAAGGTGCGCAGCGCCTACGGGCGCAATCCGGCTGTCTCGTCTTGGGTCTACGGCACAATTCCGGGCTATTCGCGCATTTCGCTTGAACCGCTTTACAACTGGCTGACTGTCCCGTGACCCGCCTTCACCACTGGATAGCCTCGCAGGCCAAGCGCAACTGCGACCTTTGCGCGGTGTGCTTGTTCCTCTGGGCGCTGAACTTCGCGCTCGACCTGTGCGCGCACTTTGGAGATTAGCTGATGCTGTTCGAAACTGAACTCTTCGACACCCCTCTGTTCGAGGCCGACGGCCCGGTGACCGTGCCGCCCGCGCCGATCTTCCGCGTCACGCGCGAGGACGCCGGCACCCCCTACACCTTCACGGCGCCGATCAAGGATCCGAACAGCATCGAGCTGCACGGCATGGACTGGAGCGACTGGCTGCAGGACGGGGATGCGATCGCCAGTGTCGATGTGTTCGCGGACCTGACCGGGCTGACGATCGACCAGGAGGATCACGCCGCGGGCGTGGTAAGCTGGCGCCTGCGAGAAGGTGTGCTGGGGCGGGATTACACCGTCACCTGCCGCATCACGACCACGGCCGGATTGGTCGACGATCGCAGCGTCCGGTATCGCGTGCGGGAGCGGTAGGCACTCACCATCTTGCATCGTCGGGCCGGCTGTGTAGCAGCAACGCGCGCTCACGACCCGGAGCGTGTTGAGGGGGCCGACAGCCCGGCAGGTTGATCAGGCCCCCTCTTCGTACAAAGCGCGTACAGGCGGGGTCGGCGGATCGACGATTTGTTGAGGGTGATCAGCGCGCTCGTCGGAATCGCGTCCGACCTTCACACGGGTGGGGTCACAACGGAAAGCCAGCGGCCTTGCCGTATTCGTCGATCTCGGCTTTCAGCTGAGCATCGGTCTCATCGATATCGATTGCCAGCAGTGCTTCATTCGCCAGTCGTGCAAATTCCCAAACGTGATCATGAAATTCGTCCGCGGTGAAGCGGTGCGCCTGAACCTGGTACTTGTCGTCGACCCGTCGATGGAAAAAGCCGAAGATGCTGCCGTCTTCCTCGCTGCCAGGCATTCCATGCATGAGCGCATTTCGCTTCGCATAAGTCAGTGCAGTATTGATCTTCGATACAGCATCATCTTTGCCTTCGAGCTTGAGCAAAGACTTTAGGATGCTGACCTTGGCTTTGTGCTGCAGGCCGCCCAGCACAACCGAAGAGTGAAGCGCAGACATGCCAGTGCGGCGGTGGATCGCGAACTCAATGTATAGCTCGACCTGGTTCCACATGCTGACCAAAAGTCCCAGATCATGAAGTACCTGCGATCTTCGTTCGATTGCTTGAGGGTCTGTAAGGCGCTCGTTATCGGATGGGATCTTGATCATGGCTGGTTCCGGTAGTGTCTGAGCGCTCGATCTGTTCCAGCACCAGCTCGCACGCAAGGCGTTTCAGCAAACGGGCCATAATCTCAGCGCCATCAGTTCGTTGCTGAGCCAAATGCTGCTGTCGCCGTGCCGCGAACAGCAGCGGAACAAAGTCCGGGACTATTCCGGGACTCGGGCGGCCAGTTCGTGCCATGTTCCGCCGTTCAATGCCACGAGCGGCAGTTCCTGCTTGCCTCAAAAGTGCAGGAAACCTAAGGCTCGCCGCCGTTCGGGGAGTAGCGCAGTCTGGTAGCGCATCTGCTTTGGGAGCAGAGCCTACACCTCGTAACGTCCGGTAAATACACCGGAAAAACAGTATAGGCTCGGAACTTCGGGACTATTCCGGGAGTTCGAAGCAAACGGGCGCAGGCCTTGGTCGAGGAGGAAGGGCATGATCCGTTCGAG
>JACCDR010343898.1_pt1 | contig 11050 bp, 10 predicted proteins | sample 7446431 | NCBI WGS metagenome assembly JACCDR01 (sample SAMN15323443, study PRJNA562643) | freshwater metagenome | isolation source: river surface water | place: USA:Blue River Watershed | collected 2017-08-17 | reverse complement strand
CTATGCATGTATGGGAGGTTATATAGATATAATTAATTTAATGATTGAAAAAGGTGCTAATAATTGGAATCAAGCTCTATACTATGCATGTATGGGAGGTTATACAAGTGTAATAAAATTATTGATTGAAAAAGGTGCTAATAGTTGTTCTCATTGTAATAATTTAAAACATAATTTTTAAAAATTGAATTCTTTTTTTTTTAAATGAACGTTTTACCTTATCCCATCGTAATTAATTTAATTGTAGAGTGGCCTGCACTAGCATTTGTAAACAGACATACATATGGAATTTATAAAAAATATGTTAAAAATAATGAATATGTTACAGTGGAATACTATCTTAATCCTTGTAACGAAACACTAAATAAAATGTGTAAAAAAGGAAAATATATAGAAATTTTTAAGAATAATTTAGAATGGGATTGGGGACTTCTTGGTGCATGTAGAAGAGGTCACTTAAACATAGTAAAATTAATGATTGAAAAAGGTGCCAATGATTGGAATTGGGGACTTTATGGAGCATGTATGGGAGGTAATATAAACATAGTGAATTTAATGATTGAAAAAGGTGCTTGTAATTGGAATGGGGGACTTCATGGTGCATGTAGAAGAGGTCACTTAAGCATAGTAAATTTAATGATTGAAAAAGGTGCCAATGATTGGAATGGGGGACTTCATGGAGCATGCAGAGGAGATAATTTAAGTTTAATAAATTTAATGATTACGAAAGGTGCCAATGATTGGAATGGGGGACTCAATGGTGCATGTATGGGAGGTAATTTGAGTTCAATAAGTTTAATGATTGAAAAAGGTGCTGATGATTGGAATTCTGGACTTTATGGAGCATGTAGAAAAGGGTATATAAATATGATGAATTTAATGATTGAAAAAGGCGCTGATGATTGGAATTGGGGACTTTATGGAGCATGCAGTGGAGGGCACATAAATATAGTAAATTTAATGATTGAAAAAGGTGCCGGTGATTGGAATGAGGGACTCATTTGTGCATGTCAAGGAAATCATTTAAATATAATAAATTTAATGATTATGAAAGGTGCTAGTAAATGTCACGAGTATTGTAATATAAATCACAATTTTTAAAAAATTGAATTTTTTTTAAATGAACATTTTACCTTATCCCATCATAATTAAATTAATTGTAGAGTGGCCTGCAATAGCATTTGTAAACAGATATACATATGGAATTTACAATAAATATGTTAAAAACAAAGAATATGTTACAGTGGAATACTATCTTAATCCGTGTGACAAAACACTAATGAACATGTGTAAAAAAGGAAAATATATAGAAATTTTTAACAATAATTTAGATTGGAATTATGGATTATTTGGTGCATGCGAGGGAGGCTATTCAAACATAGTAGATATAATGATTAAAAAAGGTGCTAGTAGATGGAATCATGGACTTTGTTATGCATGTAGAGGGGGACATTTAAATATAGTAAATTTAATGATTGATATGGGTGCTAATGATTGGGTTTGGGCGTTTGGTTTTGCATGTATGGGAGGTAATTTAAACATAGTAAATTTAATGATTGAAAAAGGTGCTAATGATTGGAGTTGGGGACTTAATAGTGCATGTATGGGAGGTCATTTAAGTATAGTAAAGTTAATGATTGAAAGGGGTGCTAATAATTGGAATGAAGGAATTTATAATGCATGTAAAAAAGGGCATTTAAATATAGTAAAGTTAATGATTGATATGGGTGCTAATAAATGTTCCAATTGCAATAATTTAAAACATAATTTTTAAAAATTGAATTTTTTTTTTTAAATGAACATTTTACCTTATCCCATCATAATTAATTTAATTGTAGAGTGGCCTGCACTAGCATTTGTAAACCGGTATATTTATGGAATTTACAAAAAATACGTTAAAAATCAAGGGTATGTTACAGTAGAATATTATCTTAATCCATGTAATAGAACATTAAAAAATATGCTTAAAAAAAATAAATATATAGGAATATATAGTATAACAAATTTGAATTGGGGACTTTATGGAGCATGTAAAGGAGGAGATTTAAATATAATAAATATAATAATTGAAAAGGGTGCTAATAATTGGAATTGGGGTCTTAGTGGAGCATGTAGAGGAGGTAATTTAAACATAGTAAATTTAATGATTGAACTGGGTGCTAATGACTTAAATTGGGGACTTTCTAGAGCATGCAAAGGAGGCTATTTAAATATAGTAAAATTATTGATTGAAAAAGGTGCTAATGATTGGAATGAAGGGCTTAAAGGTGCATCTGAAGGAGGTAATTTAGAAATAGTAAATTTAATGATCAAAATGGGTGCCAATGATTGGAATAAACTATTCTTTTATGCATGTAGAGGAGGAAATTTAGATATAGTAAATTTAATGATTAAATTGGGTGCTAATAATTGGAGTCATGGACTTATTGGAGCATGTAGAGGAGGTCATTTAAATATAGTAAAATTAATGATTAAAAAAGGTACTGATGTTTGGAATCATGGACTCAATGGAGCATGTAGAGGAGGTCATTTAAATATAGTAAAATTAATTATTGAAATGGGTGCCAATAATTGGAATTGGGGACTTATTAGCGCATGTGAAGGAGGTCATTTAAATATAGTAAATTTAATGATTGATCTGGGTGCCAATAATTGGAATTATGGACTTAGTAGTGCATGTGAAAGAGGAGATATAAAATTAGTAAATTTAATGATTGAAAAAGGTGCTAATAATTGGCATTGGGGATTAGAATATGCATTTAAACAAGAAAATATAAATATAGTAAAATTGTTAATTAAAAAAAACATTGGTATATTTGATGATTCTATATGTGGTTGTGATGAAGATCATTTATGTATAAAAAAATATTTAAATGTAATAAAATTAATATTTTAAAAGATATTTATTTATTCTAATTTTAATATATGAATAATTACTTCAGCAATTGCTATCATTAATTTTTTAACTTTTTCAGCTCCACCTGATTTTTTTTTATCACCATTAAGTAGATCGTCAATTTCATCCATATCAATTTTAGTATCTCTATCATCATCATCATTTTCCATAAGATAACCTCTTTTCATATAAAGTTCACTCATTGTTTTAATAATTTTAATAAAAATCTAAATAATAATTTTTGCATTTATTTTATCTTCACTTTTATAATCTATCTTAAAATTTTCATATTTAATACTTTTAAAATATTCTAAAATATCATCTTTATAATCTGTATTAAAAGTGTATTTAGCTGGTTCATGAACATTGTTGTTTAATTGTTTACTAATTGCATCTACGTGATCACTGTATATATGAGCATGACTAATTGAAACATAAACACTACCAGGAAATATTTTCTTAGCCATACGATTAGATAAATAGTATGCAAAAATTATAATCATAAAGCAGCAACTTGTTAAATTAAATGGCAATCCTAAAAATACATCACAACTACGTTGAAACATATGTAAATTTAGTATATTATCATGTAAATAAAATTGGTAAATAACATGGCAGGGTGGCAAACACATTTTTTCAATTTCTGTAGGAATCCAAGCAGTAAATAAACATCTTCTACTGGAAGGATTATTAACTAATTCATCAATTACTTCTGGTATTTGTTTAACCCACTGAGCACCATAAACTGGGCCTGCCATACCTTCTTCTAAATGATATAATTTACGTTTATCAAGATATTCTCTACTCGTATTAGCTTTCCATATATTTATACCCCTCTCTTCAAGTATCTTGGTATTAGTTTCTCCTCTTAAGAAAAATAATAACTCTTCAATAACACCTCTAATAAATACTTTCTTTGAACTTATAATTGGTATCATGCCATCTTGTATTTTGCAATTGAATTGCCATGGTATTCCTCGCATAGTATTATCGCCCAATATGTTTTTAACTAATTTAAAATACTGAAAATCTATCTGCATATTTATATATGATTCTACATAAAAATCACCCATTTTTTTACGTTTTAAAAGATAAAAATGTTTTGGTATTTCAGGAAACCACGTATCACACTGTATATTATTATTAATCAGGGTAAGATATATTTTTTTTGCTCCACTAATATAACTCCTATATAACTTTTCTCCACCTATTACATAATCTACATCCATGTCAGAATTTAAATGATTAGCAACTACTATTTCTCTATGTGGTAAATGAGGCAGTTTTGTATTTTTACCTACTAGCAATTTACGTCCTAGTGTTTTTTTAAGGAAAAAATAATCTGGCTTCCAAGGAATACTACCATTTAAACCAATACCCCTCAGGTTATTCATCGCAGCAATAATCTTATATCTTTTCATTTTTTAAAATTAAATATACTTTTATTTTGATTTAACGTAGTAACACAAGGAGGTAAATAATTATATGGATAGTTAGGATTATTTGTTTTAAAACTTTTAATAGATGTATGGTTTGATAAATTTATAATAATATCATTTAATTCTAAATTTATGATAGTGTGAGGTACATTTATATTATAGGGACCTGTAATTTTTAAATTTTTAACACAAGAAGGAATAATTGTAAAACTGTAAAACAAAACAAGATCTTTTAAATTTTTAAGATAACTTATATCAAATATATTGTTATAAAGAGTTAACTTTTTAACAGAGTTTGGAATATTTACTAATTTAGTAATTGTTAACTTTTTAACGGTATTAGGCAGCGTACAATTGTTACAATTGTATAATTTAAGGTTTGTACAATTTGGTATTACTATATTACTAGAATAAAATAATACAATTTTTTTAATATATGATGCATATATTTTAGAATAACCAGATAACTTGAGTACCTCAGTTGTATTATTTAAGTAAAGTACTGGTGCTTGACAACTTATTTTAGTTATTTTAGTATTACGTATATCAACTGGTAAATTTGAAAATATATAAACATCTTTGAGATCTATAAAATTTCTAATTAAGTCAGATAATAAATAAATTTTAATACTTTCAATTGCACAGAGTTTATAAAATAATTTACAAGTGTGTCTAATACTCATTTTATCCTTAAATTTTAACTGACTAAAAATGTATCTAAGTATACAAGATGGTAATTTTAACATTTTATTTTATTATATTTGTAATAAAATGTATAATAAAATAAGATTAGGTTATCATAGTGGATTTCATAGTGATAAAGAATGCGGCAAGCAAGATTCAAAAATTAGAATAAATAGAACATGTATGATGCTTGATAATTTTCCAAAAAAAACAATTCAAACTTCTATTAAACTAGCAACTAAAAATACTCGTGATTTATTAAAAATACTAGAGTGGAATGAATCACAAGGAATTAAATTTTTTAGGATAAGTTCTGATATATGTCCTCATATTTCTAATTGGCGTTTGCTAGATGGAGACGTATTAAATTATAGAATGCTAGCATATGATTTAGAAATATTTAAAGATAATATTATTGCTGCAGGAAATTATGCAAAAGCGCATGGACATAGATTAACTTTTCATCCAGGATTTTTTACTGTACTAAATACTAATAATAATTTTATACTAATAACTGTAATGCGTGAATTATGGTGGCATACTAAATTTTTAGATATGTTATGGCCTGATGGTGATGGAACTTTAACAATACATATTGGAGGGGTATATGGTAATAAAGAAACTGCTATTGAAAATTTTATCAAGAACTTTAAGAAATTACCTAGTGAAGTCAAAAGAAGAATTATTATTGAAAATGATGAAAATAATTTTTGCGTAGAAGATTTATTATATATTAATACTATTATTAGTATACCTATATGTTTTGATTATTTTCACTATTTATGTTGGAATTTATTTCACAAAAAAGATCCTAAAAAATATAAATTACAAAAACCACTAAATAAACTACTACCTGAGATAATTAAAACCTGGGGCAACAGAAGACCTAAATTTCATTTATCAGAACAAATGCCCGATAAACCTATAGGTACTCACTCTAATTTTATAGTTAAAATACCGAAAATACTTGCTTCTTTAGACATAGACATAATGCTTGAAAGTAAATGCAGAGAGTTATCAGTACTAGCTTTAAAAAAATAAAATTGATTTTTTCCAATATTTTATTAAAAATGGATTCAAATATGACAGTTAAAGAAATTATTGAAATGGTATTTACATTCATGAATAAATATAAAGTAGAATCACAAGAAAAATTAAATGCATGGTTTGAAAAACTTGAAGACGATATAAAAAATAAAAAAATAAAGTTTAATGGATGTAATAATTTAGAAAGTATTATAAGTACATGTATATATAAAATTGAATCAATTGAAAAAAAACTGGATAACGTAGTTGATGCAGTAAATTTAGATTCCGTTTCACTTTTTCAACGTAAAATTTTAGAAAAAATTATTAGTATTGAAAATTTATTACAAGACAAGAAGAAGAAAAAAATTAATGTATATCAAAATCATATTGAAAAAATCGAAATAAAAATAAAAAATTTAAATATAGGTATTGAAGTACTTAGTAAAAGAATAAAATTACAAGAACCTAGCTTGGCAAGATCAATGTCTAGTAGTGATCATGTTTTATGTTTTAGCGTTACCTGTGAAGATGAAAAATGTACTGACTTACATAATTATATAGAATCAATAAAAGATTTAACTACCATGAAAACTACAATCAATGATTTTGAGAATATTATTTTAAAAATTAGTAAAAAAATAGAAAAATTAGTAAAAATTAACTAAAGAAAAATTCTAATTTAAAAAGTTGAATTTATTTTTTTTTAAAAATGCAAAAAGAAAATTATACAGGTAAAATTGTACAAACACTAGATCATATTACGTTTAATTTAACTAGAGATTCAAATACAGGATCAACAGTTTCAACAAAACAAAAATATTTTAAATATGATAATGGCGAATTTATTAGAGCAGAAGGTAATTACAGTGAAGGCTTACTTAAAATAATTGATGAAATTATATCCAATGCCATTGATGCCATACTTGAGAACAAAGCAGATAAACTTTCAATTAATTATAAAGATGGTTGGATTGAAATCTACAATAGTGGTCAGGGATATCCAGTTTATTTAGACAGAAATATTTACAGTGTTGAACAGTGTTTAACTACACAATATGCTGGTACAAATTATAATGATGAAATTGAAAGCGTAACAACTGGAAATTTTGGAATAGGCAGTAAACTTACTGTTTACTACAGTAAAGAATTTAGAATAGAAACAGTAGACACAAAATCAAAAACTTTTTACAAACAAATATACCAAAATAATATGAGTATAATTAATAAACCAGAAGTAGTTAGTAATTACACAGGTGAACCATATACTAAAATATCATTTTTGCTAGATTACGATATTGCCTGTAAAATTACTAAAACAATTGCAAATAAAGGATGGTTAAATGAGTCTAATGAAGAATTATTAAAAAATCTTATACTGCGCCGCACATATGAAGCAGGAGTTTATTTAAATTTATTTAGCAATGTAAATGTATATTTTAATTCTACCAGAATAAGTACTAATTTTGATAAATTTATTTCAATGCATGGTAAAAATATAGGTTATGTTAAATTATTAAACGATAAAGCTAATAATAAATATAATTTTTACTTGAGTGTAATATTTAAAGAACCTACACAGATTAATGGAGATTATATACCTCAAGGTTTTGATCACATATCTATTATTAATGGTGTGGTCACAAAAGAAATTTCTAATTATGTAGATTCATTAGTAAAAACTTTAACTTCTTACATAAAGAATCATACTGAATTTAAACAACATGCTTTTAAAACTTTTAAAACTAAACTACCTGGTAAATACTTTGTAAAAAATATTACACTAGTTACCATATGTCAGTATCCTAGAAAATACTTTTCATTTAAAACTCAGTCTAAAGTAAGTGTTGATTTTGATGAAATTTCATTAAAAGATTTTAAAAAGTATGAAATACCACAAGAGTATCTCAATACTATATGGGCAAATGAAAAAAAAATACTACAGTATATTGCCAAACCTGTAAATAGCAGACATAAAACTGCAAAAATAAAACTTTATGAAAGAGCAATTAATATGAATAAAGCTTGTGGTTTGTTTGTTGTTGAAGGACTTTCAGCAGCAACATTTATAAGAAAAATAATAGAATATAATAAAACTTTATCACGTGAAACATATGGTTTATTTAGTTGCGGCGGTGTTCCAATTAATTCACTTAAAAACAGTACAGAATATAAAACAGGCTACATGATGAATGAAAAATTAAAATTAAATGATATGTTTCAATCACTTGTAAATGTGCTTGGCATAGAATACGATAATCCAAATAAACAACCTAAATATAAATATTTAATTATTGCAACTGACGAGGATGAAATAGGAGTTGGTAAAATATGTCCTCTAATAATATGTTTCTTTTTAGTATATTTTCCAAAATTAGTAATGAATGGTTTTATCAAAAGATTTAGAACACCTGTAATTAGATCTAAATATAAAGATAAAATTTATGATTTTTATTCACAAGAAGAATTTGATAATAAGAATTTAGAACTAGGAGGCGTACTTAAAAGTAATTACTATAAAGGTTTGGCAGTGCATAGTGAAAGTGATATTAAAGATATTGCAAAAATATATGGAGATAATCTAATAGATATAGATTATGACACAGAGTGTGTTAAGTATATGAAAATATTTTTTGGTGAAGATACAAATATTAGAAAAATAGAATTATTAAAGGAAAAATTAGATTATACCATTAAAAATAATAAAATTCCATTAAGTATACATCTAAGAACTTCTACACATATAGAACAACTTGGCAATATATATCGTATGATACCTTGTTTATATGATGGCTTACTACCTGTTCATCGTAAAGTTTTAACTATTATAAGAGAAATGTCATTTAAAAAACTTAAAGTTATTGCAGTATCTGGTCGTACAATAGATAAAATGAATTATTCATATGGTGATGCTAGTTTAGAAGGAGCAATAATGACAATGGCTGAAATATTTCCTGGTAGCAACAACGTACCGATATTACTACCAGTTTCTGCAAGTATAGGAACACAGTTTGGAGGTAGTAAAGATAGAGGTCAAGCTAGATATACTAAAATTAAACGTAATTCTTTTATAGATTTATATTATCCCATACAAGATGATTATTTACTAGAATTAGAAGAAGAGGAAGGTCAAAAATATCAACCCAAATACTATATACCTATAGTACCACGTATACTACTTGAAAATTATAATCAAATAGGTACTGGATGGTCTTCTGTTTTTGTAGGCCGTAAATTTAATTTAGTATTAGATTATATTAGATTATCAATTAAACACTATCCTAATGTATATATATCTGATTTATTAGGTAGTCCAGAATTACTTACTAACAATAAACTTATTGTTGTGAATAATAAAGAGATATGTATAGGCACATATACTGTTAATGGTAATGAAATTAATGTTACACAATTACCACTAGGTTTATGGGGAAAAAAATTTATTAAAAATTTAAAAGATAAAAAACATATTATAGATATTCATAACATAGGTGGTAGTAGTATTAATATTATAATAATATTAGATATTAAAGTTGAAAATTTAGTATTTGAACGTAAAAAAACATATTTGGATCCAATTGTAGAGTATTTGGGATTATATCGTATTTTTCATAGAAATTTAAACTTTTATAATGAAAACTGCATAAAACATTTTACTAATATAAATGATGTATTTAAACTATGGTTTAATAAAAGACGTGAATTGTATATTAAACGTATTAGCAAAGAAATATTAAGTTATGAAGCCTTACTAATACTTAAAGAAGGAATTTTGTATTTTATTAAAAATGATTATAGCAATTTACATAGTAAACGACATGAAGAAAGATATCAAATACTCTCAAAAACTATTGTACCATATAGTTCAGGAAGTTCACCATATATTAAACTTAATCATAGATATATTATAAATAAACAAAACTGTGGGCCTGGAGAACTTGAGAAACTTATTTATGAAAACGGTGATTATAAGTATATAGATAATATAAAATTTAAAATGACATCTGATGAAAATATATTAAAATTAGAAAAAGAAATAGAAGAACTTAAAAATAAAAAATTCTATACCTGGCAAGAAACATGGATGAATGAATTAGATGAATTAGAAAAAAAATATAATGAATGTAAAAAAGTAAATTGGAATTATGATTTGATTTAATTATAATATCAAAAAAAAATAATAATCATTTTTTTAACAATTAGAAAATTATCGTGTTATTGTTAAAATATGGTTTTGGTTCGAGGTATTTAAATCTAGGATCAACATCAAAATTAATTTCATATGGTTTACCAGTTTTAGCTGCTCTATAACTTATACCATATAAACAATTATCGTCTGTTGAAAATGTTTTATAGCCAAAACATTCATAAATACGCTCGTAACAAATTTTTTCTTTTACATGGTTTACTCTGTAAAAATTTGGTACTGTACAAAAATCATTAAATTGAACATTCCAATGCTCAATTTGTTCTAAATTATTTTTAACAGTAACATATAATTTATTACGAGTAACATATCCATAATTGAATCCATGGTATTTTGCAAATTTAATAGCCTCCACAATTAAACTAAATTCATTTTTAATATGAAGTTTTAAATTTTCAGATCCATATTTCAAACACGATAAAATTATATTAGGATGCAAAAATATAATCTTGTTTAAAGTTGCTTCGTAATCAATAAAAGAAATAATTTTAGAAATAATACTAGAAGGTAATTTTATATTATTCTCCATTTTTTAAACATAAAAATCAATTTTTTTATAAAATTGAATTTTTTTTTTAAATGAATTCTTTACCTTATCCTATTGTAGTTAATTTAATTACAGAATGGCCTGCACTGGCATTTGTAAATAGATACACTTATGGAATTTATAAAAAATATATTAAAAATAAAGAATATGTTACAGTAGAATACTATCTTAATCCATGTAATAAAACATTAATGGAAATGTGTAAAGAAGGAAAATATATAGAAATTTTTAATATTGATTTAGATTGGAAT
>JACCDR012200664.1_pt1 | contig 11053 bp, 5 predicted proteins | sample 7446431 | NCBI WGS metagenome assembly JACCDR01 (sample SAMN15323443, study PRJNA562643) | freshwater metagenome | isolation source: river surface water | place: USA:Blue River Watershed | collected 2017-08-17 | reverse complement strand
GTCTTCTATAAAATACTAACTCGTAATTAATTTCCTCCCCATCTTTGGAGGCTTTCCAAGGTTTATCTCCGTGTGCATAATTGGTAAGCATGGCGGTATTCCAATCACTCATTTGCTCTATGACCCTGTCGATGATTTCTTTTTCGCTTGCTCTCAATTCCGTTAAATCCGCTTTCTCTAAAGGCAAATAACGTGTTTGAGGATAGCCTTTATATTCGGTTTTTATTCTTTGCAATTGTTTTTCTTCAATCATTTGTCCAATGATTGCATCTAGTTGTTGCGGAACTGGGCCATAAGGCAATTTACGATAGGTGGCACCAGTTAAATGTTCCTCATACAATTCATAATAATTGAAATCGGAGAAATACAGCAACTTGTAAAGAACGGTTTCCCCAACATTGGGCTTGCCTGCACAGCGTTCGAGGATGTATAGTAAGACATTTTTACATTTATTGACTTGTAAGCTAGGCTCTGCCATGCGTTCTTCTTGCTTTTGTTCGTTCTTCTCTTCTTTTAGTTCGCTAGGTTGCTTTACCGAGAAATCCTTCGACATAAAATCGTCTAGCGAAAATTCTAAAATCAAGGCTAATTTTTGTAATTCAAGAATATCGACACTTCTGTTTCCTAACTCAATTTGAGCCAAAGACGGTCTGGAGATTTTGACAGATTTAGCCAAATACTCCTGAGAAAACCCTTTCATTTTACGAAGTTTGGTAATTCTTTGACCTATTTGTTTTTGCGACAATGCTATGTTCATCTCAATTTGGGGGTTGCTATTTTAAAGAATAAAAATAACAATGTTTTGATAAAAAACAAATTATTGTTCTATAATAAAACATTGTTGATATTTAGAAAATTTCCGCTTTCGTTAGAGTCATCTCCAACGAAACAAGCGTAAACAACGTACTAACTATGAAACAAAAAGAAAATATGCTATTGGTTCGCACAGCTTGTTGGAGATAACTCCAACAAGAGCGATAACAGATATACCGATAACAAACAATAATAATAAACATCTATACGCATTTGATAGTCTAGGAGTTTTTAGTAATATTGTGCCAAAAATTTCTGTTTATAAGATTTATACAAAAAACATCAAAATAATCCAAAAAAACATAGTATTTTTAAAAGTATAAATTATATATTTTTTATATTTTCTTGTACTATGCTAAAACATTATTTTCCTTTGTATAAAAATTAGAGAAATAGACAAATACCTTACAAAGCTTTGATTGTTGGAAAGTTGCCCAAGCACTGGTGTGAAGCATATCATTCGCAAGCAACGGTCGGCTTATTCTTATAGATGTGGAGGTCATAGACTAGCAAAAAAAGGATAGCATAAAGCGAGGTTATCATACTATTCAAGTTTCAATATCCTAAACTAACACGTAATGTACATTAACGCAATTACAAGCTATCTGCCCGAACAAGTCATTACAAACGCATATTTTGAAGAATTAAATGGTTTGACAGACGAATGGATTATTGAGCGAACAGGTATTCGTGAGCGTCGCAAAGCATCTTCTAGCGAAAATACGCATACAATGGCAATCGAGGCGGCTCATAAAATCAAGGACATATTACCGTATGATATATCAGAAGTAGATTTGATTGTAGCAGCCACTTATACACCACACGATAATATTTTTACGCTAGGTCATGCCATTCAACACGCCTTAAATATATCAGAAATCCCCGTGGTGACAATTTCGGCGGCTTGCTCGTCGTTGTTGAATGCCATCGAAATTGTACAAGGCTATTTTGCGTTGAATAAAGCTACTAAAGCCTTGGTTGTGGTATCGGAGCATAATACGGCTTACAACAACGAAGACGATACCAAAGCAGGGCATTTGTGGGGCGATGGTGCGGCAGTGTTGTCGTTGTCGAAAGAAGAAGCTGGCTCACAAAATTGGTTGATAAAAGACCTGATTACGGGTGGGGCAGGCAATGTAGGAAAAGCATCGGAAGGCGTTACGCTCAAACCTTTGCACAGAGGCTTGATTATGCCTTATGGCAAAGATGTTTTTATTAATGCTTGTACTTATATGCCTAAAGTGAGCAAGCAAGTGATGGAACGCAACGGCGTTACGGTCGAAGATGTAGCTTATGTGATTCCGCACCAAGCCAACTTGCGTATCACTAAAAATGTAGCCAATACCTTGGGCGTGCCTGACGAAAAAATGATTTCTAATATCCAATACCTTGGCAATACGGGCTGTGCCGGTTGTGCCATTGCTTTAGACGAAAACAAAACAAAGTTTGTCGCAGGCGATAAAATCATCGTCACGGTATTTGGCGGCGGTTATTCTTATGGAGCAATGCTTGTAGAAGTATAAAAAAAACATGAAATAATACCAATAAAAAGCTACTGACAGAAAATGTCAGTAGCTTTTTGTATTATTAAAAGAGATTTTGGTCTTTTTCGATAAAATTATTTTACGGAAATTCCTAAGTTGAGAATAATTTTTATATTTGCTTTGCTATGTTGGTCATAGCACTGATTTTTTATATAATACTCAAACATTTAACGTAAAACTATGTCAACAGGTTTAGATGCTCTTACCCAAAAGAATATTGATGCGTGGCTATCAGGTAACTATGATGAAGAAACAAAAGCAAAGATTCGTCAGTTGATTGACGAAGGCAAGGAAACCGAGCTTACCGATTCATTTTACAAAGCTTTAGAATTTGGTACAGGCGGTATGAGAGGAGAAATGGGAGTAGGCTCAAACCGCATGAATAAATACACCGTTGGAGCAGCTACGCAAGGTTTTTCTAATTACCTCAAAAAGAGCTTTCCTGACAAAGAAATCAAAGTAGCTATTGCCCACGATTCTCGCAATAACTCTCCGTTTTTTGCCCGCACTTGTGCCGATATTTTCTCGGCCAATGGCATCAAAGTATATTTGTTTTCGGCTCTTCGCCCAACGCCTGAATTATCGTTTGCAGTACGTTATTTGGGCTGCGATGCAGGTTTGGTTATCACAGCTTCGCACAACCCTCGTGAATACAATGGCTACAAAGCTTATTGGGGTGATGGCTCGCAAGTGGTAGCACCGCACGACAAAAACATCGTAACAGAAGTAAACAATATCACTTCTGTTGACGACATCAATTTTGCCGGAAACGAAGCGTTGATTACCTTGATTGACGAAGAAATTGATACAGAATACCTCAAAACGATTCAGAAAAACAGCATCAATCCAGCCGTAATTGAACGCCAAAAGGATTTGAAAATTGTGTATTCTTCTATCCACGGAACAGGCATTACGCTTGTGCCAAAAGCATTGGCTTTGTTGGGTTTTGAAAACGTAAACGTGGTAGAAGCGCAAGCCGAACCCAACGGCGATTTCCCAACGGTAGTATATCCAAACCCAGAAGAAACAGAGGCGATGACTTTAGCTGTAAATTTGGCCAAAGAAATTGATGCCGATTTGGTTATTGCCACAGACCCCGATGCCGACCGTGTTGGTGCGGCTGTAAAAAATGCTGCTGGCGATTGGGTATTGCTCAACGGCAACCAAATGGCAAGTTTGATTATTTACTATTTGTTAGATGCTTGGGAAAAAGCAGGTAAGCTTACAGGTAAAGAATTTGTTGCCAAAACGATTGTAACAACCGATATTATCGACAAAATCTGTGCGAGTAAAGGCGTAAATTGCTACAATACGCTTACAGGCTTTAAATACATTGCGGCGGTTATTCGTGAGCTAGAAGGACAAGAGCAGTTTATTGGAGGAGGCGAAGAATCGTATGGTTATTTGATTGGCGATGCCGTAAGAGATAAAGATGCCGTAGCGTCTTGTGCCATGATTGCCGAGCTTACAGCCTATGCCAAAGACAACGGCAAGTCGTTGTTTGACTTCCTTACAGAAATGTACCAAACGCATAACTTCTACTACGAAGGGTTGATTTCGTTGACGAAAAAAGGTAAAGCGGGTGCAGAAGAAATCCAACAAATGATGGCAAACTTGCGTGCTAATTTGCCTGCGTCGGTAGCTGGGTCAGAGCCAGTACAAGTACTCGACTACAAAGCACTTACGGCAACCGACTTAAAAACAGGCGATGTCACGCCAATTGCGGTAGGCCTAGGCGTTGAAGCGTCGAACGTAATTCAGTTGATTTTGGCAGACGGCTCAAAAGTATCGGCTCGTCCATCAGGAACAGAACCTAAGATTAAGTTTTATGTTTCGGTAAATGCCCCATTGGCTAGTCCATCGGCATTTTACGAAACCTTCGAGCAAATGAAAGCCAAAGTATCGGCCATTCAAGAAGATTTAGGGTTGAAGTAGGTATTTTTTTAGTATGTTAATAAAAAAACCCTAGCTTAGGCTAGGGTTTTTTGTTGGGGATAAGTAAATTTTATTGTCTTGTCAATACTTCCTTCACAATACGAGGTGCCGAAGTATTATAAGAGTAATGTAAATTATAACTCTTTGTGGCAGGGTCGTAATAGTTACGAGAATAACTTTGATTAATATTTGGCGTAACACCAGCAGGCGTAACAGTAACCGAGTTATCAGGATTCACAGCTAAATACATATAATAGTTAGAGCCACCCAAATCACCAAGTTCAGCAATGACTGTAGTAGCATTTACACTAATTAAGTCCTTCAAACGGTTAATTTCTCTATCGCCAGCAGTCGGGTGAGAAAACACTCCAACAGCTTTATAACGAGCATGATATTGGTTTTTGGCTATCACTTTGAATAATGCTGAGCTGAGTCCGTTACGAGTTTTGTATTCACCTGCATTATCAATGGTAATACCTACAGCATACTCTACTCCAGAAGTCATTTTAGTAGGGTCTAGTGAAATGGTAATAATTTTACTAAATTCCCCCGACGCAAACTTGACATCAGTAGCCGAAAGCTTATATAAACTGGTTGGCAATGGTTGAAGTTTCGCTCCGTTAGTTGTGTTGTAGGCTGTAATAAGAGCATCATCAACTTTCACTTTTACAGTTGCTTCTTTTGATAGTTCTCCGCTAGAGTTAACGTCACGAATCATCTCAAATAAATCGGCCGTTTTTTCGCCAGCAGAAAGTTCTAAACCAACGATGTTTATCTCTTCACTTGCAGCAGGAATTCTAACGAAATTAGCACCTTTTCCTGCAATAAGATCTTCTCCTTCGGGCAAACAAGCCGTCATAGAGAGTAAAGACCCTAATATGATTGCGTTAAATGTATTGAAATATTTTTTCATTGTCTCAAAAATTAAATTGAAAAGATGTTTGTTTCACTATTTATCCCACCAAACTTTACCATCTTGCGTATCTCCTCCTGTAATCTTTGCTACTGCCGCTTGGTAGTTGGCTTTATTGTAGTTAGGTTCGTTTGCTCCATAAACAAATCTACGAGGAATTTGCTTACTTGAATTTGTAGCTTTAGGTGTAGGCGTGAGTGCAGGAACACCTGTTCTACGCCATTCAGACCATCCCATACTACCATCGGGGAAGAAGGCAACATAACGCTGAGTACGGATTTTGGTTAGGTCGTCAGTACCTAGTTTTATAGCATCAGAAGTGATAAAGGCATCAAATTTAGCTTGGTCAAACACATCCCATTGTTTCCACGACATTTCGATACCTTTACTGTACATCGTAGCTGCATTTTCAGTAGTCCATCCTAAAGCAGCAGCTTCGGCTCTGGCAAGATAGATGTGTGCAGCCGTAAGTACAAAAGAGGATGATGTTGCCGCTCTGAATTTGGTGTTTAGTACCTTCGACCAATCGGCATGAGCGTTGGTATAGGCGATTGCATCATCACGAGTCAAGCCATAGGTCATAGGTACTACTACATTACTTGCGTTGGGGTCGCCAAAGGCATTTACACGAGCATCAGACGTTGCATAGAGCATATTTACAAGTACATCACTTACACCGTAGTCTTTACGACCATCAAATAGATTGAACCAAGGGTTTTTGTAAGTTCCTCCAGGGTAAGTCACCTTGGTGTTGTCGTCATTTGAATCAATTATACCACCATCAGCAGCCAATGCTTCTAAAAACTGAGCTTTACCTGTTGCCGCATCAACCTTTGAAAGACGTAAAGCCATAATCAAGCGTAGGGAATTAGCGAATTTTTTCCAACGTGTAATATTGCCACTGTGTACAATGTCACCTTTGGGTACAGCCCCACCATCAAATTGCGCTACAGCTTCTTTCAATTCTTTAAATAAAGCTGTGTAGATTTCCTGCTGACTGTCATATTTCGGTAAGTTGTTTAATTTTAACGCTTCCGCATAAGGCAAATCTCCCCATTGGTCTGTCATTGTTAAAAAACGATACGCTTTTGCAATACGAGCCAAAGCTATTTGGTTATTGTTTGAGCCGTTAAGTGCTGCATAGGCTTTGGTTGCTTCGTTCGTATTATTTTCTATAATATTTTGCAAATCATATAATGAACCTGCATAAATACCATCCCAGGCTACTTGTGGTACGGCGTAAAGCGAAGTTTCAGTGTATTGTGTTTCTGCAAAATACTGGCAATACAAGCCACTCCTTAAATAACCAGTAGTGGCAGGCGTATCAAAATCTAATAGAGCGTTTGTCAACAACGCCGATGTTACGGGTGTTGTAATAGCATTTGGGTTATCGTTTATTGTACCAAAATCTGAAAGTTCACAACTTGCAGATAGTAACAAAACAGATGCGAAGCCCAACGATTTTATGATTGTATTTTTTATCATTTTCTTAGCAATTAAAAGTTGATTAGAAACCAAGTTTCACGTTTACACCAAATGATCTTGTTCCTGGGAATTGTCCGTTTTCACCATAAATAGCAGAAATTTCGGAAGGGTCGAAATCTCTATTTTTTGCATAAATTAACCAAGGGTTACGTGCAACAAGCGAAATCGTGGCATTTTGAATAAGTTTACTTTTCAATGGAAGTCTATAACCTATACTTACTTCTCTTAATTTGATGAAATCCAAATCGTACACATGCTCTTCTGCAATGCTATTGGTTCTAAATTGATGGAAATAGGTTTGTGCATCAACATAAGTATCTACAGGGTCTCCAGCAGCAGTTACACCTGTTACGTGCACACCACCTCCATCAGCAACGGGGTCACGTAATGGGTTTCCTTTGTCGTTGAGTCCTGCTGTTCTTTCAAGAAGTCCAGAGAAAGACCCCCAGTGGTCTGATAAAGAAAAATATTTACCTCCTTTTGAAAACTCAATATTAGCACTAAAAACAAAGTTTTTATAGTTTACTTGGTTAAACCAGCCTCCCGTGAAATCAGGAAGAACGCTACCCAAGTACTTATTTGGCGTTTGTACATAAAGCCCATCGGCCGTTACTACTCTTTTTCCTGTGGCAGGGTCTATAGTAAAACCACCTCCACGGATTTGCCCCCATGTTTCATTAACCACGTGAATGGTTGTCGCCCCCGACGAAGTAGCAAAACTACTTGATGCTACAGGATAAGCTTCTACTCCTTCTGCTAATGCCAATACCTTAGAACGGTTTCTGGCAAAGTTTAATGTACTTGTCCAAGTCAGGTCTTTGGTTTTTATAGGTGTCGCATTTAACGAAACCTCAACCCCATTTCTATTCAACTTACCAGCATTGATAAGTTTTGAAGTAAAACCACTTGTACCAGAAATAGGTACATTGATGATTTCATTTTCTTTATCTTCATTGTAGTAAGTCACAGACAAACCTAACTTATCTTTCAAAAACCTTAAATCAATCCCGAATTCATACGATGATGAAAGTGCAGGCTTGATATTTGGGTCAACGATTGTATTAGGCGTTGACATGAGAGAGTTGTCACCAAATTTATTACTTGCCAAAGAATAGCTGAGTGCCAAAGCATAAGGATCAAGATCTGAGCCTACTTGCGCCCAGCTTGCACGAACTTTACCAAACGAAAGTTGAGGTAGTGCATTACGAAGGAATTCACTGAAAATAAAGCTTGTACCAATAGAAGGATAAGTATATGAATTAGCATTTTTAGGAAGAGCCGAGCTACGGTCGTTACGTACTGAACCTTCTAAAAATACAATATCTTTATAGCCAAACGACCCCCGAGCATACAAGCTTCTTACTTCCTTCTCTGAACGTGATGAAGTAAAAACTGCCGTCGATACAGAGTTGCTCAAGGTATAATAGTCTGGTACAACTAAACCATCTACCGTTCCTCCAGACATTCCTCGGTAGCTATCTCTACGAATATTACCTCCAGCTATAACGTCAAACGTAAAATCTTTGAAACGCTTGCTATAAGTTGCCATTAATTCATAGTTCATTTCATTGGGTCTTACTGTATTATTTATTACGTTTCCATAATATTGGTAAGTGCCATACGATGCTTTCAACCCCGTTTGTGTTGCACTATTTTGAAGAACATTTGGTACTTTACTTTCTCCAAATGTATTTCCGTTGTTGAATCTTACAAACCCTGCAATTTTTAGGTCATTATTAATTTTAAATGTTAGATTAACATCCCCAAAAATTCTCCGTCTATTCTCTGTATAACTGATACGCTCAAAAAATGTGTAAAAATTATACCAGTAATTAGCACCATAAAAACTCAAAGGCGAACTAAGATAAGACCCTGGGTTGTTGTGGTTCCAGCTTGCTAAATACCCTTCTGGAGAAGTCAAATCTTTTAATTCTTTAAGTTTACTCAAATCAAGGTCTCTATGAAACCAAGAGTTGAAAGAACCTGTCGATTGGTTAGAGTAAGCGTCGTCAAACTGCCCCTTAATGGTATAATCAATCAAGTTGATGTTGGCACCGGCAGTCAGATGTTTACCTAAATCAACCGTAGTTTGCGAAGCAATTGTATATTTCGCACCGCTTGAGTTGTATAACAAGCCATTTTGGTTTTGTGCTGTAAACGAAATACGAGTAGTATAGTTGTCACCAGCTTTCGAGAAGTTGATGTTCGTATTGGTTGCTACCTGTGATTGGAAGAAATCACGGATATTGTTGGGTTGAGCAACTAACTTTTCTGTTTTACCAGTGTATTGTGTGCCAGGATACCAAGCATACCAAGGAATATACTCTTGTCCAACCATACGAGGTCCCCAAGAGGCATCGTCTGAGTAGTCGTGATAATATTTACCATCAAGAGTTTTCCATTCTTGAGGCATACCTGCTTCCCAAGTAAATTTGATGAGGTCGGCAGCCCCTCCCCCAGCATAAGAGTTTTGATATTTTGGTAAAACATATACACTTTCAAAAAAAGTACTTTGGTTAAATTCAACCCCAATACCTTTTCTTACAGAACCTTTTTTAGAAGTTACGATGATTACTCCTGCATCTCCACGTTGTCCATAAAGGGCTGTAGCACTTGGTCCTTTCAACACAGTAACAGACTCCACGTCGTCAAGGTTTACATCGTTTGAACTAACAGGGTTTCCATCAAGAATATATAAAGGAGCTTTGTCACTCAATGAGCCTACCCCACGAATACGAATACTCGCATCACGCCCCAACGCTACAGTTGACTGGCTACGCACCTGGATACCAGCCACTTTACCTGCCAAAGCATTATTTAAGTTTGTTTGACGAATGGTATTCAATTGCTCATCCTTCACACTTTGAGCAGCATAGGCAAGCGACTTTTCAGAACGTTTTACCCCAAGAGCTGTAACAACAACTTCTTCAATTTGTGAAGTATTTACAGCTAGTACTACATCTAATTGAGAACGATTACCAACAGCGACCGTTTGAGGTAAAAAACCAACAAACGAAAACACCAAAGAAGCATCTTTTCCAACACTAATCTTATAAGTACCATCAGCAGAAGTAGTTGTTCCTTTGGATGTACCTTTTACAGCAATACTAACGCCTGGGAGTGGTGAGCCATCTTCCGAAGATGTCACTTTTCCCGTCACTTGCCTGTCTTGAGCAAATGTTTTACCCAACTGTACTAATAAAAATACAGCAGTAAGCAGTAAGAGTTTTCTCATAATAGAAATGAACGGTTTTATAGTTAATTGTAATTGAAAATACAAATGAATGCAACAACAAGTAGCCGACGATACCACCCAGTGCGAAAAGCACTATAGTGTATCATACAGCAATTATATTATTGCCATTTAGAGCGGATGTGATAAAAACTACGTTATTAAGTAACTGAAATCAAGGTTTTTAGAAAGAAAATAACCTTTGTATATTGCTCGTAAAGTCTGAGATAGGTAATGTATAAGTTTTGGCATAATGTTTCATGGTGTACAATAATCAAACACACTTACCAGCCAGAAGCCAGCAATGCCTTTGTTACTGTACGTTTAATTTAGTTGATGAAAATATTAAGTTTTATTATCCTTGTGCTAGTTGATCAAATCAATCAGACGAAATGCCTTGCCGTCAAATAATCCTAAATCGGATAGTTTTAGTTCTGGAATCACTAATAGTGCCATGAACGATAGGCTCATAAACGGCGACTGTAAGGTACTTCCTAATTGTTTGGCAAATATATCAATTTCTGCATAATTATTTGCAATGGTCTGTCCGTTTTCTCCTGACATTAATCCCGCAATGGGTAAAGGCAGAATTTTATTTTGTTTTTTCCCATCAACGGCAGCAATTCCTCCTTTGGCTTTTATCACTAAATTGATGGCTTCGGCAAGGCTTTCGTCATCACAGCCTACGGCTACTACATTATGCGAATCGTGAGCCACCGAAGAGGCTATTGCTCCTTGTTTTAGACCAAAGTTTTGAATAAAAGCAATGGCTGGCGGAGCATTTTTGTACCTATTTACCACCACTATTTTTAATATATCTCGCTCTGTATCCGCAACGAAATAGCCATTTTCTTGCTTTAATTCGTAAGATTTACTTAAAGTTACTAATTGTCCGTCTAAAACAACAATGACTTTTGCTATTTTTTTTTCAGAAAAATTTACAGGTAATGCCAAACTTTCGGCATGGATGTAATCGCAATCGAATTGATTGACCACCGCACTAGGTAGGTCGGGTAAAAGAGTTTTGCCATATTGAGCCACCAAAGTCCCTTTCAAATAGGTATGTGTAACGTTTAACTGTTCTAGCGAATCGAGCAGAATGAAATCGGCACTATCGCCTGCTCTGAGCAG
>JACCDR012310119.1_pt1 | contig 11054 bp, 15 predicted proteins | sample 7446431 | NCBI WGS metagenome assembly JACCDR01 (sample SAMN15323443, study PRJNA562643) | freshwater metagenome | isolation source: river surface water | place: USA:Blue River Watershed | collected 2017-08-17 | reverse complement strand
TACTTAATGTAGGCGGAAACGGAGGTACAACATGATAAACAAACTCATATGGGGGATGGTCTTCATCCTCCTTGGCGTCTGGTGGTTTCGCGAAAAAACCAACAGGTCATCAGGTTCAACGCCCGTGACTATCAAGCAAACTGTGAACAAGTTCGATCAAACGAACTTCAAGCAGGAGGCGCGCGAAGCGGTCACCAGGCGTATAGTGCTCCAGCCTGGAACACACACACTGGAGCCCGGCAAGACCTACGAGGTCGCAGTACCCAGTGGCAAGCAGTATCTCGATTGGCAAAAGCCGAGCGAGATAGCATGGGAAGTCTACGACCCCGTCAGTAATCGCTGGACCATCCAACAGGAAACCCCTGTTGGCATGGTCTGGCACCCCGACCGCAGATGGTTAGGGTTTCGAACGAAGGAAACGATGACCGTCGTTTTCTCGTACAGAAAGTAAAGCTCATTCGTATCGCAAAGCGCCGAACCATTTCATGGTTCGGCGCTTTCTTTTTACCTAGCTTTTGAATACTACTGATAGACAGTAGCTACGACGAAGTTGATGATCCCGTAGGCGGAAATCATAATAAACATTCCGACTGCGCCCCAAAGGATGTGCTGTAAGCCAGTATCTCGCCCTTCACTACCCGCACTGTTACGGATAAAGTTGAAGACACCCCACAGAAAGTACAACGTTGCCAATGCAAACATCAAGAAGATGACTGGATTGACTATCTCGCTCTTAATATTGGCAAGCAGGCGCTCGTACATCAGATTAGCTTTCTATTCGGAACTAGCGCTGAGGAAGCAAATTGTTGATAGTCGAAGGAGCCTGAGACGAACCGAAGCCGAAGGTGTTGACCAAGATGTTTACAAGACCCCAAACAGAGACCATCACTGCAATAGCAACGATACCGTAGAACATTCCTGACTTTGCTGCACCCTTCTTTTCCTCATCACCAGCAATCGCGTACTGGAAGACATACCAGAGGAAGTAAATAATTGCGAGCGAGATAATCAAAGGGACAGCCGCGTTGAAAAGATTACGAATCTTTGTGAGTACATCGTCGACATTGTTGGTCTGACCAGTGATCTGAGCAAAGGTCAAAAGTGGCAATGCATAGAGACCGAGAATAGCTACTGCTTTTTTCATAATATGAATTGATATTTATCAAACCCTTCGGTTTGCATTAATTGTATCACAAGGCAAGATTCGCAAGCGCGCTCCTGTGGATTGCTTACACGCGAGGAATTCGAATAGGATTGTCGTTGAGATCAAAGGTACCGACCAATATATTGACTAAGCCCCAGATAGACAACATCGCAAAGAGACCGACCACTCCCCACAGGATAATATCCTTACCCGCCTTGCGCTTTTCCTCACTCCCCGATATCGACTGAGCAATACCCCAGAGGATCACTACCACTGCCATAGCAAAGATAAGCGGTACGAGGCGATTGAGTAGATCGGTAAAGAGTGCTATTAGCCACTTGAGGTCTTTTTCGCCTGAGCCAGCACCGAGGGCATCATTAAAGAAAAAGTTGGTAGAAATATCATTGCCTGATGAAGCTCCACCGCCGTAATCTGAACCAGCTGGTAGTGTAAAGACATTTGAGCCGGTACCAACTTGCGCAAAAGAGAGTCCTGCAGGTAAAGCCAAAAGTGCAAATACAGACAGTCCGATAAGTAACTTTTTTAAAGTATTCATAGGGTTATTGTATGACACCCGAACCGACATTTTCGACTGTGTTGGTGATAAGTGCGGCAATTAGTTGCGCGCCGAAGAGTATCGCAATACCGATCAGTGTGTACATTAAAGTTTTTTGTGCGTCGCCAATTGCCTCCGGATTGCCACGCGCTTTTACGAATTTGAGTCCGGACCAGATAACGAAAAAGACAGCGATTATCGAGCCGATGTCGATAATCGCTTTCATAAGGAGTTTAACCAGTTCACCGATACTGTCTGCCTTGATGGGGTTGCCGATTTGTACAAAACCACTCGGTGGTGTGCCGGAATTGCCACCCACAGAGTTGCCGGAGCCACCAAAGGTGGTTGGTGCGGCTTGTGCTTCGTTGCAAGGACCAAGATAGTTACCATCTGAATCGAATCCGCACTCTTGTGCAAGAAGAGTTGTGCTAGATATGACTGTAAGCATAATCATCGCGGCAACTCCCACAAATACTGCGAGTAATTTTTTCATATTATTTCTTCAACATGTTAGTAAAGCCCGAGTCGGGGTCAAGTAGGGCTTCGGTGAGCGTAAAGACGATAAGCCATGCTACCAGCATAATAATAAAACCAATAATGACGCTCGTCATGAGCCCCCGTGCCTCACTAACTTTACCTGAATCACCATCAGCAGTGAGGAGCTTCCAACCAGCAAAAGCAATCATTATCGTAGCTATCGGCACCACGAGCGCAAACAGGAAATTTATAATACCTTGGATGCCGAGGATAATGTCGTTGTAGGTACACTCTTCAGCACCCTTGACTACACCATCATCATTGGCATCCACACCACAAGGAATCAACCCCGAACCACGCGCGCCATAAGGTGGCGGTGTCTGCGCAAATGCTGGTGTCACCAGACCAAGAACAAAGAATGCAGTGAGGCTAAAGAGGGCTAGTTTTTTCATCGGACTCCAGAAAGAAGATTGGTAAGGGTGCCGTGCGCACGAGCAACAGCATTTTCAACAGTCAGACGGCCGGTCGATACAGACTCAATCATATCGCGGAAGATCGTATCGGTTCCCGTGAAGTCTGGGTCAGGCCACGAGCGCATAATAGTAGCGGTATCTGCCGCCACCGATGCTTGCACCTTGGCACCTGCTGGCGCACCTACGTCACGACGAGCAGCAGCGACCGTACCGAGCGATGCTACCACCTGCCCTGCGGGCTGTCCGGTAAGGATTGAGATACCTGCAAACGCGCCCGGCTGGTCTTTGGCGCTACGCGCAACTGCAAGCACCCAGAGGTTGCCAGCGGCGGCTTTGCGCAGTGTTCCACCAAGCTGTGGCGGGAGCGCGACTTCGTAGTTGAGGTTTGGGTTGGCACGAGCAATCTGTGCGTACTCACTTACCAAACCAAAGTAGAGCGCGCTGTCCCCTGCACTAAAGCGCGAGAAGGCGGATGGAAGCGAACGATTCCACGTGTAGACAGGCTTTGCTGGGTTTGCAAAGTCAGTAAAGAAACGGAGTGCGTCTTGTGCAGCGGGGCGGTTGGACCCTACAGCCGTATCTTGTAACGCGCTTTCATAGCCCTGTGCTGTGAGCTTGGCAATCGGTGTGCCAGCGCCGTAAAAAAGCGCCGAGAGTGCAAGTTTTGCAGTCGGAACATTTTGATATTCACCAAATGGCACAAACGAACGAGTAATTACGCCGGTGGATGTTTTCTTCGTGAGCTTTTCAGCAAGCGCAGGGAACTCGCTCCAAAACTTTGGTGGTTCACGAAGTGACTCAGACGCAAAAATATCTCGATTCCAATACATCACGAGTGGGTCAGCAGCAAACGGCAAACCAAGTACACCTGCTGGAGTCATGAGACTCTCACCTGCTTCAAGAAAACTCTCGCGGAAGGTTCGCTCAGGTACTGCAGTGTATGGCAACACGGTAATCTTGGCACGGTTTTTGAAAATCAAATCGTCGGTTACCAAGAGCGCATCAGGGCCTTGGCCGACCGCAAGTGCCTCGGTGTAGTCGCGGTCAAAAGTGGTCTTAGACTTTTCGACATAGGTCACTTGGAGCGTATCGTTGACCTTGAGGCGTACTTCACCCAAAAACGCTTCGACTTGTTCTGCCGGCATAGTACCCCAGATCGTAAGCGGTGGGAGTGTGGCTTCCCCACCGCCACCTTTGAATGTTGCAAAGGCAACAACACCGCCGACAAGCGCGAGTACGAAAATGCCGATAATAAGTGCCTGAATCTTAGACATGCTTCTTGAAGATTATACCGTAATGATGAGCGCCTGCAGAAACCTCACTGACCAGCTCAAAGCCACAACTTGTCAGTAGCGTTTCAGCGTCCAAACGGTTGAGCACTGCCTCAGGAGCTGGACCCATACCACCAAACGACTCGCTCCAGTCCACGAGCAAAAGTCGGCCCGATGGCTTAAGCACACGCTTTGCCTCCAAAAGGGGCGTTTTTTTATCTTCGACTTGAAACAAGAGGTTGGCAACGACCACCATATCGAGCGAACCGTCGCGGAGTTTGGTACCGCCAAGCTTTTCGATATCGCCCCAGACAGTCTCTATATTAGTAAGAAATGTCTTGCTTGCCTGCGTCTTCAAGCGCTCAAGGAGATCACGCTGTACATCAACAGCATAGACACGACCCTCGCGGAGCTTTTCAGCAAGGGCGAGTGAATAGTGGCCAGAGCCCGAGCCAAAATCCGCTACCTTCATATCAGGAGAAAGATGGAGCTGATCGACGATGTCGCGTGGGTCGGAAAACATGAGGGGAAGTTGTCAGTTGTTAGTTATCAGTTGTTAGTATAGCACCACAACAAACGAAAGAATGCACAGAGGTGTGCATTCTTTCGTTTGTATTCTTTCTATACCCTAGCCCCTCTACCCTTTACCCTTCCTTTATACACAAATCACCGATGCGAGCGAGTCGCCTTCGCGGAGCTTCATCACGCGGACACCTTGTGTACTGCGACCAAGGGTTGGGATCTCCTTGATATCCACACGGATCACTTGGCTCTTCTTTGAAATAGCCACAATCTCCTCTTCGGTCTCGGTCACCACACGACCAGCGATAAGCTGACCAGTCTTGTCGGTCACTTTCATGGTGATAATACCCGAGCCACCACGACCTTGGACCTTGTATTCAGAAAGATCAGTCTGCTTGCCGTAACCATTTGCACTCACCACCAAAAGCTTAGGGTTCTTGGACTCTTTCTTGACCACATCGGCACCCACCACCGAGTCGCCCTTACCAAGCTTGATAGCACGCACACCACCGGCTGCACGGCCCATGGAGCGAATACCGTCTTCTGCAAAGCGGATCGACTGACCTTCTGCGGTAGCAATAAACACATCGTCGCCCTTGTCTGAGAATGCTACTGAGACAAGCTCGTCCCCTGCTTCGAGGCGAATAGCGATCAAGCCATTGCGACGCACATCGTGGAAGCTTGCTGCATCAGTCTTCTTGCCGGTACCTTGGCGGGTAATCATCACGAGCTGGAGTGTCGACTTCTTGATCTCCTTTGGCATTGGAAGTATCGAGGTTACGCGTTCGTCTGAACCAATCTGAATAAAGTTGATCAACGCCTTGCCACGAGTTGCACGCTTGCCTTCAGGGAGCTCGTGCATTTTGACCTGATATGCCTTGCCCTTGTCGGTAAAGAAGAGTACGTCAGAGTGTGTGGTAGCAGTGACAAGGTGAGTTACAAAATCCTCTTCCTTAGTATCAAGGTCCACAACACCTACGCCACCACGGCGCTGTTTGCGGTATTCGTCTGGCGAGGTGCGCTTGATATAGCCACCCTTGGTAAGCACGAGTACTGTGTCTTCATCTGGAATGAGGTCTTCGTCAGAGAGGTCTGCGACACCCTGCTTTACAATCTTGGTACGGCGTTCATCACCGTAGCGTTCGCGAATTTCCTTGAGCTCGTCTTTGATAATACCGAGCATCTTCTTTGGATGTTCCAAAATATCCTTGAGGAACTTGATCAGTGCCTGCACTTCAGCGAGCTCGTCTTCGATCTTCTTGCGCTCGAGACCCGAGAGGCGCTGGAGGCGCATCTCAAGGATCGCGTTGGCCTGACGGTCAGAGAACTTAAAGCGCTTCATCAAGTTTTCACGCGCGTTGTCAGTATCCTTTGATTGCTTGATGATTTTGATGATTTCGTCGATATGGTCGAGCGCTTTTGAAAGACCAAGGAGAATATGCTCGCGGTCGAGTGCCTTTGCAAGGTCAAACTCGGTACGGCGACGTACGACCACTTTGCGGTGATCGATAAAATTCTCAAGAATCGACTTGAGTGAGAGGGTCTGTGGCACGCCGTCGACAAGGGCGACGACGTTGTAGTGGAAAGCTTCCTCGAGCTGGGTGTGCTTGTAAAGGAAGTTGAGGACCTGCTGTGGGTGCGCGGATGACTTGAGGTCGATCACGATACGCATTTCTTTTGCCGACTCGTCGCGCAAACCCTTGATGCCGTCGATCTTCTTCTCGCGCACGTGCTCAGCGATTTTCATGATCAGCTCTGCTTTGTTTACACGGTATGGAATCGAGCTAATGATGATTGAAAACTGCCCCTTCTTGTCTTCGACAATCTCTGCGACACCACGCACCACCACGCCACCACGGCCGGTCGAGTACGCGTGCGCAATATCTTTTTGATTGAATGCAATACCGCCCGTTGGGAAGTCAGGACCTTTTACAAACTGAAGAAGGTCTTCGGTCGCTGCATCTTTGTTGTCGATCAAGTGAACTGTCGCGTCGATTACCTCAGAAATATTGTGTGGCGGAATGTTGGTCGCCATACCCACTGCAATACCAAGCGTACCGTTGAGCAAAAGGTTTGGAATAGACGCAGGAAGGACCACTGGCTCGGTGCGGGTGTTTTCGTAGTTCGGGCGGAAGTCGACGGTGTTCTTTTCGATATCGCGGAGCATCTCAGCAGAAATGCGCGCCATCTTTGCTTCGGTGTAGCGTGATGCTGCAGCAGGGTCGCCGTCGATAGAACCCCAGTTACCTTGGCCGATACCAAGTGGGTAGCGCATCGAGAAGTCCTGCACCATTTTTACGAGCGACTCGTACACCGCTGCGTCGCCGTGTGGGTGGTATTTACCGAGTACGTCACCGACCACTGCCGCTGACTTGCGGGTCTTTGCGCCAGCTGAGAGTCCCATTTCGTTCATCGCAAAGAGAATGCGGCGATGCACCGGCTTCAAACCGTCGCGCACATCAGGAAGCGCACGCGCGGTAATTACGGACATCGCGTAGTCGAGGTACGACTCGCGCATTTCGGTCACAATCGAACGTGCGACCTGTGCATCGTTTGTTGCAGGGACTGGATTCTTCGCTTCTTCTTTTGCCATTTCGGGAAGGGTTTAGGGTAAAGGGTTGAGGGGAAAGCACCGGCAAAGGCGAAGCCTTGCTTGGGAATTATTATAGCAAAAACGGGATACGAAACCAAGCCTATTTCTGCTCTCCGAATGAGTCTATCGACTCAGAAATCGTCTCGACCAATGAAGAAAACGGGTTGGTACGCTCGAAGTTTGTGCCCGCCTCTTGTGGTACTTCGTCAGAGAAACTGAAGCTTGCAATATAGAAACCAGCGACCACGCCAGTAATAGTAAAAGCAATCGCAAGGGCGATCATTCGCCGCTCGTGGAGTGGTTTAGTGCGCTGTCGTTCAATCCACTCGACGAGCATGGCTAGCTGAGTGTCGGCTCGAGGACGACCACTTCCCCTGCCTTTCCTTCCAAATCTTTCTTCTTGAGTGTGAGCTTGTCTGCGCTCTTGGTGCCCTCAGCACCAGCTTCCTTGAGGAACTGTTTGAGCTCCTTACTTCCCGTGCCGTCAAAATGCATCGGGATAATCAGCTTTGGCTCGAGTGCCACCGCTACCTTGCCCGCCGATGCTGGGTCGAGTACGCCGTCGCCACCGACTGGCACAAAAAGCACGTCGACATCGTCGAGTGCTTCAATCACCTCCTTTGGAAGCTCGCCGGCAAGTGCACCGAGGAAGCAGAGGTTCATATTTTCGAGTGTCACTTGGTAGACCGTGTTGATGCGGTCCTTGCCACCGTAGGTCGAGCGCGATGGATAGCCCTTGATAAAAATACCCTTCACTTCGTATTCACCGGGGCCGGTGATCGCAAACGCCTCAGCACCGTTGTAGGCAAGTTGGTCGACACCGTCCATGTCGGGGTGCGAGAGTGAGACGAGCGCAACATCAGCAGCAAAACGCGCCGTCTTTTGCTTCGACTCTTTTGAGATTGGGTTAAAAGCGAGCGTGACGTCGCCAAACTGCACTTTAAAAAATTCCGCGCCTTGGTAGGTGATAATCATACGCCGAAGTATATAGGGTGAAAGGTTTAGGGTAAAGGGTCCCATTAGAGGCTGGTCGCGCGAGCGCGACCTACCTCTGACGGGATGGACAGAATATAGTGCGCCCGCTAGGATAGCTTTAGACAATTCAACCAAGGGATAGTATATGGCAGAAAAGAAACCTACTCGAAGACTTACTGCTGCCGAGCGCCGAGCAAAAGATCTCAGGGAAGAAGATGATTGGGAAAGGCATGCTCGCCAGCAAAGTGCATGGGGACCACATCAGGCAGACCAGCGAAACGAGAACTTCATGCGCGGTCTCAGAGAACACGACCAAGCAGTTCGTAATTCCGGGAGCGACACATCTCGACGCGAAGCTACTGCAAACCGCAGAAAGTTTATCGAGGGTGCTCGTAATACCCGCGGACTCCATATCGGTTAACTTGCCCCAGCGGCCTGTCCGGAAGGACAGGCCGCTTTTTGCACTTCCCACCGAGAAATTAAAAAGCCCTGCATTGCTGCAGGGCTTGAATTCGATTCGTTTCGATTTAGGCAGATTTATCCAAACGCGCCGAAATCGTCGCGACCAATGCATCGGCGAGTGGCCAAATGTAGAGATCGGGATAGTGAGGTCGGGCCGCCGCAAAAAGCCGGACTGCCTTCTCAAGTCGTCGAAGCTTTTTATCCATTGGCCAATCAATCTGGTCGAGACCAAAGAGATTACCGAATGTATCGTACGACTTAAGCATCGCAATCTCAGGCCCGCGAGCAATTGCCTCCGTGGTGTTATCTAAACCGTCTTCAAAGGTGAGTTGCTCGACGAGTCGTAAAGCCTCAGGAGAAATCACCGACAGGTCTGCATCGGTGTCTTCCTTGTAATCATGGTGAGTCAAAGCGTCCGCATAAATGAGCCGTTTTGGCACAGGAATACTAGCTTCGTGAAGCATCAAGAAACCAGTGAATGCTGGATGAACTCCAAACGGTAACCCGTCGCCTTTACGTATTCGATTCCCAGGCGTCTTTGACGCTTGGTCGTGAGCCAGCATCATTGTGAGCGTACCCGTGGCAATATCACGTGCCATATTGCCCGTATTTTTTCCAACACCCGCTACAACTACATTACTCGCATCTTTCACTTCGTGTTCTTTCTCTTTGTTGTTTGTCTAATTTCAAACTACGTCACATTTGATGCATTGTCAATCTCTCTTTGCCCGTTTCCAATCCTCCGACCTATCTTTTGGAAGCCTTACGGACCGCGACGGCGGGAGTAGAGCAATCGGCCAGCAGGCCGATATGTGTGCTCTCCAAAAGATAGGTCAAAAAAAAGAACGCTACATATCATTAAACCACCCTACTCAAACGGCCCAGCCGACACTTACGAAACCATCCGTCTAGCTTTGACAAAAGCTATAAAACCCATATACTTGGGTCCATTCTTTATTAGCGGCCTCAAAGCGTAATCCCGGGTGCGAGAACATGTCTGTCACGGGCATCCGGAACGATGTGAGCCAAAGAATACAATGGTTACAAAGAAATCAGAGAAGGTAGTGGTCGCTCCGACCACCCTTATGGGCAAGCTCGTCGACGAAAGCATTACACCTCCATCAGTTGGCGATATGGTCGAAGGACCAGTGATCGCGATTGATCGTGGCTCGGTCTATATCGACCTCAAGCCATACGGCACCGGTATTATCTACGGTCGCGAGTACATCGGCGCCCGCGATATTATCAAGAAGGTTGCTATCGGCGATGCTATTGCAGCAAAGGTTGTCGACGTCGACACCAACCCTGAAGGCTACATTGAGCTCTCGCTCAAGGAAGCTCGTCAGGCACTTATTTGGAGCGAGGCTGAGGAAGCTATCAAGCACAAGAAGCTTCTCGAAGTTTCTGTGACTGAGGCCAACAAGGGTGGTCTTATCCTCGCATGGCAGGGCATCCCAGGCTTCTTGCCTGCTTCTCAGCTCAAGGCTGAGCACTACCCTCGCGTAGAAGACGGCGACAAGGACAAGATTTATTTTGAATTGAAGAAACTCATCGGCACCAAGCTTTCAGTGGTGATCATTTCTGCAAACCCAAAGGAAGGCAAGCTCATCTTCTCTGAGAAGAGCCCTGTCGAAAAGGAAAAGGGTAAGATTATCGAGAAGTACACGGTTGGTGACGCAGTAAAGGGCGAAGTCACTGGTATTGTCGACTTCGGTGTGTTCGTAAAGCTCGAGGACGGACTCGAAGGTCTCGTACACATCTCTGAGATCGACTGGGCACTTGTCGAGGATCCAAAGGCACTCTTCCGCATTGGCGACAAGGTGACCGTCAAAATTATCGAGATCAAGGAAGGCAAGGTTTCGCTTTCTATCAAGGCACTCAAGGACAACCCATGGACCCTTGCTGGCAAGAAGTACAAGAAGGGTGACACGATTGAAGGTGTGGTGATCAAGTTCAACAAACACGGCGCACTCGCATCTATCGAGGAAGGTGTTGCAGGCTTGGTACACGTCTCTGACTTTGGTACTGAGGCAAAGCTTCGCGAGAAGCTCGAGCTCGGTAAGACCTATCCATTCAAGATTACGCTTTTCGAAGCAAAGGAGCAGAAGATGGCACTCTCGTATACGGGAGAGAAGAAATAAAGAGAAAGCGGACAGTGGTCAGTGAACAGTAGACAGTAAATACTGGAACCGGAAACCTCCCCCGATTCGCAAAGCGAATCGGGGGAGGTTTTGCGTTAGAGCAAAGCAGGCGTATGCTACGGACAGACCAACCAAAAAGGAGAACATTGTCTATGTGTGAAAATCCATGTCCTGAGTGCAAAGCACTCATCGCTGCCGGCCAAACACCCGCCTGCCCCAAGCTTGCGGTGGCTAGCTTACCCGCCACTGTTGAACTCGAGCCTGTGCTGACCCCAGAAGCGCAAGCGGAACTCGATGCGCGCGAAACTCATCGTTTGGAAAGTGCGAAACATGCCGCCTGCGGCGAATACTGAATCAGTTCCCTCACCCAGTCCGGCGCACTTCGTGCGCCGGACTTTGACATTTATCCTAAAATATCGTAATCTCCGTGACAGATTATG
>JACCDR011826086.1_pt1 | contig 11054 bp, 10 predicted proteins | sample 7446431 | NCBI WGS metagenome assembly JACCDR01 (sample SAMN15323443, study PRJNA562643) | freshwater metagenome | isolation source: river surface water | place: USA:Blue River Watershed | collected 2017-08-17 | reverse complement strand
CGATGGCTTTTTTCATAGCTCGGCGCCAAGAAATACGTTTTTCCAATTGCATTGCAATACTTTCAGCAACCAATTGAGCATCGATATCTGGTTTACGAACTTCTTGAATGCTCAAGAAAACTTCGTTTGGAGTCAGCTTTTGAACGTCTGCTTTCAGAGCGTCGATGCCAGTTCCTTTTTTACCGATAACAACACCTGGACGAGCTGTGTGAATGATCACTTTCACTTTTTTAGCAGCTCTCTCGATGTCGATTTTAGCAACACCAGCGTGTTTCAGTTTTTCTTTCAAATATTTACGAAGCTTGATGTCCTCGTGAAGGTTTTCAAAATAGCCTGCGCCTTTTGCATACCAACGAGAATCCCAAGTACGAATTACACCTAATCTAAGACCAATCGGGTTTACCTTTTGTCCCACTGATTACCTCTCATCCAAAACGACGTTGATGTGGCTCATTCTTTTCTTAACGCCGCTTGCGCGACCTTGAGCTCTTGGACGGAATCTTTTCAGAGTCGGCCCTTGGTCAACAGTGATTGTTTTTACAAATAATTTATCGAGATCGATTGTCTTTTTATAATCAGCATTTGCAACAGCTGACTCGATCAATTTCTTGATCATAAGAGCCGATTTCTTGTTCATGAACGTGAGAGACTTGATAGCGATACTCACGTTTTTTCCACGAACCATGTTCGCAACTAGACGGGCTTTTTGCTCCCCGACTCGTGCATATTGTAGACTTGCTTTTACTTCCATTTTCTACCTCAACCCTTATTTCTTAGCTGCAGGAGCTGCTGCTGGAGCGGCTTTTTTCTCTGCATGTCCGTTGAAAGTTCTTGTTGGAGCGAACTCACCATATTTGTGACCGATCATGTTCTCTGTCACATATACTGGAACAAACTTTCTTCCGTTATGAACGGCGAAAGTAAGACCAAGAGCTTCCGGAACAATCGTTGAACGACGAGACCAAGTTTTAATAACTTTTTTGTCATTTTTTTGGATCGCATTATCGACTTTTTTCTGAAGATGATTGTCGATGAATGGACCTTTTTTAGTTGAACGTGCCACGAGCTACTCCTACTTACGTCTCTTAACGATACTGCTGTCAGTACGTTTGTTATTACGAGTTTTGTATCCTTTGCAAGGCTGTCCCCACGGAGTTACCGGGTGATGACCTTTACCCACACCTTCACCACCACCGAGCGGGTGATCAACTGGATTCATCGCCATACCGCGAACGCCTGGACGGATACCTCTCCAACGAGAGCGACCTGCTTTACCTAAAGAAATGTTGTCATTGTCTGTATTACCAACCTGACCGATTGAAGCGCGGCATACAGAAAGAACCAACTTCACTTCGCCAGAAGGCAAACGAACTTGGCAGTACTGCCCTTCTTTAGAAACTAGAACCGCACTGACACCAGCACCGCGAGCTACCTGCGCGCCTTTACCAGGGCGAAGCTCCACGTTATGGATAGTTGTACCAACTGGAATCATCGCCAGAGGTAAAGAATTACCTGGCTTGATATCGGCTTTATCAGAAGAAAGAACTGTGTCACCCACGTTCAATCCGATCGGAGCTACGATATAAGATTTTTGACCGTCAACATAAGAGATCAAAGCGATACGGCTAGTTCTGTTTGGATCGTACTCGATCGAAATGACTTTGGCTGCAACATCAACTTTGCTGCGAACGAAATCAATCATTCTGTAACGACGTTTATGACCGCCACCTTTGTGGCGCATTGTAATCATACCAGTATTATTTCTAGCTGATGAACGAGTCAGAGACTCTGTCAGAGACTTTTCTGGATACTTTTTAGTGATCTCTTTGAAATCGAAACCAGTCGTTCCGCGGAGACCATGTGATCTTGGGTTAAATACTTTGATACCCATGGCTTACACTCCCTCGAACAGAGCGATTTTCTCGCCTGCTGCCAATTTCACGTAGGCTTTTTTCCAATAAGCAATTTTGCCTAGACCAAAACGTGTTGTTTTAGTGCGAGCTCTGCAAACTGCAGTTCTCACTGAATTTACTTTTACGTTAAATTTTTTCTCAACTTCAAAGCGAATCTGATTTTTATCAGCGTCGCGAGAAACTTCGAAAACATAAACGCCAGCCGCATTGTGGATGGTGTTTTTTTCTGTGATTAAAGGTTTTTTAATTACGTGCTTCATCGATTACTCCGCCGTGCATCTTTCAACGATTGGAGCGAGAGCTTCTTTTGTCACGATGAGAGCATCGTATTTCAAAAGGTCGAATACGTTCATACCTTCGACTCCAAAGTATTTGAATTTTTCTAAGTTATCAGATGCTCTTCTAAATTTATCGTCAGCTTTCGCATCGATCATAAGAGCTTTAGTTAAACCAAAAGCTTTCAAACGTTTTGCAAGCTCAGCTGTTTTGCCTTCTGATTTCATGCTATCAACAACGAATAATTTTCCTTCTTTATTCAAATGAGAAAGAGCCATCTTAAGACCTAATTTTCTCATTTTTTTAGGAAGAGCATATTCGTATGAACGAGGGACTGGTCCGAAGAGCTTTGCTCCTCCTGGCATCAAAGGAGAACGAGTAGAACCTTGACGGGCGTTACCAGTTCCTTTTTGCTTGAACGGCTTTTTACCACCACCGCTCACCAACCCACGAGTTTTCACCATATGAGTTCCTGAACGACGTTTAGCTAATTGCCATTGAACGACTTCGTGCAAAATTTCTTTGCGTACAGTTGTTTCGAAAACATCTGCAGAAAGATCAACAGTGCCGACTTTTTCTTTTTTCCAGTTAATTACATTTATTGTAGCCATGACTATTCTTCTCTCATCAATCTAACTAATGAGTTGCGAGCGCCTGGAACGGGGCCTTTAACCATTAGGACGTTTTCGTCAGCCAAAACCTTTACGATTTTGACGCTTTTAACTGTGATTGTTTCATCACCGTAATGACCTGGAAACTTCTTACCTGGCATTACTCGACCCGGCCAAGTTCTGTTACCAGAAGATCCCGGACGACGGTGAAATTTAGAACCGTGAGATGCAGGACCACCGGCAAAGTTCCAACGCTTCTGAACACCAGTAAAACCGTGTCCTTTCGAAGTTCCTGTTAATTTAACAGTGTCGCCAACTTTGAGGCTGTCGATAGAAACTTGTGAACCCAATTGAGCTTCACCAACAGTTTGGCGAATTTCACGGATAAACTGAGCTCCCGTCTCGAGGCCTGCTTTTTTGAGGTGACCAACTTCAGCAGTTGAAGAATTTTTTGCTTTCTTCGGACGGCAAGCAATTTGAACTGCTTCATAGCCATCTTTGTCCTGAGTTTTCAGTTGAGAAACAACCCAAGGTTCATAACGAAGAACAGTTACAGGAACCGCTTCACCTTGTTCGTTGTAGATTGTAGCCATTCCCTCTTTGAAGGCGAATAGACCGTTTAGCTTGATTCCACCAGCTGTGCTGGTCGCAGTTTCTACTGCTGTTTCAGTATTTTCGCTCACGACTTACTCCTATCAGATTGCTGACAGTTTAATTTCAACATCTACCCCTGCAGAGAGGTCGAGTTTCATGAGCTGATCGACAGTCTGCTGTGTAGGTTCTAAAATATCCAACATGCGTTTATGAGTACGAATCTCAAACTGCTCGCGAGATTTTTTATCTACGTGGGGCGAGCGAAGGACAGTATATCTGTTGATACGCGTTGGCAAGGGAATTGGTCCCGCTACTCTCGCGCCTGTTCTTCTTGCAGTTTCTACAATTTCCTTCGTCGATTGATCGAGAAGTTTATGATCGAATGCTTTTAAGCGAATTCTGATCTTTTGACTTTGCATACTCATATCCTTTTTTAGCTGCCATCTCTCGTCAGTCACGCTTCCTAAATGGCCGAATTGACTCGAGTTCCCAGCTTGTTAAAATGCCAAAAAACCCCCTAAGAGCCTTCCAAAAATTGCTTTCAGATCATTTATATTCGATCTGACGCTCAACTTTTGGGACCTTTTAAGGAGTTTCCAGCGTGACGGAACGGCGAATATGCCGACAGGGGTTTTTAAAGTCAAAAGGAATTAATGAATTTTTTCAAATTCTTAGAAAGTTCTAAATTCGACCCAAGTGAGTAAGAATTTCTTCTCTCACTTTCGGAGGAACTTGGCTGTACTCGAGGAAAACAATAGAGAAACCGGCGCGGCCTTGAGAAATTGATCTAACATCGGTCGCATATCCAAAAAGCTTCGCCAAAGGCACCTCAGCGTGGATGACTTGACCACCGCCGGCGCGCACGTTCATCGATAGAACCTTCCCCCGACGGGAATTAAGGTCACCGATGACATTTCCAACAAAGTCATCAGGACATGTGACCTCGAGCTTCATAATCGGCTCCAAAAGCACGGCCTGAGCCTTTTTCACGGCTTCGCGGAAAGCCAAAGATACCGCCGCTTTCGCACCGGCCTCGCTGGCTGGAGCTTCTGCTGGATAAGAGAGATCCAAAAGCTCCGCCTTAAGATCAATCAAACTGTAGCCTGCAATAGGCCCTACTTCGGAAGCTTCTTTTAAGCCAGCAAGCGCGGCTCTTTGAATATCTTGGGGAGCCGCTCCTGGCTTACCAGAAACTAATTTTGATTCGACTTTGAGGCCTGAACCTTTTTCACCCGGAACGAGAGAGACAACAGCTTTTACATTCTGCTGTTCACCCACAATCATTTTATCAAATGTATAATCCGCTTTCGCTGATACCGTGATGCTTTCGCGATATGAAACCTGAGGCTTACCGACATTGGCTTGGACTTTGTGTTCACGAAGCAAACGATCGACCAAGATATCAAGGTGAAGCTCACCCATCCCCGATAAAAGGGTTTGTCCCGTTTCAAGGTCTGAGCGCAGTCTTGCCGAAGGATCTTCTTTTACTAATTTCTCTAAACCTGCCATCATCTTCTCTTGATCTGCCGAAGATTTCGCCTCAACGGCCACAGATATTACGGGCTCAGGGAAAGTGATGCTCTCAAGAACGACATTTCTTTTGGTGTCGCAAAGAGTATCACCGGTTCCTGTAAATTTAAGACCGACAACAGCTCCGATATCTCCTGCTTTGAGATCACCCACCTCGGAGCGGGAGTTCGCATGCATTTTGACTAGCTTTTGAATTCTCTCTTTTTTCTCCGTGCGAGGATTGTAAAGAGAATCCCCGACCTTCACGACACCTGAATAAACACGGATGTAAGCTAGACTTCCTGAGAAAGGATCGCTGGCAATTTTAAAAGCAAGAGCTGCTGCGGGCTCATCAAAATCTGTTTTACAGAAGATTTCTTTTTCCTGTTTCATGATGTCGTGCCCAATAGCTGGAGCGATATCCAGAGGACTGGGAAGATAATCAACAGTCGCATCAATCAAAGGCTGCACGCCCTTGTTCTTAAATGCAGATCCACAAAGAACAGGAAATACTTTGAGCTCGAGAGTTCCCTTACGAAGAGCTGCTCTTAATTGCTTTGCCGTTGGCATTTCACCATTGAGGTAAGATTCCATGAGAGCGTCATCGAATTCGACAATTCTTTCGATGGTCTCAATACGAGTTTTCTCAACTTCGTCACGCATTTCAGAAGGCACATCAGTGATATCAAAGCTTTCACCGTTACTAGACCCATCCCAGATATAAGCTTTGTTCTCTATCAAATCGACAACACCAGAGAAGGTATCTTCAAATCCAATCGGAAGTTGAATCGCCAACGGAGTCGCGTTGAGCTTTTCTTTGATGGTGTTAAAACTCATCCAGAAGTCTGCACCGACTCGGTCCATTTTATTGATGAAACATATTCTTGGAACTTTGTATTTATTCGCCTGACGCCAAACAGTTTCTGACTGGGGTTCAACACCATTCACGCCGTCAAAAACGGCAATAGCGCCGTCAAGAACCCGAAGAGATCTTTCGACTTCGATGGTAAAATCAACGTGCCCCGGAGTATCAATAATATTTAATCGGTGATCTTTCCACATAAGAGTGGTTGCAGCCGCCGTGATGGTAATTCCACGCTCTTGCTCTTGTTCCATCCAATCCATGGTGGCCGCGCCGTCATGAACTTCGCCGAGCTTATGATTTTTTCCAGAGTAGAAGAGAATACGTTCTGTCGTTGTCGTTTTGCCGGCATCAATGTGAGCCATAACCCCAAAGTTGCGGGTAAATTTAAGCTCATTGATATTTTGTGGTTCTAAAACAGACATACGCTACTTTCTTTTGAGCCAATTTGATTTTCAAGGGAGACCGAAAATTTGGGTCCCCGAAAATAAAAATCGGCCAGCTTTCGCTGACCGATCTTATTATATTTTCCTATCAAATCAACTATAAGCTGAATGAGCTTACCAGTTGTAGTGAGAGAACGCCTTGTTGGCTTCTGCCATTTTATGGACGTCTTCACGTTTTTTGATCGCGTTTCCACGATTGTTGTAAGCATCCACGATTTCGCCAGCCAAACGCTTAGCAAAATCTTTTTCTCCACGCTCACGAGAGTAAGAAATCAACCAGCGCATAGCTAAAGCTAAACGACGTGATGGACGTACATCCACGGGAACTTGGTAAGTTGCTCCGCCTACACGGCGTGAACGAACTTCGAGAGCTGGCTTACAGTTCTCAAGAGCTTTTTTCAAAACTGCAATGGGCTCTTCACCTTGAACTTTGTCTTTTAATTCATCCAAAGCACCGTAGAAAAGTTTTTGCGCTACGGCTTTTTTACCTTGGATCATCATTTTATTGATGAACTTAGCTACAACAACATCTTTGTATACTGGATCAGGGATAATTTCTCTTTTAAATGTTTTTTTACGACGAGACATGTGTCACTCCAAATTTATAAAAATTAATTTACCGGCGGGTTATTTTTTAGGACGTTTAGCACCGTATTTAGAACGGCTTCTCAAACGACCATTAACACCTTGCAAGTCCAATACACCACGAACGATGTGATAACGAACACCTGGAAGATCCTTCACACGACCACCGCGGATAAGAACCACGCTGTGCTCCTGTAAGTTGTGACCGATACCTGGGATGTAAGAGATCACTTCAAATCCGTTAGAAAGACGAACTTTAGCTACTTTACGAAGAGCTGAATTCGGTTTCTTAGGAGTTGTTGTGTAAACGCGTGTGCAAACACCACGTTTTTGTGGACAAGACGCCAATGCTGGAGACTTTGTCTGATTCTTTTGAACGCTACGCTCGCGTTTGATGAGCTGTGTAATTGTAGGCATGAAAAAAACCTCTTTTGTTATGCCGATCTTCACCCCAGTTTGACCCAGGATTACTCAATCTTTGTTAGGTCGGTCAAAGTAATGATTTTAGGGAGTTAGGTCAAGAGGAAAGGCTTAAAATAAAAACCCCGTCTTATGAGGACGGGGTTTTTGATGAAATTATAGCAATTTCTGCTTATGGCTGCGTTGTCGCAGGCATACCCGGAAGAGCGAATGAAGTCGGGATATCATCCTCAACCACTTGAACTTTCCAACGTTTATAGCTGGTCAAACCAGTACCCGCTGGGATCAAGCGACCCATGATGATGTTCTCTTTCAATCCTCTCAAAGTATCCGTACGAGAATTGATTGCAGCCTCTGTTAATACTTTGGTCGTCTCTTGGAAGCTGGCAGCTGAAATCCAGCTGTCAGTGCTCAGAGATACCTTCGTAATACCAAGGAGCAATGGCTCCGCCGTTGCCGGCTGGCCGCCCTCTTTCATGATACGTTCGTTCTCCTCTTGGAAAGCGTACTTCTCAACTTGTTCACCAGCTAAGAAGCGGCTGTCGCCGGCATCTGCTACTTGAACTTTACGAAGCATCTGACGAACGATCACTTCGATGTGCTTATCATTGATCGTCACACCCTGAAGTCTATAAACTTCTTGGATTTCGTTCACGAGATAGCTTGAGAGAGCCTTATCACCCAATACCGCTAAGATATCATGTGGGTTCGTTGGTCCATCCATTAAAGCCTCACCAGCTTTAACGTATTCACCTTCACGAACAGCGACGTGTTTACCTTTAGGGATCAAGTATTCTTTTTGCTCTCCAACTTCCGGAGTCACGATCACACGTTGTTTACCTTTAACGTCTTTACCGAAAGTCACATAACCATCGATCTCAGAGATGATAGCTGCTTCTTTTGGTTTACGAGCTTCGAACAACTCAGCAACACGAGGAAGACCCCCAGTGATATCGCGAGTTTTAGAAGTTTCTCTGTGGATCTTAGCAATCACGTCTCCAGAGTGAATTTCTTGTCCGTCTGTCACGAGAAGCTGAGCGCCTACCGGGATCAAGTAACGAGCAGGAATATCACGCCCTGGAAGATTTTTTGTGTTGCCGTTTCCATCAGTCAAAAGAACTGTCGGTTTAACATCTGAAGAACGAGACTCAGTGATTACTTTGGTTGCGAAACCAGTAACCGCATCGACTTGTTCACTCATTGTCGATCCTTCTTCAATATCCTGGAATTGGATCGTCGAAGAAAGCTCAGCGATGATTGGATTAGAGTAAGGATCCCACTCGGCGATTGTCGCGCCTTTAGTAACCTTATCTCCATCTTTGAAATTCAAGATCGCACCATAAACAAGTTTGAAATGCTCACGTTCACGACCTGATTCATCGATCACAAATGCATCACCGTTACGATTCATAACGACCAGTTTACCTTGACGGTTTACAACTGATTGGATGTTTTTCAATTTTAAAACACCATCATAGCGAGTTGTATGAACAGATTGCTCAACCGCACGAGAAGCCGCACCACCCAAGTGGAATGTTCTCATCGTTAACTGAGTTCCTGGCTCACCAATAGATTGGGCAGCAATGATACCAACTGTTTCGCCGAGGTTGACCGTGTTACCACGAGCCAAATCACGACCGTAACATTTACGGCAAACACCGCGAGTCGTTTTACAAGTTAATGCAGAACGAATCCAAACTTTATCGATACCTAGCTCATCAATACGAAGAACATGGCTCTCTGTGAGTTCTTCAGCTTCGTTGACAATGATAGATTGATTGTAAGGATCAACGATATTTTTCAAAGCGACGCGACCAAGAATTCTCTCACCGATAGGCTGGATGATTTCTCCACCTTCATAAAGTGGAGTGACTTCAAGACCGTCCTCAGTTCCGCAATCATTTTCAGAAACGATCACGTCTTGAGCCACGTCGACAAGACGACGAGTCAAGTAACCTGAATTCGCAGTTTTAAGAGCAGTATCCGCCAAACCTTTACGAGCACCGTGAGTCGAGATAAAGTACTGGAGTACTGTCAAACCTTCACGGAAGTTTGATGTGATTGGATTCTCGATGATTTCGCCTGATGGTTTCGCCATCAATCCACGCATACCTCCGAGCTGACGAATCTGAGCCGCAGAACCCCGCGCTCCAGAATCCGCCATAACGAAGATTGGATTGAAAGAAGGTCCAACGACCTCTTTGCCATCCACGATGAACTTTTGTTTCTCGATCTGCCCCATCATCTCTTTCGCGACTTTGTCAGCAGTTTGAGCCCAAATATCCACAACTTTATTATAGCGCTCACCGTCTGTGATCAAACCTTCGTCGTACTGTTGCTGGATTTCAGAAACTTGTTTCTCTGCATCACCAATGTATTTTACTTTGGTAGCAGGGATAACCATGTCGTCGATACCGATAGCGATACCAGCCTGAGTTGAATATTTAAATCCAAGCTCCATGATTTTATCCGCAAGGATACAAGTTGCTTTCGCGCCAGCAAGACGGAAAGTTTTATCGATTAAAGCAGCGATTTGTTTTTTATTCATCGTCACGTTCACTTCAGAGAATGGAACCTCTTTAGGAACGCTAGAAGCAAGAATTGCACGACCGATTGTCGTCTCTTGCAATTTCCCACCGATACGAACTTTACAAGACGCTTGAAGATCTGAAAGACCCTGCTCAAAAGCATACTCAGCTTCAAAAACGCTTGAGTAGATTTTGCCAGCACCTTTTGCTCCTGGGCGAATACGAGTCAACCAGTAAAGACCCAATACGATATCCTGTGAAGGATTGATGATTGGCTTACCGTTGGCAGGAGAAAGGATGTTGTTTGTCGACATCATTAGAACACGTGCTTCAACCTGTGCTTCCACAGAAAGAGGAACGTGAACAGCCATTTGATCTCCGTCGAAATCGGCATTGAACGCAGTACAAACTAATGGATGCAATTGGATTGCTTTTCCTTCGTGAAGAACGGGTTCAAAAGCTTGAATACCAAGTCTGTGAAGAGTTGGCGCACGATTCAACATCACTGGATGTTCTTTAACAACGTCAGAAAGGATATCCCAAACTTCCACTGTCTCTTGATCAACCAATTTTTTAGCTTGCTTAATTGTTGTCGCAAAACCTTTTTCTTCTAATTTGTTGTAAACGAAAGGTTTGAACAACTCCAAAGCCATCTTCTTAGGGAGACCGCACTGGTGAAGTTTCAAAGTAGGACCGACTGTGATCACCGAACGACCAGAGTAATCCACACGTTTACCCAAAAGATTCTGACGGAAACGACCTTGTTTACCTTTAAGCATGTCGCTCAATGAACGAAGAGGACGTTTGTTTGGACCTGTGAATGTTTTTCCACGACGGCCGTTATCCAAGAGTGCATCAACGGCTTCTTGTAACATCCGTTTTTCATTGCGGATGATGATATCCGGAGCATTCAATTCTTGAAGGCGTTTCAAACGATTATTTCTGTTGATAACACGACGGTAAAGATCATTCAGATCTGAAGTCGCGAAACGACCACCATCCAATGGAACCAACGGACGAAGATCCGGAGGAAGAACTGGAAGAGCTTCGAGCATCATCCACTCTGGTTTGTTCACAGAGTTTTTGAAGGCTTCAACAACTTTCAAACGTTTTGAAAGTTTTTTGATTTGTGCGTCTGATTTAGTTTCTTTGATATCTAAACGCAATTTGCGTGAAAGATATTCTGGATCGATTTTTCTTAAAAGCTCACGAACAGCTTCTCCGCCCATGCCTGCTTTAAAGTTTGGACCGAAATCCGACAAAGATTGCTGATAAGCTTCTTCCGTCAAAACTTGGCCTTCTTCCAATGT
>JACCDR011488423.1_pt1 | contig 11054 bp, 17 predicted proteins | sample 7446431 | NCBI WGS metagenome assembly JACCDR01 (sample SAMN15323443, study PRJNA562643) | freshwater metagenome | isolation source: river surface water | place: USA:Blue River Watershed | collected 2017-08-17 | reverse complement strand
GGTTGGTGATGATGTGGATGCCGTAGCCGGCGGCGTGCAGCATCCGCAGGAGTCGCACGGTGCCGGGGATGGGTTGGTCGCGGGTGCAGGCCATGGCGTATTCGGACCAGGTCCGTCCGGGGTCGACCGTCGGGCAGAGGTGTCGCCGTGGGCGGGTGTCGGCGATGGTGGAGTCGAGGTCGGAGCAGATGACCTCGGTGCGGCTGCCGGGGCGGTGGAGGAATCGGGTCATGGCGCGGCTTCTTCCAGGAGTTCCAGCGCGGCCTGTTTGAGCCGGTCCGAGATGTGGAGGCTGCGGATGTGGGCGGCGACGGCTTCGATCGAGGTGATGTCGATGCGGGCCTGCCCAATCGAGTCCATGAACTCATCGAAGACACGTTGGGATGTCTTCACCTGCTGGGCCTCGGCGAGGCGGAAGACCTCGGCGGCCGGCTTGTGCGGCACGTCGATGAGTTCGAATTCGCGGGTTTCGGTGGACCAGGAGGCGATCTGGATGCCGCGCGCGAGGTTGTGTTCGTCGAGGCTGCCGCGAGAGATCGCACCGGGGTTGCAGAAGGTCACTCCCCCGGTGGTGTGGATGCCGTGGGGGCTGTGGACGTGTCCGTAGTAGACGGAGCCTTTGTTGCCCATGGCGTCGGCCCACCGGTCGACGGGGTAGTTCTCGTACTTCAGTTCGCGGCCGAGGGGGTAGAGCGGCGCGTGGGTGATGACGAGTCCGTCGATGTCGCGAATGCGGTAGTCGGCGAGGGCGTCGCGGACGGTGTCGTCGGTGAAGCGTTGGAGCCAGGGAAGTCCGAAGGCGGGTCCGTTGCCGCGCCAGCCGTCGAGGAGTTGGACGGCGCCGGAGGCGATGACGACGCCGAGGGGCTGGGTGGCGGTGATGCTGTGCAGCCGGTCGTTGAGCATGTCGTGGTTGCCCGGTACCACGTACACGGTGATGGGTGCGAACCGTCGGGCGGTTTCGATCAGCCGGATGATGGTGCGGTGGCTGGTTCGGCTCGGGGTCTTGTGGTGGAAGATGTCGCCGGCCCAGAACACGGCGGTGACTTTGCGCTCGTGGGCGATGTCGGCGACGGCGTCGAGGATGGCGAAGATGTCGTCCTGGTAGGTGTCGGTGCAGCTCGACGGGGGCCGGTCGGACAGGTGGATGTCGCCCATCAGCAGGTATTCAGGCATCTGCGGGTGCCGCCTGCCAGGAGGTCATGTCGAGGGTGACGATGTTGTCCTTGACGAGGGTGAGGGTCCGCCCGCCGATTTCGTAGTCCTGGCGGATGGCGACGCCGGGGTACACGGCGCGGGCGATCCCGGCAGCCTGGATGAGCTTCTTGCACCAGAAGCAAGGCTCGCGAGTGACGTAGATGGTGCCGCCGCGGTAGAGGTGCCGGTCGGAGTTGAGGATGGCGTCGGCCTCGGCGTGGTTGCTGATGCAGTCGTCATAGGCGCTCAGCGGCGGGATCTCGGTGTAGTCCTTGAGGCCGCGGGGGCAGGCGCCGGCGAGGCAGCCGGGGCGGTGCGGGAGTGTGCCGGGGTAGCCGGAGCCGACGATGCGGTGTTCGACGTCGACCAGGACGGCTCCGCATTTGGCGCGGCGGCAGTCGGTGCGTTCGGCGACGGCGTGCGCGATGCCGAGGAAGTACTCGGGCCAGTCCGGGCGGCTCATGCGGCCTGCTCGATGCTGTCGCGTTCTTCGATGACGGTGCGGATGTACACGCAGGCGTCGAGGAGTTCCTGGTACAGGTCTACGAGGCTGTCGCGCCCGTTGAACGCCTGGAGCGGGGTGCCGTAGCGGCGGGTGCCGAGGGCTTTGCGGGCCTGGAGGTCTTCGGCGACGAGGTCGTGTATGTGGCGTCGTTGGTTGGGGATCGGGAGCGGCTGGTCGCCTTCGTCGCGGGGCGTCCGTAGTTCCTCGGTCACCGTTTTCCCCCTGAAACGCCGGTAGGAGTCCCCGGAGTGGTTCTCCTGGGGACTCCTACCGTCGGGGCGTGCGGCTGTTACGCGGTGAACGTGGTGCCGCGTCGGCGCCGCTTGCTGAGCATCACGAGGCCGGCGCCGAGTCCGAGAATCATGACTCCGGTGACGACGAAGACGCCGACCGTGGGGCCGGTGACGGGCAGCTGCGGGTTGCCTGCCTGGACCGGCGGGGCGCCCGGGTCGGTGCTGGTGCTCGCGCTGGCGCTCGGCGAGATCGAGGTGCTCGGGCTGGTGCTCGCGCTGGCAGATGCGCTGGCGCTGGTGCTCGCCGAGGCGGATGCGCTGGTGCTCGCGCTGGCGGAGGTCGACGCGCTGGCCGAGGCGGACCCGCTGGGCGCCATGCTGCTCGGCGCGCAGCGCCGGTGGCATGGCGTGCCGTAGTCGCCGCCGGTGGTGGCGCTGGCGGCGACGGGCACGGCGATCGCGATACTGGCCAGGGCCAGGGTCGCGAGGATTCGTCGGATCACAAAGCTCTCCTTCGGGAACTTTCGGAACATTACTGTCTGTTCTACCGCAAACGCGCTGAGAAGTTGCGCGTTATCGGGTGATCGGCTGTTCACAGGTCGGGCAGGTGCCGGCTGCGTGCAGTACATCGCGCAGTTCGTTGGTCGCGTCGGTCTCCTGCGTCCTGGCTGCCTCTGCCGCGAGTTCGGCGACGCGCACGTCGGCGGTGGCCTTGGCGATGCGGCGCAGCAGTCCTTTGTAGACGACCAGGCGGTCGTACAGGTCGTGGATCGGCACGTCGTCGGGCAGCGGCGGCAGCTCAGTGCTGCGGGCGAGTGCGGCCTCGGCGATCTCCAAGGTCGTCAGCTCGGTACGCAGGCGGGAGATCTGGTCAGCGAGGGCAGCGCACTGTTCGGCGGTCTTCTCGGCGCGGTCACAGGTGACCAGTCGCTCACGTAGGCCCTCGAATCTGCCGATGTCGGTGACGACGCGCTCGTAGTCGGCGCGGCGGGTGCGCAGCAGGGCAGATTCGGCGCGGTGGCGTTTGTTGGCGTTCTGGACGGCGGCGTAGATGACGTTGACATTGGTCAGTTCGCCGAGTTCACGGGCGACGGCGGCGCCCGACGCGGAGAGAAGAAAGGGTCCATCGAACTGTCCGGCGTAGTTGATCCCGGAGCCGCCAGCCGGTACGGGCGCGATCCCGAGCGCGGCGGTGATCTCTTCCGGGACGCTGCGGTTGAGCTTGGTGAAGCGGCGCTCGCCGGCTTCGTCGGTGAGCAGGTAGCTCCAGGCGCCTCGGGCGTATTCGAGGCTGACGATCGCGTCACCGGTGCGGGCGGTGATCGCGGCCGTGCTCGCACCTCGGGTGATCGCCGCGGTGCCGGACACGTTGCTGGACAGGGCTCGCAGGGCGCGCATGAGGGCGCTCTTGCCGGAGGAGGACGGGCCGACGATGACGGTGAAACGACCGAAGGCCAGGTCGACGGCGCGCAGGCTCTGCCAGTTGCGTACCGCGAGTGCCTCGATCAATGTCTGCTCCTCAAGCGAAACGGGGCGGTCGGGATATGACCGCCCCGCGTCTGGGGTAGCGGGGACAGGATTCGAACCTGTGACCTTTGGGTTATGAGCCCAACGAGCTACCGAGCTGCTCCACCCCGCCAGGGGGCTATACCTGCTCGTGCGGGTCTTTGTGCGCGTAGAGGTGCAGGGTTGCGGCGATGCTGGCGAGAGTGGCGCAGCCGTAGCCGAATTCGGGGAATCCGAGGCCGGTCAGCAGGAGTGCGTAGCCGAGGTTGAGCAGTGCGGCGGCACGCGGGAGGCCGCTCAGCCGGCTTCGGTGTAGAACGTCCAGCCGGTCATGGTGCTGCTCCAGTGGTGGCCGCAGGCGGGGCAGGTGTGGTTGCCGGACGGGGGTTCCACGATGTCTTCCACGTGGGTGGATTGGTCGTGGAACACCCCGTCGAGCAGTGTCCCGCACTTCTCGCATTCGACGTTCTCGATGAAGGTCAGGGCGCGTGGGGCGCCGTGGCGGAGGTCGTCGGAGTCGAAGGCGCGCGGCATGGTCAGTGCCGGCTCTGCTGCTGGCGGTGCTGCTGGCGGCCACCGCGGCGACGCCCGTTGTCGAGGCGGATGAGATCCGTCAGGGCGTCGAATCGGCGGTCGAGGTAGTCGGCGAGTCCGTCGCCGAAGGTTTCCAGCGCCGCTCGGACCTCCTCACGGACGATGAGACGGTGAACCTCGGCCTGAGTTCCGGCGTCGAGAAGGGCCTCGTCGTCTTCGCTGTCGGCCTGTTCGTCGCTTCGTGCCTCGTCGCTGGGTTCCCCGTCGCCGTCGAGGACGGGAAAGAGTTCCCGCATCCGTTCGGGGCGGATGCGGATCTCCATCTTCTCGGTGATTCCCTCGCCGCGGGTCTCGACGTAGCGCTTGCTCATCGAGTGCAGGGCCGCATTCGCGAGGGTGACCCGTCCGCTTTCGATCTGCGAGGCTTGGTCGAGCAGTCCGCGCACGCGAGGCCCGAACATCTTCTCCCGGCTCTCGTCGCGGTGCTGGAAGGTGCGCCACGCCCTGCCTGGCGGGATCAGGTCCATCAGCTTGCGCTTGATGATGTCCCGGTCATGCCATTCTCCGTCGGCGAGCAGCCGCAGGAGTTCGCGGGATTGCTCGGAGAGTCGGTTGGCCAAGGGTTACTCCCCTTCCAGACCTTCGAGCGTGTGGAGAGCGACCTCGATCAGCGCGATCTTGCGCTTGGTCTCCTGGATCGTCTCCCGCAGGGAGTCCCGGTCGGCGCTGGTCACGATCTGCTGGACCAGGGCTGCGGGATCGACGGCCCTGATCTTACCGGCGCCGGCGAGGAAGGCGACCTTCGGCGAGTGCAGCCGGGAGTGCTTGCCGCGGGGGGCGCGCACGACGGGCTGGCGGCTGCGGACCTGGCTGACGGACTCGACGTACTGGAGGCGTTCCTCCTCGGAGGGCAGGCCGCGCAGGACGCGGGTGACCTCGCGGATGTCGTCGGTCGTCATGGTCGTGGAGGCCGCGAGCTTGCCAAGGTTGTAGAAGACCCGCTGGTCCCGGACGCTGGACAGGGCGATCTTCGCGGAGGCGGGCAGGTCCAGGAAGCCGGGCACGCGCATGCCGCGGGCGCGCTGGTCGACGTTCTGGACGGTGCGGGCGCTGCGGAGCTGGGCGACGGAGAGGCCGGCCTCTTCGGCGGCCTGTTCGTCGCTGTAGCCCATGGCGCAGAGACCGAACGCCTGCTGGATGCGCCAGCTCGTCTCGGGAGTGACGCCGTGACGGGCGTTGGCGCTGACGGTCAGAAGCTGGATGACCTCGCTGGGGGTGTCCTCGGCGACGACGATGCCCCAGACGGAGTCGGCGCCGACGCGACGGGCTGCGGCCTGCCGGTTGTTGCCGTCGATGATGACCAGCCGGCCGTCGTCGGGGTAGCAGACGATCGGCGGGAAGCGTTCGCCGGTGCGCATGGAGGCGGAGTATCGCTCGACGCTGTCGGCGACGATGGCGTCGCGCCGAGCCTGGTTCTGGCGGGAGCGCTTCTCGTCGATGAGCGCCATCGGGATGTCGGCGGGCGGGGCGTAGCGCACGCCGTGGCTCTGGAGCCACGCCTCGATCTCGACGGATGCGGCGGTGTGTGGGTCGACGGGGAGTTCTTCTCCGCCGGAGATTCTCCTCGACTGGTTGCGGAGCCAGTCGGTTCCGGTGTTGGCGTTTCGGCCCTTACGTGATGCCACCGTGGTTCCCATGGGGTTGTTCGCCTTCTAGTTGTTCTGTGCGGAAGAGGTAGTGCTGACGGCTCCTACCGTTACTGGCGCATCACTTTGCGCGACTCCATTGGTGACGGAGGGGATGCCGTAGACGTGGTCGTAACGCTGGTCGATCTCCTGGGAGAGCAGCGCGAGCTTCTCCGCGAGACCGCGCCGGTAGCGGGTGCGACAGCGGGAGCGGGCGTTGTCGGAGGCGCCGTGGTCGCACTGGTCGTGCTTGAGCGGCCAGTCCTGGTTGAGTTCGTACTCCACAGCGTCGTACTCGCGCCACAGGTCGGCGAGGATCGGGTCCGAGGTGCCGTAGCTCTCGACGGTGGAGGTGGAGGTGCCGGCGCCGAAGACGGTGCCGTTGACGGTGACCGGCTTGGCGAGGTTGACGCCGTTGCCGCCCGTGTAGGGCTTGATGGGCGGCAGCATCTGGTCCTGGTGCGCCTTGGTGGACAGGTTTCGCAGGACGGCGCCCCACACGCTGTTGTAGGTGGAGTGCAGTTCCTTGTCCCTGAAGCGGTCCTCGGTGGTCGGCTTGAACTTAAGGTAGTCGATTTCGAGGATCATCTGCATCGCCGCGACAGCGAATGCCTCGGGAGTGCAGTAGGCCCGGTACTCGTAGTCCTTGTCCGGGGTGTAGATCGTGGCGCCCAGACTGTTCGTCATGTACTTGGCCCGAAGGATGTCGAGATCCTTTTCGCGCCGGGCGCGGATCTGCAAGGTGTGGGGGTCATTCGCCGCCACGGTTCGGGGCGGGCGGATGGCCGGCATGAGGATCCCGAACGGGGTGAACATCCACATTGGTGGCTCCCGGTTGTAGAGTCAGCGTCACGCGAGGTGACCTTTTCTGCCTCTACCGGGTAGGCGCGTGAGAAGTGCGCCGGATTTGTTCACTCACGACTCATTCATCCAGCCGGAGTTAGCGTCGCCGTTGGCCTGCGGGCCGCCAGATTCCTTTGACCTGCACAGCGACAAACACGACGGATGCGCTGACGATGGCCAGCGCGAGGAGTCTCGCAGGCGCCGGGGGAAGGAAGTAGTACAGCGGCATGGGCAGGACGTTCGCGAGCGCGTGCAGCAGGGCGGCGAGGATCAGGCCGCGCGTCATTCCGTCCCACCACGCATAGCCGGCGAGCAGGACGAGGGCTGGGGCGAGGATGAGAGCCTGGAAGCAGGAGAGCAGGTAGGAAGCCGTGGTCACCTGCTCAACGCTAGCGACATTTGAGCGATATCGGGCTTTAACGCCGCGACAGCAACGGAACTAGAGTCCGCTAGATTCAGGTCGACCGGCCCGAGTCATGAATCGCATTCTCGTCCTCGGTGAGCGGCCCCGTCACGTCCCATTCGATCGAAGTATCGACAATTGCCTCGCCCGGCATTCCGGCCTTGATCCGTCGGACGAACGCCTGCGCGGCGATAGCGCCCGAGGGCGCGGACACCACCGTCTCGTACTCAACGGACTGTCGCACCCGCACCCGAAATTCGGGCAGCCGTTCCGTGCTCATGATGCCTCCATAACGACGAACGCCCCCTCCGGAAAGGAGAGGGCGTTTCGGGTTCGTCAGTCTTTCTCTTCGGGCCGGAGAAGGGCGCCGAAGAGGAATCCTTCCATCCAGGCATCGGACATCTTTTTGGCGACCGTGCCGGAGTTCGCCGGGGTCGGCGGGAGATTCATACCCGAACGGGTGACCGCCATGTAGGCAACGCTGTAGATGTCGGCACCGAGATCCTTGAAGACTTCTTCGGCGTCGCGGCCTTCCTTCTTGAATCTCTCGTACTGCTCCACGACTACCTGGAGCCGGTCGAAGTAAGGGTGGTCGGGGCGAAACGGGAACTGCCGGTGAACGAATTCCTCGAACGAGGGATCGATGTCGGTCACGTGTTATCGCTCTCTTCGGTCGGTGGGGGGTAGGCGTGCAGGAGGTTGCACGGGTGATGCGCCGCGACAGTACCGTCATCGAAGGTCAGCCTCACGTCGGTCTCGTGCCTGCCGTCCCACTGGCGGTCGACCACTGTGCGCAGCTTGCTACCGAGCCCTTCGAGCCAGACGTGCTCACTCGCGCCGACGGGCAGATCCCGTACGTGGTACACCTTCAACGGCGGGAGCGGCTCGGTGTAGGGCTCCTGCCGGACGGTGAGACGCGGCCAGGAATAGACACCTACCCGGTCGATGTCGTTGCCGGTCCCGAGCCGGAACATGGTGAGGCAGCCGGCGATGAGTTTGCCGGTCGGGTCCTCCAGGGCGACTTCCAGCGGCTCGTCGGCGCCGGCGAGCAGCGCGCGGGCGAGTTCGTGCGCCGTGTACTCGCGGAAGCCGGTCAGATTCGCCTTGTCGCTCACTCGGCAGGCTCCGTAGCGCTCGTGCCGTCCCAGCCGAGCAGATCGGCTGGGTTCTGCTTGAGCAGATCGGCCAGTGCCACGGGCGGGGTCGGCCGGTAGGCGCCGCGCACCAGCAGGTAGCGACGCACGACAGGAAGTCCGTCGCGTTCCACGATCCAGAAGTTGGCGATCCCGGCGTGGGCGTACTCGCGGGGCTTCAGCTCCCGATCGGTCGATTCCGATCCGGGAGACAGCACCTCGACGGCGAGCAACACCCGCAGCGGATCGAACCAGATCTCGTCCCCGTCGGGTTCGTCGCGCAGGACGACCAGGTCGGCGACGCGACCGGTCCGGGAGCCCGCCCGAATGCCGGTGTCGGGCAGCACCCGGTCGGCGTAGCCGTTGGCGCTGAGCCAGACACCGAGCCGCATGATGATCGAGTTGTGTTCGGCGTCTGCGGGCGGCATGACGAGCAGGCTCCCCTCTTGGAGTTCCACGCGAAGCTCCGGGTTGAGCGCAGCGATCGCGGACAGGTCTTCGAAGGTCCAGCCGGTCTGCGGCGGGTGAATTCCTATGCTCATGCGGATACGCCCCCGTCTCGGGCCAGCTTCTCCTCCATAGCCACGCGGATGAACGCGGACCGGCCGCCCTTGGTCTCGCCGTAGAGTTCGTCCACCGTGTTGAGCAGCGGCACTGGTAGCCGCACGGCGATCTGCTTCATTGGCGGATCCACCTCGGCGACCCGAAACACTGGCCCCTCACCCTGCGGGTAGAAGGTCCCGCGTTCGATGGTGAGGCCCACATTCCGCTCGGCCCATTGGATCTTCTTTTCTAGCGACCAACCGGTCATGTCCGGGATCGGCTCACTCATTTGGCCCTCCTCAGCCAGCCCTCGAATTCGGTCGGCGGGAGCAGGAAAACATCCACGATCCACAGCACGGGGCTGTAGCGGTCGCCGCGAGTCAGGGTGACGACAATGAGCCGGTTCGATGCGGCCATGCCGATGACCTGAACCAGGTCCCATGCCATCCAGAAGATGTCACGGGGGCCGAACTCGCCGAAGATCGCCTGGATGGCCTCCGCGCGGTCGATCCCGCGCCGGTCGGCGGCAGCGCCGCCGCGCTCCTCGTTCCAGACGATCTCGAAGTTCTCCAGTTCCGGCATGCCCCAAGCGTATCCCGTGGGATACGTGGCGGTGTCGTCCGATCGGGCACTACCGCTTCCCGCAGGAGGCCGGGCGCTCCCGCGCGGCGGCCACGAGCAGGCTGGTCGCGTAGGCACCCTGCGCCGGCGCCACCCCGTTGCCGATCAGCCGCAGCTGGTCGCGGCGGTGCAGCCCGTCGACCGCGGTCACCCACCCGAGGTCCAAACCCATCATCCACTCCGCGAAGACGGGATTGAGGCGCTGGCCGCCGCGAGGCCCCGCCACGGTCGCGTCCGGAGCGTCAGCGCCGTACAGGTGCTCCCAGAGCGCGACCGCCTCGGCGTAGACACCCCAACGCTCGGGCTGGACGGCACTGGACAGCGCGATGTCACCGGAGGCGATCCCCTGGTTCGGGCCGCCGTTCTTGCCGTCGCTGGCGCGCGGGGTCGGCAGCAGTGCCGCCACGTCCCCGAGGCGGGGGCCGTTGTGCCGGTCGCGGGGCTTGGCCGGGCCCGAGGTGGCGTCCGAGGCGTTCGGGGTCGGCAGGAGAGCGACAGCGTCGTCGAGGTTACGCCGGCCGGAGTCGAGGCGGGCCTGGGCGACCTCGGGCGAGCCGATCGTGCGCCGGTCACCGTCACGGCTCTGCGGGGTCGGCAACAAATGCGCGATGGAGTCGAGGGAGTGCCGGACCGGGCCGACCCGTCCCATGCCGCCGCCCTGGTTGTTGCCTGACGGGCTCGCGCAGGGGGTGGGCAGCAGCGACACGGCGACGCCGAGCGGGACACCCTGCGACCGGTGCTCCTTGCGCTTGTCCCAGTACTCCGGCCCGCCCTCGCCGCGGCCGTCACCGTCGCGGGCGACCGGGGTGGGCAGCAACGTGTGCGGCTGCCACGAGGCCGGGGCCTCGGCCCAGTCGTTGAGCTCGCGCGGCAGGATCCCCTGCGCGATCTCGACGGCCTGCTCCAACGACGGGGCCGAACGGGAGTTCTCCCGGATCATCGCCCCGCGCGAGGTCCGGGTGGCCGCGACCCGCGGCGTCGGCAGCAACCGCCCGCCCGTCTTGGGCGCACCGCACTCCGGAACCGCCAGCCGGCGGGCGGGCGGCGCCCCAGGGCCTTCGTAGAGGCCGAACGCGAAGACCCGGTGCCGGTGATGGGGGGCGCCGACGACGCAGGCCCCCATCGTCAGCCACACGACCCGGTAGCCGACCTCGCGCAGGTCAGCCAGGATCGCGTTCCAGACCGCCCCGCCCCGGATGCTGACCAGGTTGCGGACGTTCTCGAACAGCACCAACGGCGGCCGGAGCGCGTCGAGGACCCGGGCCGCCGAGGGCCACAGCCACCGGTGGTCCTCCTCGACCTTCTGCCGCCCCGCGGCGGAGACCGCCTGGCAGGGCACGCCCATCGTCAACAGCCCGGGACGCGCGATCCGCTTCTCGGGAATCTTCATGATGTCCCCGAGATTCGGGGTCCCCGGGAAACGCGCGGCGAGCACCCGCGAGGCCGCCGGATCGACCTCCGCCAGCCACAGATGCTCGACCTGCTCGACCCCGAGGCCGGCCTGGGCCGCCAACTCCAGCCCGCCGTACCCGCTGCACAACGACGCGATCCGCAACACCGCCACATAGAGGGCTACTGGTGCGGCGGACCGTCACGCAATCGGAGGTAGCTCGTTGGACATCGAGCCCAGGAGGAGGTGTCCATGGCGGACGAGAACGAGATCCGGCTGCGACCCAGCACCGAGACGAGCCCCAGCCAAAGAGCCCAGGCAGACCAGACCTTTGCCGTCCTGCGGACGCTGGTTGACCGGATGCTGGTCGAGATCCGAGGACACCGCAGCACTGGTTGCACCCTCAACCACTGTGTCCCGAGGAACGGCCGGGTCAGCCACTTCATCCAGAACTCGCCACC
>JACCDR011075450.1_pt1 | contig 11055 bp, 24 predicted proteins | sample 7446431 | NCBI WGS metagenome assembly JACCDR01 (sample SAMN15323443, study PRJNA562643) | freshwater metagenome | isolation source: river surface water | place: USA:Blue River Watershed | collected 2017-08-17 | reverse complement strand
GGCGGGCAACGGCGCGGGTGGTGCCGTGTTCGGTGGTTTCGAGCTTCACGTCATAGACGGGGTTGAACTCGACCACCTGGGGGAGGTCAGGCTTGAACATGATGCGCTCCTGCGTGAGTCTTGAGACCCTTGCAGGAACGCTTTCACACGCGCCGGCAAGGGGGGCCGGGAGGTTGAAAGCCGAACGCAGTCGGTGGACTTCTTTCCCCTTGCGGGGTGTTGTATCCGTCGCCCTCCCGGCCGAAAACTGGAAACCGGGCGCAAAAAAACCGCAAGACTGACGGGTGCGGATACCGCTGCGTTCGGAGGTCTTAAACTCCTTAGGGGTGGCATTCTGCATAGTCTTCACTCCGTTGTCAATCCGTGGTCTAACCCGGCGCTCAAGCGGGACCGTCCGCAAGCGGCCGGCCCCTTACCTCTGCGTTATGCCCCATGCTCACGTCGCACGGAACCTCGTTGCCCCATGTGTGCCAGTCGCCACGCTTGCGCCGTGCGAAAAGCTCCAATCGAGGGCCGGGGCTTACCGCCTCGATCAGTTCGTAACTTGCGTCCGGCTTCTCGCTGTGTCGCCTCGGGTCGCCGGTCTGAAACACGTTTGGCCGGTAGCGTGCCAGCGGAAACCGGCATTTCTGGCGGTAGCCGAAAAGCATCGTCTGCGACCGATGCACAAACCAATTTCCCATGCCGGAAGGCTTCACCCAATGAACTGGCGCAAGGTATTTGAAGCCCCAAGCCCGCATCACCCTGAATCCATCTTCCAGGTGTTGGTTCGTTGTCCAGAGCCACAGGTGGCAGTCTTCCGCTGCAAAGTCGGCTACCGGCATGGCGCAAATCTCATCAATGGTCATGGTCGGGTACGGCAGCGTCTCCGGCTTCGCGCCTTCCTTCGCCCGCTTCCGCTGCCCGGCCATGGCCAGTGCCCATGGAGGGTCGGCCAAGATGCACCCGTATTGGCCGTGTGGCATAACACGGCGGTCAACAAGGACGCCTGCCGGCGATAAAGCCGCCGTCATGCGCCTGTTACCTCAGCGTTATACGGCTTCATCTTCCATCGCCAGCGCAGCACGTTGCAGCCATGTCCCGAGCGCTCGCTTTTGCGCCGGCGTGTAGGCTAGGTTCTGTGATTGTTCGTTGGCCTTCTCTTTCGCGTGTTCCATCGCCGCCTTCCATGCGCGCTTCCAGTTGTCCCACGCGACTTCCGTCTGAATGTCCATGTCGTCGCAAACCTCAAAACCATGCCACTCTTCGAACTTCTGGCGCATCGCTGACTTCATGTCGCCTCCAACTCAAACTGTTCTGGCGATCCATGTGCCGCCTTCCATTTCTCCCACGCCTCGCCCACCGCGCCGTCAGGTTCAAGCCCTCGAACATCCAGAAGCAAAACCCGTCTGGCTTCGCTCCGGGGAAGCCGCGCCGCATGGCTATCGGCTCGCTCACAAAATCCCGCCAAGTGTCCTGCTCTCGCGTCCTTGGCCGCGAAAACCGGAATATCACCGGCTCCCATGCCCAGGCCCGCGTCACATTCGCCTTAAATGCCGCAAACGGCTTCACCCAAGCCGCCACCCTCACGTCATCCGGGCACATTGCCAAGATCGTCCGCAGGCTCGGCTCATGCAGGCTCAGCGCCCATGTGTCGAACTCGTCGCAAAGGCGCTCTATCAGACGCTTGTGCGCTTCTGGCGTGTCGTACTCCGCTGCCGCTTCATGTCGGTCGCCGTAGTGCTTGGCGCCGCATCCAAGGTATGGCGGGTCTGCGTAAGCTGCTTTCATCGTGTCCTCAATCGCCAGCCGTATAACCCGTCGGTGCAGGGGACGCGCCGCAAGCGGCGCTCCCCTGACCTATGGCGTTGGAGGGCAAGAACCCGTTGCGCATGTCGCCCCGGTACCCCCGCTGAAAATGCACCGCGCCGACCGCAAAGCCGACCGGGAACCCGAGTTCCTTCCTGCCGTTGCCGACAATCAGAATCTCCCGTATCCCGCCCCACTCATGCACCATGCGCAGCACCCTGTTTGACTGCCAAACCTTCCCGAGCGGAATCAAATACACGATGTCGTCCGCCAAGCTCATGCTGTGCCGCAGCCACTCGAAAAAAATGCTGAACGGTGGGTTGCTCACAATCCAGTCCACGCGGGTGTTCCACTCGAAAAAGTCTCGTCCGTCCCTCACTTCGCACCAGTCAGCGCCTGGCATTTCGTCAAAAAACGCGCCGCAGCCCCGGCACGGATCAAGCACGGTACCGCGCGGCCGGAAGTGCTCGACAATCTTCCGCGCTACCACTCTGTCGGTCATCACGATGTCAGCAGGGTTCGAGTGCGTCACCGCAAAACCTTCAAACCGCGCTTGCTGCCGCTGGGTCATTTGCCCTCCAACCCGTCGTTGCAAGGGACCGTGCGCAATGAGGCCGCGCCCGGCCCCTGAACTTCAACGTTCGACCCCATCATTTCGGCGCCTCAAGCGCCGGCAGCATGTTCGACTGCATTACCGCCTCCAGCACCGTCTTGCCGGTGTTCGGCAACAGTATCTGGCCGAGGAATGCGCCCTCGAATGTCAAGATGCCGGTTTCAATCGCAACTACTTGACCCTTGATCCAGTCACGCAGGATCGAACACACGCTGACCTCGGCCTGCTTCAGCGCTTTGGTCTCGTGCGCGGCCTTCGTGCCGCGAGTCCTCGGGCCGTATGGGTGTTCCTTGAGCCACGCCGCGGCATAGCCCTTGTAGCTGGCCTTGGCTGTGATGTCTCGGCCACGGTAGGTGAACTGCACAATCAGTTCGCCGTGCTCTTGATCGGTCATCGTCCCGAATCGAGCGCAGCCAAACTTTGTCAGCAGCTTGCGAATGTCCTCTAGTGCTGCGCCGCCGCTGGTAGCGTTTTCGTATGGCAATCCCATCTCTATCCCCTGTGGTCGAACCCGTCGTTCGAGGCGCGACCGGCGCGAGAAGCCGCGCCGTCGGCCTCAACTTTTGCGTTGGCAGGCAAAAGCATGTCGCCCTGCACCGCCGTCTCGCCAGCGCCGACTTTTGCGTCCTCGAACAGCCGGGGCTGGGCGTAGGCTTGCTCTATTCGGCGGCAGGCTATGTCAAAGTATTTGCGTTCGCGCTCGATGCCGACGAACTGCAAACCCATCCGGGCGCAGGCAACGCCGGTTGTTCCGCTGCCGAGAAAAGGATCGCAAACCGTTTCCGCGCCGGGCGCAAAGCCAATGCTCCACTCCATCACCCGTACGGGCTTTTGTGTTGGGTGCCCGGCTCGCTCGGCGTTGGTCGCTGCAATCGAGTGCTCCAACTGCCGGGCGTTCATGTCGCGGTTCGTCCACGCAAGCTCCAGGTGCGCCATGCTTGGGGGCGCGTCTGGTTTGCGCCATGTCAGCCACCCCCGCGAAGGCGGAAGGGCGTAGTAGTTGCCGCCCCAAACAATCACCGTCACGGCTTTTTCGAGCAGCAGTCCAAACAGCCACGGCGGCGGGGTGCAGTTGTCCCAGTCCATTGCTTCGTGGTTGCTCGCCGCTTTGCCCTTGCCAACAATCGGGTTTGCTGCGTAGGCCGCGCCGTATGGCGGGTCCGTCAAAATCAGGTCGCAGGGCGGCAGCAGCGGCAGCACTTCGCGGCAGTCGCCGTGCCACAGTTCGCAATTCCCGATTGTCACTTTCTCAGCCATCATCACTCCGTAGTTACGTTTTGCCTGCCAACCCGTCGGTCAACACGGACGCGCCAAAAGCGGCGCGCCGGTTACCTAGATCGTTGGGCGTCTTGTTGCAGTCGTTGCAGACAGGCGTTTCCACCGTCACCCGCGTGGGCTTGCGCGTCCGCATGCCAGTCAGTTCTACGCGGTCCACGGTGGCGCTCAACTGCTGCGGGAAGCGCCACAGCCCGCATCGGCCGCACTGCTTCTGCCGCAGCCCCGCCTTGTGCTGTACTTCGGCCCATTCGTGCCACGCCAGGTAGCCTTCTGGCGCTTGGTCGCCGGGGCGGTATCGCCGCTGTTCCAGCACGCAAACCAGTTGCACATCGCTCATGGCGCAATCCTCGCCTCGCATTCAAAAACCACGATCAGCGGTTGGCTCATCCATACCGTGCGGTCGCCGGGCGCGTGCCCTGCTGTCCTGCGCCGGCAGTCATCGCATCCCTCGCGCAGCTCGTCGTCAGCCCAGTAACCGGCGCATCGCGCCACATCGGCCGCCAGCGTGGCGCGCTGCTCCGCCGGCCGCCCAACTGACGGTTCGAGCGGACCCGCAACAGCGGGCGGCAGTGTCGTGTTACTCATGGTCTTCCTCGCGCTGTTGCGGTCCGATCAACCTAGCGTTCGGCGGCATTTGAATAAATTTGGGTGGTAGTCATCGCCATAGATCTCGCGCCGCGCCTGCTCGACCGCTTCCATCACTGCCCCACTAGGTCTTGGACGCTGCCCCCATCCTTTGAATCTCGCTTTCAGGATTTCATCCGCCCTGTCATTTACAGCCTCGTTCCGACCCTCGACCTCGTTGAATAGTATCCATTCGTCCTTGACCCTACTATCTAGCTTGAAAATTTCCTCAAGTGCGTCTTGTCCTATTTCTGTCCTGTGCTCAACGAGGATCATCGCCAGCCGTTCGCAATCTTTTTTGTTCATGATTTTCCATTCTCCGATCAACCAGCCGCCGAACCCGGCGCTGTAGCGGGACTCGCCGATGATGCCGGCGAGTCCCTAAGCTCCACGTTGGGCGTCACATCCCCCAGCCGCGCAGCGGGGCGAACGGAATGTCTTCGAACGCATCTACCGGCCCCGCGCCCTGGCTATTGCTACTCGGCGCGCGGCTTTGTGCGGGTGTGCTTGCACTATTGCCGTCGGATTGGTCAGTACGCTGGCCAGCGCGGCCGCCCAGCATCACCATCTGGTCGGCCACCACTTCGGTGGTGTAGCGATCGGTGCCGTCTTTGTCCGTCCACTTGCGTGTCTTGAGTGCGACCTCGATGTAGACCTGCGAACCCTTCTTCAGGTACTGGCCGGCGATCTCGGCCAGCTTGCGCCAAAACACCACGCGCACCCACTCGGTAACTTCCTTCTTTTCACCGGTCTGTTTGTCTTTCCAGCTCTCGGTGCAGGCGACGCGGATCGTGGTGGTCTGGTCGCCATTGGGGAGATAGCGCGATTCGGGATCCGCGCCCAGGTTGCCAATCAGGATGACTTTGTTGACGCTGGCCATGGCTCACCCCGGCAACCGGTGTTGGCGCACGGTAACGCCCGGCGCCTGATACACCACGCCATCGGCCAGCGGCGCGGGTTGCTCACTGCCGAGAAAGCGACTGCCACTGCCGCCGCTGACCTTGATGACCTCGATCTCGACCTTGGCGCTGTTGATGATGGTCTGCGCGATGTCGGCGACGGCGCGGGCGCGGTCAATCTCCATCGGCGTCTCTTTGTTGGTCAGGCCGTCGAGTGCGGCAAACAGGTGTTTGCGCAGGTCGGTAATGGTGGGGCTGTCAGTCGATGCGGGCGTGTTTTTCATGGTCGTGGGCGTTGGTGTGGGTGGTGAGTCGGTTGATCTTGCGTTGCAGGGCGCCGCGCAGCTGGATCACGGTGCCGATCTCTTTCGGATAGTTGTTGTGGTAGCTGTTGCGCCGCATGTTCTCGGCGCGGCTGATGAGCTCGAGGTTTTCCAGCCGAAAGTCGCGCTTGTCGCCGTTGCGGAATACCACCAGGTGGCCAGCGGGCAGGGGGCCGTTGGCAGCTTCCCAGATCAGCGTATGCACGGCACGCCAGCGGCGCTGCAGGGGCATGTCGTCGTTGATCTTGCGCTGCACGTAGCCATCCTTGCTGACCCGCTCGGTGCCAATGGGCTGATAGATTTCAAGCGCCTTGCCGCTACGGTTGCCCTGCTTGTAGCGGGTGGCCTTGCCACCGATGTCCAGTCCCTTCATGCCGGTGTTCCAGGTCTTGTGGCCGGGGGCAAACTGCGTACGGCGTCCCTGGTGGTTCGGGTTCTGCATGGCCTCCCGTGCTAACCGTGCGATGGTTTCGGGTGGCTTTCGCAAGCCAAGCTTTTCTGCCTTGTACTGCACCTGGCTTTGGCGCAGGCCCATCTGCTCGGCAATGTCGCGCGTGCGTGTGTCGGGGTAGAGACGGCGCAACTCGGCAACCATGGCGGGGGTCCAGATGGTGCGGGTCATGGCTGCGCTTCCGCCGTCTTGCCAGCGCCGACTTTTGGAACGACGACAACCGTTCCCCGTAGCGTGCGCCAGAGCACGCGCTTTTTCCATTTGTCCAGCTTGATGGGATTGCCGACAACCCGAACAATCCCGCGCCGCGTGTCCGCGTACGTCACTCGTTCGAGTAGCTTTCCATTCAGGAAAACATCGCGCACGCCGCGCCCGTCTTCTGGTGTATGAATGTGACTTCCTTTCATAGCAGGGTCCCCCGTGCATGCCATTGATCGCAGCGGTGGCTATGCCGGACAAAGGAGGCGCGGTGATAGTGACAACCAATGCTGTTGCCGTATCCGCCTGCTTTGTAGGCCTCTTGGCAATTCCGACACCGCTGGTTTGATGCCTCGCCTATGCGGGGCAAGTGGTAATTGGCGCTGAGAGGGATCATGATTCGTCTTTCGCCAGAGCGACGACAGTCGGACAAATCTGCCTCCGGAAGCGGATAACTGCGGTACGCAGGTAGTCCGCTTGCTTTGGCGTCAGTGGCTGGTCGGCGCTGTGCTCGGCGCGAAAGGCCATGTCGCGTGCAAAGCGCTTTGTCGCAGTGCCTGGGACAAAAGAGCAGCCGGCGAGAGCGCGAGCCATGATCTTCTCAGCGTCAGTCATGACGGCCTACTGCGTGAACGGGCTGCCAAAGAAGAACGGAAGCCCGGCAGCCTCTTTGATCTGGGCTACCAGGGCACGTGCCGATTGCTCCATGATCAGATCCGGGCGAATCAGCTCATACCAGAAGGTGAGCTTGCCATCACGTTGGCGATAGCGCAGGCGGGCGGTGATCGGGTAGCGCTGCTGGTCGTCGCGCAGCACGGGGATGGCGATCTGGAAGCGCTCGAACACCTGCATTGCGGCAACCGTGCCCTTGTCGTCATCCTCGACATACTCCATGCGCACGCCGCCTGACTGCAGGCGGACGGCGCTCTTGAGCCGCATGTCCTGCTTGGCCTCAAAATCCAGCGCCATCTGCAGCATCTGCGCCCCGGTCGGCATCTTGTCGCCGTCGATAATGTCCTTCAGGTTTTCTTCCAGGAACAGCGCAAACTCGATCTGGTTCATGACGCAACCACTGCCGTTCTTGCCTATCCATGTGGCCCATTCCACCGACTTTTCCGGCGTGTAGGTCGCTTTGTGATCGCGCCAGTGCTGCTGGTTTTCCTCTTCACCGTGGTCGTTGAGAATGGCGGTAAAGCCCAACAAGCCCTTGAGGAAATCCGCACGGCACCAAAGCGTGGCATTGGCCAGGCTGCCGTGGCGTTTCAGGTAGCCGATATAGCTGTCGGCATCGGTCAGGATGACGCAGGCGATCTTCCGGCGCGGTACCGGTAACAGCTTTTCCAGATCGTAGCTTTCGCCTTTCCAGCCGGGCGGTAAGCCGATGATGAGATGCGCAGAATCTTGCTGCCGGATGATTTCCGGCTTCTTCATTTCGCGCGCAAGTGTCTCCGCAAGATTGGTATCAGCGATTTTTTCAAGGCTACTGGTCATTGTGTTCATGATGGTCGGGTGTCCTTAAGCGACTTTGGTGGAGGCAACGGGGAGCGCTTCGGCATGGATCGGCGCCGCAGCAAGGGGAAGCTTTCCCTGGCGCGGGTCTTCGGTCAGCAGATTTCCTTCCGGGGTGGGGAACATCAAGGCCTCGACCGGGGTTTCCGGCGGCAGCTTGACGGTGATCTTTCCTTTGAGCGCCAGGGCGGTGCTCATGGCCTTGCGCACGTCGATGGTGAGCGTGAGCTTTCCTGATTTGCCGGTAGCGTCGACCTGCTTGACGATCTCGGCCAGCTTGTCAGCGGCGTCGCAAAGGAACGTGCCGCCTTCGAGGTGATGCAGGGTTTCTAAAATTGGTCGGGTCATGAAAACTCCTTTAATTGACGGGGGTGGTTAAACGCGCTGACTCCACAAGGGATCGCAACAGGCGAGGAAATCGCCCAGGGCGAGGGTTTGTTCAGGGGTGAGGGCCAGCACGCACTGTTCGGTGACCAGCGTGAGCGCCCCCAGGTTGTCTATCGACAGGCCAATCGCGCCGGCCATGTCGTTCTCGTTGTCCGGCCGGGAGGCGGAGGGGACCGCTTTCCCGACCGGGGGGGTTACAACGGCGTGACCCTCGGCACGAGTCGTCGTGGAGGAGTAGGCCGATGCCACGCTGCCGGTGTTTTTACCCACCGCCGGCTGAGGTTGTTTGCGTTTCGTTGTCATGCGCCAAGGACCTCGCGCGCCAGATCAGGCTTGACGCCAAAGGCACCCACGGCCAGCGCATGCGCTTGCGAGCCCACCGGCATGGCGGCCATCAGGGTGTCGTAGGATTGCAGCATCCATTGCAGGGCAATCGATAGCTGCTCGGTGCGTGCGCCAACACCAAGCTGCCGCAATACCTTGAGCGCTGGCGCCGCGGCCTTGCGCGGTCGACGTGGCAGCGGCAGCTTGCCGGTCTCGCGGAACACCTTGAGCTCGTGGTAACTCCAGAAGTGCCCGTTGTCGCAGGCGCGGCCACGTATGCCGTTTTCCGCCGTAGTATTGCCCACGGAATCAATGCCGCACTTGGGGCAAATGAAGGGGGTACCGGCCCAGCTCACAGCGCCAGCCTCGCCAGTTGCCACGCGCGGCGAATGCTGTAGCCGCGCTTGTAAAAGTAGAGGAAGTCGGCGATCAGTTGGCGCACGGCAAGGCCTCCTCGGCGGCGATCTCGATGGCCTGGCAGGGGTGCGTGGCGAACACGAAGCGCATGCCGCCGGCCCAGCGCACCAGGTACAGGCGCCCGCTGATGATGGGAGTTGCGATCATGCGGCCTCCCGTAGCTGGTGGGATTTGCCGCGCTGGGCAACCAGGGCCAGATCTACGCCGTGAAAGCGCACCGCATACGTACCGGTGGTGGTGGCGTCGTTGTCGAAGTGATCGATCAGGGTGCTGGTAATGCCGCGCTGGCTCAGAAAGCCAATCACCTGGGCAGGATCGATCGCGGTGAAGATCACCACCGTGACACCATCCTCGTCGGCCTTGGCTTTCACCTGGGTGGTGTGGCCGGCGTTGTTGAACAGGTCGCGCAGCTCGTCGGCGGCGTCGAACTGGGCTTCGTGGTTTTCAGCGACGGCAACCATGGCGCTGTGCTGGGCAAAAAGCTGGCTCAGCACGGTGCTGAATGTGGATCGGGTATGCATCAGAGTGCCTCTGGTTCGTGATAAAGCCCCGTGTGGGGGTTGGTCTGGTTGGTGAGGGTGTCAGGCGGTGGTGTGTGGTCCCAGTCCAGCGCCACGGGTGCCTTTCCGTCGCCGGCATTGGCAGCAGAAATCAGGCGCGCAGCAAGGTCGCGGGCGTTGGCGGGCGTCATGGCAACGGTGGTGCGGATCACCTCGGTGTCGATGCGCAACGTGATGCTCGGTTTGTTGCCGCGAGCGCCGCGCCAGCCAGAAAACACTTCGAGGGCAAACCGGGCATCGGCGCCATGGTACGGTTCGCAAGTCATCAGGCCGTGGTGGGTGGCGAGGGCTTTGTTCATAAGTGAAAATCCTCAGATCAGGCGCGGCTGCGCCGGGAGTTGATGGGAACGCCGTCTCGCCAGCGCCGACTTTTCCAGGGCCCAGCGCACCAGCGGCGCGGCCATGGCGCGCTCGAACGTCCAGCCGTCGAGATGCAGCAATGGCACGCGGTTGAAGGCGGCGCGCAGTTCATCGGTGGTGGGTGGGGTGGTCATGCCGCCACCTCGCCGGAAAAAGGAGGTAGGGCAGCCTTTGCGTAAAGATCGTTGGCGATCTCGATGAAGTAGATCGCGCAGCGCTTGCCATAGTCGACTACGGGCTTTCCGTCGGCATCGAGAATGGCGTCGGCAAACGCCTCCGGGTCTCGCGCATAGCGCGCCGCCCATTCATTGAAGATGGCCGCCAGTGCTAGTTGCTGCGTCTGGCCTGCGCTATCGGTTTCCTGTGTGATTTTTTGCATTGATGCCTCCGAGCCGTTTTGACTGATGGCGCTGCCAGACTTGTTGGTTTTGCCGTTTCGAGGCGCCCGGATGGGCGCGACGGGAGAAATATAAGCCCGCTGTTTGGAAGTGTCAATAAGTACGCTAATATTTTTCGGCGGACGAAAAAAAACCCGCTCAATGGCGGGCTAGTGTGCGTTGGTGAAAGGTTGGCTTACACGTCCAGCTCGGGAGCAATCCAGTGGGTATCTGGGCCGCCTTCCGGGGAGTGCGTCACGGCCAGAATGATCTTTTCCTCGGAGTCTGGGACGATGTATCCCCAATAAATGAGTAGCGGCGGGTGCGGTTCCCCCCGCTTTTTGCATTTACTGACCTTATCCCAGTTGCTCTTAATGGCATCGACTTGCCGTTCGATACGGGGCCAGATGGCGCCGAAGAAGCGGGTGCTGTCGATTTGCACGAAGCCAGAAATCATGTGGGGGCGACCAGTGCGAGAAAGTCACCCTCGCCCAATATGCGGATCGGCTTGCCTTTCGCGATCAATGCTTCGGCCTTGCGGTGTTTGGCGCTTTTGTCGTGCTGGGCAAGTTTACGCACATCTTGATCGCCAACAACCAGCAGCGTGGTGTGCTTGGTCACGCCATCGGCGACGTCGCACCCAGCGGCGGCGGCGAGGTGTGCGGCCTCTGCCCGCGGCACCTGCAGCGAACCGGTAAAGACGACGGTTTCGCCGGCTAATGGCCCCTCGGGGTTTCCGGCTTGGGCGTGATTGCCATACTGGGTGCGGGGAGTGATCGGTTGCTCTACGCGGTCCAGCCAGCCCTGAAGATCGATGCCGCTTTCAGCGATCGCGCGTATCAGGATAAGGCCGGCGGCTCGTGCGTCTGCTTCAGCGTCGTGATGGCGAAACGCAATACCGAACGTTTCCGCGAGGCTGGCCAGTCCGTAGCCGCGATAGGCGACAT
>JACCDR010580694.1_pt1 | contig 11057 bp, 6 predicted proteins | sample 7446431 | NCBI WGS metagenome assembly JACCDR01 (sample SAMN15323443, study PRJNA562643) | freshwater metagenome | isolation source: river surface water | place: USA:Blue River Watershed | collected 2017-08-17 | reverse complement strand
TCTGTCAAGTTCAAGGTCCCGGTCGATGGCTAGCTGTGTGTTCTCTTTGCGCAAGTAGTCCGTGACCGACGTGAGCAACACAACCTGTTTTTGCAGAGCTTCCACATTGGTGAGCAGTGCCGTTGCGTCATCTTTCTTGCGGTCTTTCAACCACCCGACGAACGCACCCCCACCCAAGACGGAAGTGATGCCCGTGATAATTGCCACTACCATTGTTTGGCTCATCGGTCACGCTCGTTTAGCTCATAGCGGATTATGGATGTCCGCTTCATCAATTGGCGTAAGTGCAACACCCGGAATTCTGCTAGGACTATCAACGACGCTGTCAATATGACAGTTGTTCCGGCACGCGCGAACGGCACCACGGTTAGCAACCATGCGGCGTACGCGAATAGGTTTGACGACAGCACGCGCAATGCGAACTTTTCGAGTGATGGCTTGGCCTTGACGGTGGCCACCACCAAGAACACCCCGGTTGCGGTTATCGACGCACCCCACAACCGCAACCCGAGCGTGCCGATTGCTTCCGTCAACATGGAATGTGCGTCACCACTTGCATAGCCAAGCCCGATGACCACGAACAGAACACCGATGAATATCCACGCGGGTTGTTCGCGCACTCCGAGCGGTACGCGCTCGAATGGTGACAACTTACGGTGTCGTGGGCTTGGCTTACGCATTACCGCACCGCCGTAACGGTCGTGTTGATGGTGTAGTTGCCGACCGGTACGCGCCCGGTGCCATGACACAGTGGACACTCTTGGTCGGCCGGTGTCGGTTCCGGGGTCGGTTCCGTGGGTTCTTCCGGGGTCGGCGCGACGATGGCAGCAAAGCCAGCGTTGATGGCGTCCGTCATGGCAGCATCCGGCTTGAGGTTGTCGTCGCCCTCGACACCCTCTGTGAGCCACACGATGTAGAACACTGGCCGGTCGGTCCCGGTGAGCGTGGCCACCCACGACAACTCACGGGCGATGCTGTCTGCCCGCTCAGCGTGCGCGTCCGGTCCGGCTGTCCACCCGCGCTCAGCAACACCCCACGGTCCGCCGTGCGAGTCACGCCAGCGTTTAAACGCGGGTGACGTATCGAGCGTATCGGACAGCGGAAACGATCGACCCGAATAGATGTCAATGGCGCTGATGTCTGCCATCGTGCGCCACGCATCGGGGTTGGTCACGTACGCGCTCTTGTCCTTGTCGCCAAGGTTCGGCCGGTACCCGTAACCCAACGCGGCATGGCTTGTGGTGACGCGCGCACTCACCTCTTTACACCAACCGTGAATGGCATTGAAGTACGCCACGTATTCGGCAGCATCCTTGAATGCGCACGTCTTGTTGGTGCCGTTCGGGTAGCTGTCTCGGCTGTCGTCTTCTGGCTCATGCCAGAACGTCAAGACGGTCTTGCTTGTGTGTCCGTTGTCGACAAGGAACCGGCACAACTGTTGCACGTACAGCTTCCATTCACCGTTGAACACTTCCGCCGGTGACAACTTGAACGACAGGTTGGCAACAAGTCCGGCATCCCACACGGATTGACAGAGCGCCATTGCTGACTTGACAAGGTTCTGAGGCTTGAGGACACCCCCCTTGAACTCTCGGGTGATCATCGCGTTTGGGTACCGCGTGAGCGTGGCACTTGGCGACGTCGCATCATCACCTTGGTATTGTTCGTGCACTCCGAGCAACAACTAACTCACCTCCGTGAGGGATGTAAACGTTTAACTATACCAATTGGACTGCCGAACCGCCGCATTGACGGCCGACGTGATGACGCTGTATTCGTAGTTGACATCGGACGCTGCCATGAAATCTGCGTACGTGGCCGGTGCGCCACTACTGTTGCCGATCTTGTAATAGATGACATCGTCGACATACAGCTTTTCACCGGGGGTGACGGTGTCAGCCGACTGTCCCAACGAGGGGAAGGCAAAGCCGGTGTTGGCCGGTGCGGCTGTCGACGTCATCGTGTAAAGCTGCCACGCGCCCGTTGCCACCACTACCGGGCCGGTTGACGGGGTTCCGTTGCTCGCGTTTGCTGCCGTACGCCACCCAACACGACCGGTGACGTTGCGACCAACGGCAGCCTTGAACCAAAACTCTAGGTAGAACTGGTCACCGGGTGCGGCGGCAAATTGGTTGAGGGGTCCAAAGTTGACACCGGCAAAGCCAGCACCGGACACGGCAGTCTGAGCGAACGACGCAATGCCGCTCTTGAACTCTGACGTGTCACGCGCGGCTGTCGATACGGTGCCGTTGGCGGTACCCCAGTTAGCGCTAGATCCGGCACCCTCAAAGCCAGGGTTGAAACCGGCCACGATGGCGTTTGCTGGCGACGACGTGCCGGTGGTGGCCACCCGCACCCCGGAACCGGTCTCACCCACCTTGCGCCGGTAGATGGTGTTGGTGGCGTTGTTCGATTCGCTGCCGGTGGGTGATGGGTTGCTCACGGCAACGGTGACCGTACCGGCCGCGTTGTTCGGCGTGAGCGCAAGCGTGGCTTGCTGCGGAACCGTGTACGCGGGTGTGAAGTTGAGCGAGTTTGCGTTACTGGTCAAGCCTTCCTCATTGCGCGCTTGCACGCTGAGCGTGTAGCCGATGGCTTGCAATTGGTCGGGAAGCGCGACGCTCTGAGTTGAGCTAGAAACCCACCCGGTGTCACGGACGACAGCGCCGGTGCTTGTCACGGTGAGGATGACGCGGTACGCCGTTTGCGGCCGCAAGAGCGTCCATGTTGGCGTGATCGTTGCGGTTGTGGGTGAGCCGCTAGGGCTTGTGATGTTCGGGTTGTCCTTGGCGCTTGGGATGACACGAACCTGAGCACTGTAAGGCGAACTGTTGCCCTGTTGGTCTTTCACGCGCACGGCGTAAAAGTGACTCGCGTCGCTGTCGAATCCCCATCCGGACGCAAACGTCTTGCTCGTTGTGCCGCTCGGGTTGTAAACCTCGCTACCGTCCCACGTGGAACTTGCCGCGTTCCAATACGTTGTTGTTGCGCCGATGGTGCGCCGTAGCGCGTAGCTGTCCTGAAAGTCGCTCGGGTCGTCATCGACAAAGTTCCACGTGAACGTGAGCGAGCTAGCGACATCCTGAGCAACCCCGTTGGCCGGTGCACTCAGTGTGGGGGTCTTGGGTGCGCTTGCCGCCGTGTCGCTTGTCGATATGAGGTTGAACGGTGTTGAGCCGGTGGCAACGACAACGTCAAAGTGACCGTTACCGAAATTGACACGGCGCACACTGTAGTTGTTCTTGAGCGTGCCGATGATGTCGGCAGCGCTAACGAGCGTCCATGTTCCCCACGTGTCAGCGTCGCGGTTGTAATCGACGTAATAGAGTTTGTCGGTAGTGGTGCCAACCGCGTAAAGCCGGATGTTGCTTGTTGCCGATGACACGCTCAGCGCACAGTGCCGCACGGTGCCTTGCGGGTGCACGGGCGAGTCACGCTGAACCTGAGTTGTGTTGTCAATCGAGCGCTCACCAATGCGCACGGTGGTACTCACCGGCCAGATGAGCAGCACGCGGGAACCGTGCGCGTCATACGTGGCACTGTTGGATGGCTGAGCCGGTGACAGCGACGATACGGCGCTAGGGGTATTCCAGTTGGGGGAGTTCCACACCGGACCGGATGCCCACGTGAACAACGCACAGTAGATAGTCGAGCGACCCCAAACGATCCACATCGAGGGTGAGCCGTTGGTGGTCTTGGCATCCCCGGTGTGTTGGAACATGATCGTTGGGTGCACGATGCCATCCGGCCCGTTGAGCCATTGGCGCGTGCCGCTCACAAGCGTGTTGCGCATCGTGAATGTGGTACCGGTGTGGGTGGCTGAGAACACCGTCACGCCACCGCTCGTGCCGTTGCGGGTGCCGATGGCCATATGGATGTACCACGTGCTTGAGAGCTTGAACGCGACAATATCCATGCCGGTGTATATCGCTCCGGCGCTACCGGCCGACGCACCGACAACCAACTGTTCAGTGTCAAACGTGGTGGCGTTTGCAGCTAGCCGGTAGTAAAAGACTCGGTCGGTACCGGACTCATACACGCGGGCAAGGATGTGAATGTGCCCGTTGCTGTCCATGAACAGACCGGATATTTCCTGCAAGTTGGCGCGTGTAAACGACGCGATGGGGCCGGACCATGACGCGCCGTTGTTGCTCGATTTGAAGATGTCGACCTGAGTCTGTGACACGCGCTTGGCAAACCACAGATCACCATCGAAGTTTTCTCGATCGATATACTGTTGGTTGGGGTAGCCGAGCGGTTCGGCAAACGTCGTCGTTGAGATGGTGCCCATCGATCCCCCTAGTTATCGATCTGCGTGGGTGTGCCGTTGACATTCATGTAACCGTGATTGAGATCATCGCGGTACCACATGTCACCGGGTGCGGTTCCGCTCGGGTGCGTGCCGGTGTAACGCGGCAGCGAAACAACACGCTTAAACGCCATTACGCCGATCACGTAGAACGTACCGGCAGCTTTCATGATGGTGACGCGCTGTCCGGCCACCACGTCAAGGTGAGCCAACGGGAGACACGGGGTCGGCGCTTGGGCACCGTCCACAGTCACATTGATGATTTTGTTAACCGTGTCGACCCCACCGACAACGCCAGCGTACGTGACAACTTCCTTGCTGCGCGCGATGAGATCTCGCACGGTAGCCAGGATGTCAGACTCAAGACTCACGACAACACCGCCCAACTGTGGTCCATCTCGCCGGTACGTAGGTTGAGCGACCATCGAACCTGTTGCATGGTTACGATGCCCAATTCAAGCGTCTCGACAGACACGATGTCTTGGTGCCAGTGCAACGGGTTTGCCGACGTGCGCGCGTCCATGGTGGTGCCAACGTTTTTGTCCTTGGCCACCTCAGCCATGACAGCCGCAACCAACGCGGCTTGGTCGGCAGCATCAACGTTCATGACCTTGGTGATGGTCTGTTGGCGTTCGTTGACGGAAGTCTCACCCTGGTTTTCGTTGACGTATGTGAATACGCCGTTGCCTTCCGTGGGAGATGTGACGGTGTTGGTGTTGCCGTTGATGGCTACCCAACGGTTGGGGGTGTTAAAGAAGTCATGCCCGATGTCACTCTCTGGCATAAGCTGCCCGTCATACAAGCCGCGCGTGTAGTACCACTCGGGGGACAGCGCGGTTGTGTCCGGCAGCGCCTCACAAATCAACCGGCCATGCCAATCACTGTAAATAGGGCGGTAGCCAACGGCCTTGAGTAGTTCATTGACAATCATGAGCCATGTTGTTGTCTCATCGAGCGGCCACCCTTTAGCGGCCGGTGCAACGGTGGTGGCTCGTGCCGGATCGATGGTGTACTCAGTGAACCCTTGAGAGGTAAGGATCGATTCGACAACCGTGAGGTAGTTGTCACCAATGCCGATGGCGAACGAATCCCCAACGAGCGTGTTAAGCGCGTTGAGAATGTCGAATCCCTGGACAGAGTACGTGCGCGGCAACCGGTCCGTCTTGGTGTTGGGTGTCGATGTGAAGTAGGCACCCTGATTGAACGTGGCGGATATCGTGCTGTTGCGAATCGTGATGTATGGCCGAACGATGGCGCGGCCCCACGGTAGGTGGGTGGCAATGTCGAACGAACACCCACCGTGGATGGTGGCGGTGTTGTCGCGCGTCGTTGTGCACTCGCGCAAGCTACCCGTCACGTCACCAAGCACGTTGAGAGAACGGTCGAGTAGTTCCATGCCAAACCCGATCTTAATTGAGGCATCCGTCTTGATCAGTGCCTCAACCTGAGCGGCTGTCAACGTGCTCCGCGATGCGGTTACGCGAGGTTGCATCATGCCCCCTCGTTGTACGTGACTTCAATGACATTCAATGTCACGTCGTACGCGTCGGCTGACATCCGGTCGCTATACCCAACCTCATAGTACGTGCCAAACATCCGGCGACCCCGGTTGTCTCGCACTAGGACAGTCTCACCTATCCATGATTTGAGAGTTTCGATGTCTGCCGATGACACGTCGCGGAGCATGAACGTTTGCGCACCGGCCACCCCCTCAAGAGCGATCGAGCGGTATCGACCACCGGCGAACGCTTGAACCGCGCCATCCGTGCGATAGTTGCGGGACCGGCCACGACCGGTGTACGCCTGAACAACCGCACCGGTAGCAACGAGGTTGACGAATGTCCGATCAAGCGTGATGGCAACCATGTTTAAACGCTCCGTCCCGCCGCACGTAGTGAGCTACCGGCACCCCGAATACCGGCAGTGACACCCGGTGCGACACGCTCAACAGCATCGATCAACTCGTCAAGCTTATCGATCAACTCGCCCAAGCCAAGTCCCTTGAGTCCGGCCGACTCTTCCGGCGTGAGCACAGCTTCCGGCCGCTTGCTCAGGTTGACGCCGGTTGATCCGGGCTCAAGCCAACCGCCGTCATCGTAGGTCTTGGGTAGGATGCCACCGTTCTTGACTGCCCAATGGATGTGGTCATAGTGCGCGGCAAGCGTGCTGCCCGAGTAACGGTGTGGTGCGCCATTACGGATGTTGCCGCCACCGGCCGGACCGTAGATGAGTTCCTTGGTGATTTTGCCAAAGTTCTTTTTGATGGCATTGAACATGCCCATTGACTCGTTGCCGATGTCGACGGCACGGCCCGAGTAGTGATACGAACCGGGAGCGTGGCGACCGCCCGTAGTGGACGTGATGCGCGGGTTGAGGCCAAGCTTTTGCAGCGCGCTAATCTGCCACCGGTACCCGGAACCTGAGCCGCCAGCGTCACCAATGATTTTGGTCTGTCCCGCGTTGCCGCCACCGGAGCGACCACCCATGACAGTGTCCTTGACGCCACCCATGATCTTTTCAACGGTGTGGACCAACAAGTCCTTGAGCCATGGGCTTGCAGCGATCGAGCGCGCGCCCTTGACCACACTGCCGATTGTCTCAAGTGGACCCTTGACGACGTTGCTCAAGCCCTCCCACCAAGACCCGAGCGTGTCCATCACGCCACCGTCGGCAAACCGGCGCACCGGGCCGACGACTCCACCCGACTTGAGCCCCAGCGCGGACCGTACCCCAGACACTCCGCCAGAACGCGCGGCAGCGTTTAAACGGTCGATTGCACCCTTGCCCATCGCGCGGGTGAACTCCGGCCGCATGACAGCTTCACCACCGGACAGCGCAAGCCTGCCACCCGTGGGGGACGTGAACATGTGGACGTCTCGACCGGGCGTGTAGCCAGGAAGAACGCCACCGGTGGCCATGCCCTTAAAGTCGATGGTGCCGACACCAACCTTGCTGGCAACACTGTTGAAGCCCTTGATGATTCCATCTCGGATTACGGTGTTGACAACGAACTTGATTGGTGTCGAGACAATGTCCTTGACTTTCTCCCACGATTTCTTGATGGCTTCCACGCCGCGCGTGAATGCGTTAGGCACGTCCTTTGTGACAAAGTTGCTCAAGGGGGTAAACACTGAGGACTTAAGCCAGTCCCATGCCGCTTTGATGGGAGTCTTGATGGCGTTCCATGCCGACGTGATACCGCTCTTGGCGGTGTTCCACGCATTGACAAGCGCACCCTTGATGTACGTCGTCATCGGGTTAAAGACGGTGTTGCGCGCCCAGTCCCACGCCGCTTTGAGCATGGTCTTGATGGTGTTCCACAGTGTGGTGATGAACGTCTTGAACGCATTCCACATCTGCGTGAATGGACCCTTGATGTAGTTGGCCCACACATCGAACACCGTTGTCTTGATGGCTGTCCACGTCGTCACCAAGAGTTGCTTGATTGCTGCCCACAACCCGCTAAAGAACGTCTTGAATGCGTTCCACATGGCAGTGAACGGACCTTTGATGTAGTTACTCCACACATCAAAGATGGTCGTCTTGATCGCTGTCCACGTAGCGGTGAGGAACGTCTTAAGCCCGGTCCACAACGTCGTAAAGAACGCTTTGAATGCGTTCCACATCGCGGTGAATGGTCCCTTGATGTACGTCTCCCACACGATGAATACGCCGGTTTTGATGGCGTTCCATGTCGTGGTTAGGAAGTTCTTTAGCCCGTTCCACAACGTCTCAAAGAACGTCTTGAACGTGTTCCACATGCTCGTGAACGGACCTTTAATGTAGGTCTGCCACGCATCGAGCACGTTGGTTTTGATGAAGTTCCATGCGGTTGAGATGGCACTCTTGATGCCCTCCCATGCCGGAACAATGACGTTCTTCCATAGGAACTCGGCAGCCTTGCCGATGAGCACGTACTGAGTGATCCACACAGCAAAGATAACCTTGATGGCTGTCCATGCAACGTCGATGGCTTTCTTGATGCCATTCCACACAGTCTCAACGATGGGCTTCAATGCTTCCCATGCGTTCTTGAGGGTGCCACCCAAGTACGAGATGATCGCGCCAAACACTGTGGACTTGATCGCGTCCCACGTACCCGAGATGATTTTCTTGATGCCCTCCCAGACACCGGAAATCATGGTCTTGAGTCCTTCCCAAGCGCCCTTAAAGTCGCCGGTAAGAACCCCCTTGATCACGGTAAAGACACCCTTGATGACAGCCCATGCTGTCTCGACCGCACCACTGATAACTTTCCATATGCCAACGAGCGCGGTCTTGAACGTATCGAAAGCGTTCTTTGCCGTGTCGATGAATGTCGTTGAACCAAAGAGTTTCTTGACCGCATCCCACGCGGTGGCAATGGCCTTGCCGACAGCCTCAACCGCCGGTTTCATCGCGTCCCAAGCGCGCTTGAGAGCAGGCCACGCGGTCTTGACAAACCAATCAACAACCGCGCCCATCGCGTCCTTGATTGCTTTCCACGCGGCATCAACGGCTTTGCGTACCGTCTCGTTGTTCTTGTAAAGGACAACCAAGATGGCAATGAGTGCGGTTACCGCCGTGACGACGATGCCGATCGGGTTAGCTTTCATCACAGCATTGAGCGCGAACTGAGCGGCTGTCCATGCTTTGGTGCTGGTTATGGCGGTTTTCATGAACGTGAGTAGGCCACCACCGGCGCTAATGGCCATGGCAGTGTTGAGCGCTACGTACGCCGTGCCAAGCACACCAACGGCAACCGCGAGCGTCTTGAGTAGACCCTGGTTTTCCTCGACAAACTTGATGAACTTGGCAAACGCGGGAATGACCTTGTCCGCAAGAACCTCAATGAATGCGATCTGTATTGCGCGCTGGAATTTCTCAACGGTTTGGGTGGGGGTCGATGCCTTGACTTGCTTGTTGGCACCATCGATCTTGCCAAGACCGGCAGCGGCAGTGTCAAGATCGACGCTCTTGAACGCACCACCCAAGTCTTCCCACTGTGTACCGAACAGAGCGACACCGGCAGCGTTGCGCTTAACCGGGTCTTCCATCTTGTTGAGGGCATCGACAACTTGACCAAACGCCGCACGCGCTTCCGGGCCACCCTTAGCAAAGGTCGCGATCAATTCCTTTGCATTGAAGCCCATCTCTTTGAAGGTTTTCTCTGTCGACCCACCGGCCTCAACCGCGCGGATAGAGAACTCCTTCAATGCGTCGGCCGCAAGGTCCGTATCGCGTGCGCCACCTTCCATCATCTGTTTGATCAGACCGAATGTGTCGGCACCGGTCAACCCGAGCTTTTGGAACTGGACACTGTACTCATTGACAGTGTCGATGAGGTCGTCACCGGCACGCGGAATCTTTTGCATACCGACAGCGATGAGGTCAAAGCCTTCCGTCGCGGTCTTGACCAAGCCCGTCTTAATCATCTTGCCGACGGAGTTTGCCGACTCACCAACGTCAACTTGGAAGTTCTTTTGCAGCCGCAAGGCAGCTTCCGACACAGTCTTGAGTGCCGGTACACCTTGCTTGGCAATTTCCGGCATGGCCTTACCGACGGTGCTGATTGCCTCAGTCACATCGGACATGCCCTCACCAAGACCGGCCGAGTAAAGGTCACCGGCCGCTTGGCCAATCTCTTTGGCTTGGTCCTTGGTAAGCCCTAGGTCACGAGCAACCTTGTCGCGGGACTCGCTAAAGTCCATCGCGTCGTCAAAGGACGTGGCGAACGACAGACCAAGCGCACCACCGGCCATGCTGGCGATAGCGCCAAGCTTTGACAGGTTGCTTTGGAAGCGCTCACCAAACGTGTTGCCGCCTACTTGGTCGGCAGCGTTGTTGAGGTCCCCCAATTGCTGAGTGGCTGTCCTCAGATCGGCACGGCGGAACGCATCGCCTAGGTCTTCCCACTGACTACCGAAAAGGTCGGCACCCGCAAGGTTGCGCTCTAGGGGGTCTTCCATCTTGTTGAGAGCGTCGATGACATCGGCCAACGCGCCTTTAGCCTCATCGCCACCGGCCGCAATCTTGCGGGACATCTCTTTGGCGTCAAGTCCGGCACGCTCGAATGCCTCAGCGGTAGCGTTCGATCCGTCGATGGCCCGGATGCTGAACTCTTTGAGTGCGTCGGCAGCCAAGTCGGTGTTGCGCGCACCACCCTCGACCATCTGATTGATGAGGCCGAGTGCTTCCTTGCCATCAAGACCAAGCTTTTTGAACTGGACACTGTACTCAGTGAACGTGTCCAAGAGGTCTTCTGCGCTGCCAGGGATTTTCTGTAGGCCACCCGCGATGATGTCGAGCGCTTCCTTACCGTCCTTGGCAAGACCGGTACGGATCAACTGACCGGTGGCGCGCAACGTGGCGTCAAGATCCTGCCCAAAAGCCTTGCTCACACCAAGAGCGGCTTGGGCCACCTCAGCAATAGCCGGGGCACCCTCATCCCGGATGCCAGAGATTGCGTTGATGGTGGCGGTAATGGCTTGCTCGGCCTCATCCATGCCATCGGCAAGACCATCCGTGAACAACCCACCGGCGGCAAGGCCAAGCGCGCGTGCCTCATCGCGGGTCGCGCCTAGCTGTTGCTCGAAATTCTGCGTGGTCTGGCCAAGGTCCATGTCAGCGTTGAATGCGCCGATGAACTGAACACTGAGTGCCTTACCCACGGCACCAAGGTTGAGAGACTTGAATTTGTCACCAAAGGACTTGCCCGCGCGCTCACCCTCGTTGCCAAACTCGGCCGTTGCGTCCGGCGCGTCAACCG
>JACCDR010471927.1_pt1 | contig 11057 bp, 6 predicted proteins | sample 7446431 | NCBI WGS metagenome assembly JACCDR01 (sample SAMN15323443, study PRJNA562643) | freshwater metagenome | isolation source: river surface water | place: USA:Blue River Watershed | collected 2017-08-17 | reverse complement strand
TCGGAGGCACGGTCACCCAGCCGGGGCGCCCCAAGAGCGCGCCCAACTATCGCTTCGCCTTCGTGCTGCCCGATGCGCGCACCGGGTTCTTCGACGCCGTCGATCGCATCGTGGCCCAGAGTGCCGGCGAATTCCGGCACCAGCACGTCACCGAACTGACCCTTCGCCTGCCCTCGCACGACCCCAACGCATTTGCGCAGGAGCTGTCCAAACTCGGCGACTTCGGCGGTCTGGCCGTGCTGGCACCCGACGTACCGCAGGTCAAGCTCGCCATCAACGAGCTGGTACAGGCCGGGGTGCAGGTGGTGACGCTGTTCTCCGACGTGCCGGGCTCGATGCGCGCGGCCTTTCTCGGCACCGACAACCGGGCCGCAGGCCGCACCGCGGGCCTGTTGCTCGGGCATGGCATCGCCGGCCGGTCACGCACGCGGACAGCCCTCTTCTCCCCGCCGACTCGCTTCGCCGCCGAGATCGATCGGCGCATCGGCTTTGCACAGCTGATGGAGGAACGCTTCGCCGGCGTGGACATCCTGCGCTGCCTCGAGGTGCCTGACACGGAGGACGAGGCCTACCGTTATGCGATGGACTGCCTGCCCCCAGCCGACTCGGAGGGCGCCATCGGCGCCGCCTACAGCGTGGCCGGAGGCAGCTTCGGCGTGGCACGCGCGCTGTCGCAGCGGGGGTATGCCGGCAAGGCACTGGTGGCGGTGCACGACCTGGTGGAGGTGCACCGGAACATGCTGGCCTCCGGCGTGGTGGACTACGTGCTGCACCAGGACATCTACCTGTCGGTGTCGGCCGCCGCGCGCACGCTGCGGGCGCTGCAGGATGGCGTACGGGGTGCGCTCACGACCTTCCGCAACCCGCGCGTCGAGATCGTGACCCAGGAGAACCTCGCATGACAGCACGGGGACTTCTCGCCGAGACTTCGAAGACGGCATGGCGCCCGGCCCCGCCGCGGCCCGCACTTCGGACATGAAGAAGTTCATCAACCAGCCCGACGATGTCGTCCTGGAGAGCCTGACCGGCTTCGCCGAGGCGCATGCCCGACTCGTCGCGTTGAACCTGAACCCGCTGTACCTGCGGCGTCGGACGCCGAAGCGCAAGGGTGTGGCGGTGATCTCCGGCGGCGGGTCCGGCCACGAGCCCCTGGACGTGGGCTTCGTCGGCACCGGCATGCTCGATGCGGCCTGCCCAGGCGCGGTCTTCACGGCGCCGACGCCTGGCCAGATCGTCGCCGCCGCACAGGACGTGGCACGCGACGCGGGCGTGGTGCTGATCGTCAAGAACTACGCCGGCGACCTGAAGGCCTTCGAACTCGCGCGCGACATGCTCGACCTGCCGGTCCGCTGGGTGCTGGTGGACGACGACGTCTCCGGAGTCGACGGCATCCACCCGGCTGGCCGCCGGGGCGTCGCGGGCACGGTGATCGTCGAGAAGATCGTCGGCGCCGCAGCAGAGCGGGGCATGACGCTGGACGAGTGCAAGCGGGTGGGCGACAAGGCCAACCAGGCCACGGCGACCATGGGCGTGGCCTTGACGGCGTGCCAGGTGCCCGGTGCGGCCGCCACCTTCGCGATCGGTGCCGACGAGATCGAACTCGGCGTCGGCCTGCACGGCGAGCCCGGCAGGACGCGCGCGCGCGCCATGCCGGCCGACGACCTGGTGGCCGCCCTGCTCGGGCCCATCTCGGCCGACCTCCAGCTCGCCGGCGGACAGGGCGTGCTGCTCCTGGTCAACGGGCTCGGCGGCACGCCGCTGAGCGAGCTCTACCTGCTGCTGGCCGCCACGCGCGCGGCACTGGACCGCAAGGGCCTGGAAGTCCGGCGCACGGCCGTCGGCAACTTCGCCACGGCGCTCGACACGGCGGGCGCATCGCTGACCCTGTGCGTGCTGGACGACGAACTCCAGTCGCTGTGGGATGCACCGGTGAAGACGGCCGTCTGGCGCTGGTGAGTCCGGCCCTGGCCCGCGGCGACGCGCAGGCCAGGGCTGTGGTCGCCGCAGGACGGCTCAGGCGCGGCGGCGCGCGCCTTCCAGCTCCTCCGCGGTGATCGGCGACTGGGCCGCGTAGGCGGCATTGAAGATCTTGCCCATGTCCTCGGCGCTGCGAACGTAGAAGGTCGGCGCGAGCGCAGCGTTCGTCCCATGGGGGTCGACCGCACGCTTGCCATCGGCATCGACATGGCGGTTCAGCTGCGGATGGCCCGCCTTGTCGAAGCTGACGCTGAAGAGCGGTGACCGGCCGACGGTCTCCTGGCCACCCCCCGTGTCGACCTGGAACACGACCGTCTTCTGCGGCGTGTACAGCGCTGCCGCCGCACGGATCAGGCTGGCATCGCTTCCATCGACCTTGCCCCTCTTTTCGTAGTAGGTGTCCACCGGCACGATCACGTGCGGTGTCAGCTCCCGGCCGTCGGCCTGCTCCTCGATCTTCGCCCGCACGAAGTCGGCGAAGAACGCCACCGTCCGGTCCAGGCTCATCTTGCGGATGGACTCGTAGGAGTGCCCCTCCGACGCCAGTTGCGCCTTCAGGTCGATGCCGAAGTTCCGCTGGAGATCGTTGACCACGGCGTCCAGCACCGGCATCGCCTTCTGGCTCTTGACGGCAAACTGCCACTCCGTCGTGAACTCCTTCTTGGCCTCTGCGGGGCCGGCAGGCTGGTCGAACGCCACCGTATCCCCGGGCGCCGAGGGGGTATGGTGCAACTTGACGAACCCGCCCATGTCCAGTTCCGCCTCCAGTCCGGCCAGGTCGGCCTCGATTCGACGCTGCAGGTCGGCGAGCGTCTTTCCGGGGTCGCTGTCGCCGGTCCGCGAATGCATCTCGCTGGTCAACTTGTCCGGCAGGATGATCGAGGGAATGTCCGGGTTGGCGAAGACCGAGCTGTGCCAGGCCTGGCGCGCCTCGCTGGACAGCCCGAATTCGTTCGACAGGCTGTCCACCAGCGCCCGAACCTGTGTTGCCGCGCGGGCCAAGGCGGCCTGCTGCCCCTCGCTCAGGCCGATGGGTCTGGCCTCTCCGTTTTCGTTCAAGGTCGTGCCGCCGCTGTAGACCCGGACGTGGGGCGCGTCGACGATGCCCTTGGGAATGTCCTTGGGCAGAGTTCGACCCTGAACGCTGCGCGCGAACGAGGTGACCAGTTCCGCGGGGTTCTCGTAGGCCCGCGTGCCGTGGGATCCGAAGGTGTTGAAGACGATGGACGGCGCCTTGACGTTGCCTCGGAACTCCGCGCCTTCGGCATTCCGCTTCGACACCTGCTGCCAGAACTTGACCGAGTCCTCCGAGAAGAAGCGCGCCGACAGGCCCTCGACATAGGCCAGCTTGGTCGCGCCCGGCGTGGCCCCGCGCAGAAGCCGATGCTGCTCGGGCGTGACCTCGACGCTCAGCGTCTGCATCTGCTCGCCCTGGTCGCCGCCGACGCGAAAGTGCACGGTCGCGCGCGCTGACTCGCCAGGACCCGACTCTGCCGTGATGCCCACCAGTGGACCCGGCAGGACCGCCGGCAGGCGGACATGAAACCGCTCGGGCCCGTCGCGCCCGGAACCGATCTCGACATCGATCCCCTGCTGGCCATACGAGGCCGCGAAGGGACCATCGATGTCGGAGTTCATCGCGGTGGTCTGCAAGCCCGGTTCACGCCCTTCCAGCCTGTCGATCTTCACGCCCTGGGCCATCAGGGCCGTCAGGTATCGGGTCGCGCGCTCGAGCGATTCCGGGCCCGCGCCGCTGACCAGCAACGGCCGCTGCGGAGTCGCCGTCGACAGGAAGCTGTCCTCGGCATGCACGGCGTGGACGATGCGTTCGGCGAGCTGCGCCGGCTTGACGTCCATGGCCTCGGCGATCCTGACGATGCGGCGGGCATCGACTTCCGCCTGCTCACGGGGGATCCCTTCGAATCCGAGCACATCGGCGACGGCAGCGAACTGCCTGCGTCGCTCGGCCAGCCTCTGTTCCGACGAGCCCGAGGGCCGGTCCTCGCGGTCCATGCGGATCGATCCATTGCCCAGGCCCTGGGCAATGGCCCGCACGGTCGGATTCATGTTGCGGCCAAACGGCTGGGCCAGCATGCCGATGCAGCGTTCAACCTCGTCGAGGCGATCCCGGGTCAGCGCGGCCAGGCCGGCGCCTGCCGTGGCGCTGCGGTTCACCCTCGCAGGGACGGGGCCGGCGGACGACGCCTCCCCCGCCCCGCCTCGTCGCGACGCGCTTCGGGATCGTGCGGCCGGCGGTGGTTCTCGGTCCGGCGCGGCGGGATTCTGGGGCTCGACACCCGCTTGGCGTTGGACGGGCGGAATGGGCATCGTCTGTCTCCTCGTGAACCGGTGGATACCGCCGCGAACTATCTGTCCAGGCGCGACCCGCCCGACCGCCGTGGCCGAAGATCGGACCGGTGGCGCGAAGCGCGGACGGGGCCGCGCCGACCGACCGCGCGCCGAGCAATCCCACTCGGCGGATTCGTCGGCCAGCGCAGCACTTCGCTTGGCGCGGCAGGCCCGCGTTCGGGTTGCGCCACGATCGGCAGCATCCCAAGCACCAGGGCACAGGCGAGCAACATGGGGAACATCTGTCGAGGCATCGGCAACGTGGCGCCGCCGGCTCCGAACGCCACTCACCCGACGACCGATCGGCCGCCCTCCGTGCCGGCCGCGCCGCCGGCCCGGGGCCGCATCGGTGTGGCGCAGCCCGGCATGCCCCCGCGGCCGCGACGTGCCGCCGCAGCCGAGGACGAGCCCGGGCTGGTGCAGTTGCCGCAGTCCCTGGTGCGCGAGGTCGCGGCCCACCTGACCGAACGCGAACTGCTGCGCCTGGCGGACACGGAGAGCCTGGCCATCCGCACCGCCATCGCAAGACCGGCCCTGGAGGCACGGCTGCGCCACATCCACGACCTCGGCGACTTCATGCTGGCATTGAACGGAAACCCGCAGCGCGGGGTCATGGGCATCGTCCACCTTCCCGCCGAGCGCCAGTTGCGAGCGTTCGTGTCCCTGGGCACGCGCATCAACGACCTTCCGCAACGGGAACGCCCGCAGGCGATCGCGGCGTGGATGCGCGCGCCCTACGCCGGCCCTGCCGATGCGACGCTGGCCGGCATGCGCCACGCCGCCGAAGGCGGCTTCGAACGGCTGCTCGGCCGCGAACAGCGGATCATCGCCATCGGGGGACCGGCCCATGCCGACGTGGCGGGGGGCATGTCCATCCCCGAGGCCGCGGAGCGGCATGGCTTTCGCAGCACGGTGACAAACCAGACCTGGGTCAGGCCGGGTTGGCACGCCGGCCTCATCAACGCCGGCCTGGATCACGTCGCGGCCCGGGTTCTGCAGGAAAGGGTCACGGAGAACGACCACCTGCCCACGCTGATCGCACGCGCAGGGTTCGCGCACCCGGAAGCCTGGGGCCCCGTGATCGAGATGTTGGCAGCCAGTCGCGCGGCCGTCGCAGCGGTGCTCCGGGGGCGCCCCGCGGACGACATCATCCGCAGCATGGGATTCACCCACCAGCCGGCCATCGTCGACATCCGCGATGCCCACGACCGTCGACGCGTGAGCCTTGGGGAGCCGGTCCACACTCTCGCAGGCGCAAACGACCCAGCCCACCTCGGCCGAATGCGCAACCTCATGTTCGTGGCACTCGAAACCCATGGGAGGCGCCTGCTGCTCGAGGGTCGCCCTCGCGCCGATGTCGAGCAGCAACTGGGGTTGCAGGAGCCGTGGGCACTCAACCGTCTCGAGCGGATCGAGGCCGACGATCGGCGACGCGCTCCCGCCGAGCGCCAGGATGTTGGCCGGGTTCTTCCGGGAGGCGAGGCCTACGAACGGGTGATCAACGGAGGCAACGTCGAGGAGACGAGGCAGCGATTTGGGATCACGACGCCGGACGCCATCGATGCGCTGCAGCGTCATTCGGCGCAAATGATCGAGCTCACCATGCATCCGGACGATCACATCCCCACACGCATCCAGGCCGCGGGTGTGACCCACCCTGACCAGATCCGCATGCTGCACGCCTCGGCCGTCGGTGGTCCGGGCACCACCGCGATCTATGCGGGCATGCTGCCGGCGGAAGTGGCCTGGCAGATGGGGCTGGAGGAACCCGCGGACCTCGACAGACTCAACACGGTATTCGCGGAGCGCGAAGAAGCCCTGGCGAGGGACGACCAACACTACGCGCCTCGGCGCCGGGCCACGATCTGAGCCGGGTGCGGCGATCGGCGGATTGGCGTGGCGGCGGGAATGGCCCGTCGTCAGGGGTCGCAGACGTCCATGGCGGCGCCGGCCGCAGGGCGGTGCCGGGCAACCGCGATGGGCCCCGGCCGGTGCCCGGCCCGTGCCCGGGCCTCAGTCCTTCGACCGTGGCACTCAGCCGACGCATTCGATGGTGTACGAGTCGGGCCGCACACCACCCCTCGCGAGCCGGTCCTTGATCTGGTTGACCTGATTCCAGCCCGGCTTGTAGTGGCCGCTGCGATCGGAGACGACCCGGACGACACCCTCCTCGATCGACATCTCCCCGGCCGCTGCCACGCTTTCGCCGGCAAGGAAGCTGCTGTGGTGGAACTGTCCCATTCGGTAGTCGTTCGACAGGTAGATCTGGCCCTGGTGGTCCATCACGAAGATGGCTCTGCCGCCACTGCCGGCAACCCAGGGCATGGCGCCCCGCGTGTCCACCGGGCGGCCGCTCGCATCGAGAACGAGGCCGTTCTCGATCCGGACGAGGTACGGTCGCCGCTCGGCTTCCGACAGGTACTGCACATTGGTGCTGAAGCGCCGACCCCGTTCTTCTCCCACGTACTGCTGATACATGCTGGCCGTCCTTCGGTACAAGGCGTCTGCCGGCACCGGGGAGGCTTCCTTTCGAGTGTCCAGGTCTGCATTGCCGAAAATCAATCGATCGGCAGGGCAACCGAACCAGTCGTGCCACCTGGGAGAGACGGGCTGTCGGCTGGGCTCACGGAACACATCGCTGATGAGCTTGGTCGTGACGATGCCGCTGCCCAGGGCCACGGCGGCGCCCACCATGCCGCACGTGCCGATGCGCCCGGGTCTGCGCCGGGGTTCGGGCGGCGGTCGGACCGGAGTCGGCGGACTCGATGCGCTCGACCCTTCGGCGTGCTCCGCAGGGGCATCCTGCGCTGCATCGTCGGCGCGGCCCGACCCGTACGGGCGTCTGCCCAAGGCGATTCCGCTTCCTTCCACGCGCAGGCTCCACTCCATCGACGACGGCCATTGCCAAGTCACCTTGCCGCTCTCGAGCCCCTGCTGGGTCTCTCCAGAGCACACCCGGACCATAGGGCTGGCTGTTGCGCGCGCCTCACCAACAGACGAACTTCCAGTCGGGCCGGCGAAGTCCACGCATTCGACCCGCGGGGATGGTCAGCCGCACCGCGCGACAGGTCTTCGGCGCGACCAGCAGAGGCGCAGCCCTGACTTCGCAGTTCCACCGATCGCTTCGGCTGCGCAGCCCCCGAAGACGGCAGGACCGCGCGAGCATCCCGCCGGAAGGGGCCGCGATTCACATGACGACGAACACGGGTGGCAGCGAGATCCGAGGGACTTCGACCGGAACCCTGGAAGCCTCGGGCGTCTGCTGGACTGTCGATGATGCATCGGGGCCATCATCGATGCTCCTGTCGCCCGGTCCCGAACCGGGACCAGCACGCTGCGCCGGCCGGCGGACAGCACCTGGCGCTCCGGACCTGGATGCCGGCGGACACCTGCAGCACTGCGAGGCTGGCATCGCACGACGAGGCGAACCTGTGCCGCGTGAGACAGGCGTACCGCGAGGTGGGGCTCGCCTGGAGTCGGAACAGGCCGTTCGCGGGCTTGAATCGACTCGCTCCCGGCGTCGCCCTCGACGAGCCCGGTCGCAGCCGACGCCGGACATGAAGTGGTGGCACTCGGTGATCCTGGCTTCCGATTCCGATGGAGTTTCCCGGACACGAAGCGGCACGGTGCCTGCTCGCCCCGGGTTCCTCCACGTCAATGTGGCCACGGCCAGGCCCTTGGGTTGTGCCACTTGTTCATGCTGTTCGGTACAGGGATGGCGACCACGACACACTGAAAGGAACGAAAGTGAAGAAGTCACCGTTGTCAACGACCCAATCCGGATCAACCCAGACGGCCCGACAAGGCGCATCCGGGACCATCCCCAGCCGAAGTGCGCCCGCCCCTGTGCACGCGCAGCGGGCCAGGCCTGGATCCGGGACCGGCGATGAGCCGGCCGCGCTTCGATCGGCTCCGCAGCGACCTGCAGGGGCCCGTTCTCGAGGCGATGAGGTCAGAGTCCGGTCTCTCGGATCGGGCCAGGTCGTGCCCGGGATCCGGCCGGAGGTCCGCTTCGGAGGTCCATCCGAGGACACGGAACCGCCTCCTTCGGCGCCACAGCGCAGGACTGCGCCCGCATCGGCTCCGCACCCTGCGACTGGCGCCCGTGATCACGGCCACGAGGTCACGGTCCGGTCTCTCGTGACAGGTCAGATCGTGCCCGGGGCCCAGCCCGAGATCCGCCTGTCGGCGGACTCCGCCGCAGCCGAAGTGTCAGCGCCTGCGCCAGAGCAGGAAACCAGCTCCGCGACCCCGTCTCGCAGGACCGGACCCGCGGCGATCGGCGTCCAAGGCAATCGCCTCTACCGGGAGGATCTGCCCATGGTCGAAAAGTCGGACCTGATCCCCGGTAGCGTGTTGCTGTGGGCACCCAATCCGCTGGATCGGGAATCGTCGAAGGCCGAAGCGCGTCACGGCGTCATCGGACAAGGGCAGGCCATCCTGCACCGGCAGCGACCCGAGGACTATGAAGGTGCTGAGGCGAGCACGGGACATGCCGCGATGTGGTTGAAGCATCCCGACGATCCCAGCGGCCCCGAGGTCGGCGAGGCCTCACGCGCCGCTGTGACAGCCCAAGCCTTGCGGGAAGGTACCTGGGTCGCATTCGCTCCGCAGAACGAGGCACTGGGCCAGCAGGCGGCCGACATCATGAAGCGCTGGACGCAGGATCAGACCCTCGAGTACCGCACGGCAAGATCTCTGTCGACCTTCCCGCTGGCGATGGCGTTCGGCAATCGGCCCTGGGAAGGTGAATTGGAGCCGCTTCAGCAGAGAGCCGCCCAGGACGCGCATACGTCCACACCCAGCTTTGCGCAGAATGGGACGTTCTGCTCGGAGATCGTCGCCAACGCCTACCTCAGTGCATCGGCATTGAGCAACGAGGAACCGGTCATTGGTACCGTGCCACACCGAACGACGCCCTCGGCCTTGCATGCAGAGATGGTCAAGAGCACATCGTTCTCCGAGGTCGGCATCATCCATGTACCGCCGAGCGCCGAACAAGACCAGCCGCCCGCTGCGGAGGATCCGAAGTCGGCCACATAGACCTTGCGGCTCGATCGAGGCCAAGGGCAGGGGCTGGTGACGGGCTGACGGTGGGGAGCATCTCCGCGGCGCCCGAAGGTGCCGGCCTTCAGGGTCCTGGCTCCGACCTGGCCTGGACTTCCTCGGTGCTCTCCGAGCGCTCGGCGGCGGCGTTGTCGGGTTCTCGGTCGGCGCCAGGTGTCCGTGTGCTCCTCGCGCCGGCAGGCACCGGATCCGACGTCAGGCTCTCGTTTCCCGGGCTGGCGAACCGGCAACGCCCGCCTTCGCCCCAGCGCGCAGGGCTTCGCCTGCCGACCACAGCGCCGGCCCGCGCTCTCGGGACACTGCGGTCTCTGTCGGCCGTTGGCCCTCGACGGGTTTCCCGCGCACACAGGCCTGGTGAGGCCTTCCGAGTGCGGGCAAGTCCACCGGGGCACAACCGGGCGGGCACCTCTGCGACCGCTCGCGATTGGAGATCGACCATGCTTCTGCGCACAGGAAGTGCAAGCAACGGGCCAGGCCGGGACCCGCAGCCAGCGGCCGAAGACGGCGGCACTGGCGACGCCGCGAGCCCATCGCCACCGGGGCGTCGAGCCGCACGCCCACTTGGCCTGGGTCCTGGATCTCCGGTCCCTGCGGGCCACGCAGGGACCACCCGGGTGACTGCGGCCACGGTGCGGAGCGGAGAGCGCGGCCAAGCGCGCCTTCAGCCGACGACGCAGCCCGAACCGGAACCAGCGAACGTGCAGGATGCTCCGGGCGCGCCAGGCGACCTCAACGGCTTCCTGGACGAACTGCAGTCGATGCACCAAGGCGAGAACAACGTCAACGCACTGGCCCTGCGGATGCTGGGCGCCGTGCCGAGAGACGCAGCCGGTGCGGCCCCCTACCTGGGTCCGCTCGTTCTGGCCCACGCGCTGCGATCGGTGGCCGACGCCTCGCAGTCTTCGGCCATCGAACTGCTGGGCGCGGCACGAAGCGGCGAACCATCGCCCGAGGTGTTCAGGCTCGAACGCGAGCTGGCGCGTACGGATGCCGGAATGCAGGCCCTGGCCCACCTTCGCGGCCTGCGGGACCAGCCGGCGAAGATGGAGTCGTTGCATGACCTGCTCACGCTCGCCTCGGCGCTGGAGAGCCATGGCGTGAGCCTCGATGGACATGGCTCGGTCGCGCAGCTGGTTGCCGCGCTCGAGGCCGACCCGGCCTTCCACAGTCAAGGCACGGTGGGCCGGGCTCACGATGCGCCACTGCAACTGCTGGCCAAGGCAACGCGCTACGCACTCGCACGGCATGAGCAGGGTCCGGCTGCACGGGAGAGCACACCCGGCGATCGCGCTGCCTTCGTGGCCTGGCAGCAAGGTGGATCGGAGGCGGGCGGCCAAGGCGCGCAAGCCGAAGCCGCCGCGGGGCCCGAACCTCGCCGCAGAGGCCTCTTCTCCGCCGTGAGGGAGCGGGTCGCCCGCATCGGCCGAAGCCTCGCCAGAGTACCCGACAAGGACGATGCCTATGCGTCCGGCCTCGGGGTCTACAACACGCACAAGGTGTCCAACTGGGCCGCACGCAGCACCTCTGCAGCACCGAAGCGGTCGAACACCGTCCGTCAGGACGGCGAGGCGCCGCCCACCGTGCCCAGGGCCTTGGCGGCAGCGGCCGAGGCCGCGTTGCGCCCGGCCTTGCCCGATACGCGACGGCAGGCTGAACCCGCTGCG
>JACCDR011573882.1_pt1 | contig 11059 bp, 10 predicted proteins | sample 7446431 | NCBI WGS metagenome assembly JACCDR01 (sample SAMN15323443, study PRJNA562643) | freshwater metagenome | isolation source: river surface water | place: USA:Blue River Watershed | collected 2017-08-17 | reverse complement strand
CCCGACAGTTTGCTCCGAGTAACCCCCAGGTTTATGACACCTGGGGGTTACTTGTTTGTTTACCCGGGTAAGACTTGATAGTTTACTTGGGCTTAGTCTATTCTATTACCACGGCCAGGACCGCAAGAGGAACAGCCACGATTCTTGGAGTGATTAATAATGGCAGATAACCCTAGTTGGCAGCCTATTCTTGAGGCTTTACCGGCGGACCTTCACCCGCTTATTAAGCCTAAGCTAGAGGAATGGGATCGCAACGTAAACGCGAAGTTTGATGAGATTCGCGGCCAGTATCAGGGATTTGACGAGTTTAAAGATGTAAATCCCCAGTATGTTAAACAGGCGTTACAGGTTGCACAGATGATTCGTGACGACCCAGGGTCGCTTGTTGAGCGTCTTAATACTCAAATGGGTTTGGGTTATCTGACTAAGGAAGAGGCTGAGGCTTTAGCAGTCCAGCAGCAGCAGTTAGACCCCGATGATTTAAATTTTGATGGTGTTGATATTACTCAGCATCCTGAGTTTGTTGCTATGAAGCAGGCATTAGAGGGCCTTAATAGCAATTTTCAGGAGCGTCTAACTAAAGAGCAGGAAGCCGAACAGGCTAAAGAGTTTGAGCAGTACATGGCAACTCTTCACGAGACTGAAGGCGATTTTGACGACGAGTACGTCATGGCAATTATGGCGCACACAGACTTAGACGGACCGAGCGCAGTCGCTAAGTATCGTGAGAAGATTGCATCATTAGGTGTTATTCCCGCAAACGAGCAGCCGGGGCAGGCCAATAATGGCACCCCACCGCCGGTTGTGCTGGACGGTAACGGACGTAGTTCCGGGGCCGAAGTAGAGCCGATTGATTTTGGCAACATGAGTAAGTCTGCTACTGTAGACTTTGTTGCTGAGCGACTTCGGCAAGCCGCAGAAGCAAACCAGTAAACAACCCGGCAATATCGCCGGTCAACCATAAAGGATTTAGTAATGGGCGCAACGATGACTACGGTCGCCGCTCTGACTAAAGAGGTTTATGGCCCTAAGATTGTCGATCAGACGGAGAACGAAACTGTTCTTCTTAAGCGGATCGAGAAGACTTCTCAGGGTACTACCTCTGAGGCCGGCGGTAAGTATGTTACCTTCCCTCTTAAGACTCGTCGTAACGCTGGTATTGGTTACCGTAACGAGTTAGAGGCTTTGCAGGCCCCTGGCCAGCAGGGTTGGCAGAACGTTCGTGTTGGTCTTAAGTACGGTTACGGTCGAGTTCACATTAGCGGTCCGACTATGTCGCTCGCTAAGGAGAATTTCCAGGCGTTTGCTTCTGCTCTGCAAGAGGAAATGGACGGCCTTAAGAACGACATTATTAAGGATACCAACCGAATCCTTTGGGGTCTTGGTAATGGTAGCCTGGGTTCTATTGATACCGCGGGTGCGGGTGTCAACACTATTAGCCTTGGTACTACGGCTGACAGTGTTAAGTACATCGATATGGATATGCAGGTCGATGTGCTTAGTTCGGACGGGTCTACTGTTCGAGCAAGCAACCGTAAGGTCACTGCTATTAACTTTAGCACTGGTGATATTACTGTTGATGGTGCGACGTTTACGGTGTCGATTGGCGACATTGTTGTTCGTACCGGCAACTACGGTAAGGAGCCGAACGGCCTCCAGTCTCTTGTTAAGGCTACTGGTACGCTGTTTAACCTTAGCCCGGCTACTGAGCCGCTGTGGGCTTCTGTTGAGGACACGGCTGTCGGTAACCTTTCTGAGTCTCGCATGATTGCTATGTGTGACAAGTTACGTCAGAACGGTGGTCGTCCTTCGGTTATCTTTACTGATCTGGGTAGCCGTCGTGCGTACTTCAACCTTCTTACTACTCAGCGTCGGTTTACCGGTGTTCAGAAGTTTGATGGTGGCTTTACGGGTCTGGCCTTTGCTTACGATGAGGACATTCCGTTAGTTACGGACATTGACGCTCCTGCTGGGGCTATGTGGTTCCTTCGTGAAGAGGACTTTAAGATTTACCGCCGTGAGCCTTGGAATTGGGCTGATATGGATGGTAATATCTGGAAGTGGGTTTCCGGCTACGATGCTTGGGAGGCCCTTATGGTTCAGTATTGGGAGTTTGCTCTTGAGCGTCGTAACACCCAGGGTGTTATGACCGGTATTACTCCCGGCTAATCTAATAGCCCCTCAAACATGGGAGGGAGCAACTATCTCTCTGATGGTTGCTCCCTCCTTTGCTTTAAGGAGTCAGGATGCCTGGTTCAATTGCAGACAGGCAGATGAATCAAATTTCTACAGAAGAACTAGAGTCCATGATTGCGTATGGGATTAGCGCAGTCAATGCGGGGGCCGGTTCTGTGATTGCTAGTGTTACAATTGCATCTAGTGGTTTGTACAGCATTAAAGTTCTAGCAAGACAGATTGGACTTATTGGTCCGCCGGACAATGCGTTTTTGTTTCACAATGGTTCATCTGTTATACCAATCCCTACTACACCTAGTCTTAGTGTGGTACCCACTGAATTAACAATTAAAAGAGTCCTTGAAGCCGGCGATACTGTTTCAATTAGAAACAACCCGGGCTTGGGACTGACGGCTCAGTTAGCAGGATGGATTTTCTGCAACAAGATTTTTAGGTGATATAAATGACTGCCGCTGTTACCGCTGTGCGCGTCACTAATATTACCCAGACTACTTGTGATATTGAAGCCGATGTTGTAGATATTACTAGTTGTCGAATTCGTGTTACTTCTGCTCCTTCTCAGACTACTACTGTTCAACAGTCTGCTTTGAAAACCCCTGTAGGTGGCGTTTTAGGCGGTTTTACATTTACTATGGGAACTGCTGGTACCACTTTTTATGTGTGGTTTATGAACGTTACTGAAACTTCTACTGGTGCTAGTATTGGTAATATTGCAGGGCCTAGTTTTACTATGGCGAGCGTTCCTGTAGACCCCCCTGTAGACCCTCCCCCAACAGGAGTAGGCAGTGTTACTGATCAAGCATTTGCTGAACTAGCAGCGGGAGGATTTACGGGCGGGACTCTTCGAGACAGACAAACTGTAGAACTTGCTTCTCTGGGTGAAACAACAGGCACGTATCGAGATAGAGCCAAACGTGCTAATAAGAAAATATTCCCAAAGTGAGGTATCATGCTTACTACTGTTTTAATTATCCTTGCAATTATTGCATTAGGATTGTTCATCCTTAACAACATTCGGAGGCACCGCTAATGGGTGGATCGCGTTCTACCAAGAACAAGTTAGAAAATCTTGCGGGAGTTAGCAAGGACGGCTCTGGGCGTAGTGGTGCCGATCTTACTCAGGCTGCACTTCTTAACATTGCTAAGACTAGTGCGGGCGCAGGTAAGGACGGCGCTCGGTTAGAGCAGTTAGCCGCTAGTTCCACCATTACTATTTCGTAAGGCTTGCCGTACGAGCATCGTTGGGCTAATCTTTGTATTGGCCCAGCGGTGCTGGGACTGTAATCATTAGGAGTTAAAATGGTACACACTGACTTAGGCCACGGTCAGGTACTGATTGATGGTCAGTTTGTTAGCCAGAAAGTCAGCCAGGTTGTACAGGCTATGGCAGAGTACGATCCCCGCATCTCAGTTGCATGGGTGCCCCCGGGGGAGCGTGTGCCCGGCGTGGCGGCCTTCAAAATTATCTACACACCTGACGACGGCAATGAGCCGTATGTTATGTTTCATGTTAAAGACGAGTCAGAGTTTGATGAGCGTCAACTTGCTCGTATTATTGCTAATGACTCGTCTAAGCGTGGGGGTGCTTCTATCAGTGATTTTGAGGCTTACGAGAAAGCCTTGATGAGAGTTAAGCACCAAGAGTGGTTAGATCGTTTAGAAGAGGCTGGCGAGATTGCTAAGGCTGTTCTGGCGTCTAACAAAGATACTTATAAAGTTAACGAGAACCTTACCATCAAGGAAGGTATTCCGTTTAACTACAATGACATTGATTACCACAATGGGTTAAAGAGGCTCTAATGAAGGTCGGTCAGATTCTGACTCAGATCAGAAATCTTGTTGGCGATCCCAATAAGGTAATGTTTTCTGATGATACTCTTGGTGCTTGGATTGATAACGGCATTCGAGAGTGCATTGTTCAGAATAATCTGTGTCAGAAGTCTGCCACTTCTAATTTAGTCGCGGGTACCACAGATTACTCGTTGCCTACTGATATCTTCAAGTTACACAGTATTATGGTAGACGGGGACAAAATTCCTGTTTACACATTAGAGGAATGGCAGCAGCGTAATCAAGGCCCTGTAGGAAGCGATTATAGCGGCCGAGTTGTTGAGTGTTACGTTTGGGCTAGCAAATTAGTATTGAGTCCTGCACCGGATAACACTTATCAATTACGAGTTAACTATATTTATGAGCCTCCTGCTATTGTTCCTGCTAACATAAACGATGAACTACCTGTGCCTGCTGCTTACCACGAGCGGCTTGTAGTTTATGTGTTGGCACAGACTGCGTTGCAGGATGAGGATTTGTATAAATACAATAATCTTATGCAGCAGTTTAGGTCTGGTGTTATTGATCTTAAAACCCAGCAGACTACTGAGGAAGACTTGTACCCGTTTGGCTCTGTAAGTGCCCGGGATATGGGTGAGGAGTTTTACCCGTGGTAAATCGTACAGAGGTTGATGTACTTGACCTTACGGGTCCTGGCTATGTTTTTAAAGCCAGGGGCAGTTATCAATTAGGCGAGTATCGCCATTTACGTAATTGTGAATTAGTATCGGATGGTACAATTCGTAACCGACGCCCTGTGCGTGCACTAGAAAGTGCATCTCGCCCTGCTAACCAGTATAATTTTCGAGACTGGTCACGTAAAATTGTAGGACAATACCGAGATGGTGTAATTGTATCCTCGGGCAAAGAGCAGTATTACCAAGGTCCTGACGGACTTGCTGTACCTCTTTGGACTCCTAAACAGGTTATGGAGTCTTTGGCTCCTTATCCTGGTGCGGGGGGTGGTCGTGGTATTGGATACAGTGGGACTACTTCGGGTACAGGTTATTTTCCTCAGGCTACCAATGAGGCTACTAATTGGCACCGAATTGTTGCATTTTTTACTTATGGTATTGCTAATTTTTGGATTATTGAAACTTTAGCAAACTCGTTTAACAACAGCGGTGATATGTTATTTTATCACGTTGTCCGTATTGCTGATCGTTCTGATATTGAAGACGAAATTGCTTTTGGCCATGATGGTTTGTGGCCGGGGGTCGGTAATCCTATTAGTTGGAACCCTAGTTCTTATGGTCTCAGTATTGGGCTTATTGGTTATTTTGCTGTTAGAAAAGATACCGATCTTACTGGTGGTAATAAATTTCCTATCAATAGTCCTAACTATTTACCTGAGTTTATTAATGCATTTATTCATAAAGATCGTATGTGGGTCACTACAGATATTCGTACTTTCTTTAGTAAAGCCGGCGATCCTTTAACTTGGGCTACACCCGATGGTGGTTTCTTTTTATGGGGGGATGATAGAATCAGGGGCGCGGTAGGTTACCGTGATTCGATTTATCTTGTAGGTAAGTCTTCGGTTAGGGCTGTAACTTATCGAGACGATCCTAACATTGATGCTTCTGTTCGTATTATCTCCAATACTATTGGCGGAGATTCTTGCGTACTTGTTGGTGATTCTGTTTACTTTGCTAAAGACGATATTCTTTGGGTTGTTAAAGAAAACAGTATTGCTAAATTTATGGATTTAAATGTTAATAGTGGGGATCAAGTTATTGATGATTCCCAGGCTTATATGTGGGACCTCACTAATTTTGGCGGTAAGTATTTAGTTTGTACACTTAAAACCCACTGTTATTTACCCGATCTTACCCCCTTTGTGTACAATACTGGATACCCTAGTTTAAAATCTGTGGATTGGCGTTGGATTCCCTGGATGGGATATACTGCTGCGTTGTCGTCGGGTAAAGACGCCACAGACGACCCTGCGGATCGCACTTATGGTGTGTTTTTTGTTAATGTTGATCTTGGAACTATTCATGCGTTTGACTGCCGTTCTGACGGTGTAGTGCAGGATATGTATTTTAATACAAATGTTAACTCTAAGGGTTATCAGTATTTATACATAATGATGGCTTTATACGGCCAGAGCACTGTTGGAAATGTGGCTACAATTCCTCCGGGTGCATCTTACAGGCCCTATTTTTCTAAGACTTTTATGCACTATATGCCATATACCCAGGAAGAACAGTCTGAGGATTCGGCTTATGATACTATTTCTCAGATTGGTCAGGCTCGTACTAATTCGGGAATCAAGTGGGCTTTTGAGATTGATTCTTATTACCCAGACGGGTCTGAGTTCTTTGTTAAGAAGTACCGTCAACTTATGATGGAATCTGATATCAAAAAGGCTAATCTTCATCTTAAGTTTGACAATAGGGCATACGGACCCGCTATTGCTATGTCTGATGATACAGGTGTTAGTGCTAACGAGCGTTCTCCTTATGCTGTTAAGGTGCCTATTAATCAGAGGGCACGCAGTTTAGGCGTTCATGTTCGTCGCGCTGAGACTGCTATGACAGGATTAGTAGCCGACGTGCTTAGTCCATTGTTAGTTCGTAGCATGGCTGTTACTTGGAATCCTACAGGTCGTGCCCCTGTAGGAAAGAATTCTCGTACTACCGATATTAGTTAGTTTACTTGTCTAAGACTTGATAAATTACTTAGTATAGATTAGGTTGTAACTATGCAGCAGGGAACCACGCTTCGAGGCCGTAATGTGTACGGTTCAGGTTCTTACGCGCCCACGAAAGGGCGTGTAAGTGCTGCGGGTTCTCAGGGTTATTTAAAGCGAAGCATTAGGCAGCAAATTAACCCTGTTCGTTCTGTGGGCGGAGACGGCCAGAGCGATACTCGTAGCGGATTAGCGGCCGCAGCAATGCAGCGACGCATTGCTCAGCAGCCTAAAAACAATGGTTTTCATGTTGCGAGTACCACGCCATTTCCTACGGCACAGCAGCCTCAGCCTGTTAATCCTAACGGACAGGCAGTTGGCGGTGGCGCTCAGAGCGGCGCTGCTGCTAACTCTATGGGGGGAACTCCGCAGGTTGTTGTTAATAACAACGGTCAGTTAGAGTTGCCTTATTCCCCTGCTTGGTCGCAGGAATTACTTACTCAAATGGGGCAGTATAATAGTGACTTGGCTGCGCTTCAAGCAGATCAACAGCAGAGTAATTTACAGTTTGCGGCGCAGCGTAGGCTCACAGATACAGAGTACACGGACACGAAGCGAACTACTCGTAATAGGAACGGTGGTGCTGGCACTCTGTTTAGCAGTGCTTACGGAGTGCAGTCGTTAGATGATGCTAACGATTATCAGAATACTATTAATGAGTTGACGGCTCAGCAGTCTGCTAGTGAGACTGCTTATGATACCCAGCGTACTGCCATTATTAATGGGTTTAAGTCTATTTTACAGCAGCAGGCTTTGCAGTATGCTGAGTCTGTTGCTGAAAATGCAGGGTCTTTAGGTTACGGTCAGGAATCTGCTGAGCCTCATCGTAATCGCAATGCTAGTGCTTATAAGAACCGCAACAAGAAAAAGAAGTGGCGGGAAAAGTGAAATCTCTACGAGTAGCCGCCGGAACTTCCCTGTCTGGCGGAAAAAACAAAGGCAAGAACCGAGGTTTTAGTTCGCCAGGCTCTAAGCCTACTCAGGTACGCCCTACTGATGGGTATACGGGGCCTAGCAAGCCTAAGTCTAAGCCTACTGGTATTGCTCCTAAGCCTCCTCAGGGCAATATTAATGGGGATCAAGGCCAGAAGCCTAAGCGTGGTCCCGGTAACCGTGTTAATCGTTTAGTAGATGCACAGATTCGTGCGGGACTTAACGACCTTCGTAAAGAGCGTCGTATGATTCGACGCGAGACGGCCACTGAGCGTCGTGCTGCTAAACGAGATTACGAACGCGGTTTAGGTGATTTAAATTACATTTATGGCGAAACGGCTGACTACACTAACGCTTTAGGTAATCAGATTCAGCAGAATTATTCTGGTTTACGCGACCGCTCTCAGGCTGCTCAGTCTGCTTTGGTGCAGGCTTTGAGCGGTAATAGTACAGGTGTTGCGGGACAACTTACTTCTGATCTGTCTGATTTAGGTATTTCAGGTGTTGATGCTAGTCAGTTTCAGGCTGATGCTGCTAATGCGTTAAATGTGGCTGCCCAGACCGGTGCTAACAATATGGCTAATATTAATGCTGCTGCTTCGGGAGCCGCTGATATTAGTTCTTTAATTCAGGGTATGGTCGCAGGCAGTAAAGCCAGCGCTTATGGAAGCCAGTTAAATGATCTTAATGACAGGCTTTTTGAAGCGTCTCAGGCTAAGCGTGATGGATACGCTCAGGTTCGTGAGGCTATTAGCGATCTTAAAGGTACGCGCAAAGACCTTACTTTACAGATGCTACAGCAGTTAGGCGGCTCTCAGTGGGGCAAGTATTTACGCAAGCGTGGCAAGGGAAAGCCTAGCAGTAGCGGTTACCGTAGTTATGGCGGCGGCAGTTACAGCAGCGGCGGCGGTGGCAGTTACAGCAGCGGGGGCAGTGGTTTTGCCGCTGAGGACTCCGGTGATTCTCCTACGCTTAATCAGTTACTTTTGAACGGTCTAAATAAGAGGCGATAATGCAGACTCCTGGCAGTTCTGATTCTGGCAGCCGTGGCACCATCAGAACGAAACGCCCTAAGCCGAAGCCTACGACTTCGTACGGTGACGATCACAGGTCACCGACTCCAGTAACATCGACTAGCCCCACTACGTCTAGTAGTGGGGCTATTACTGGTTTGCTTAGTGCTGCTACGTCTGGAAAGCCTACTAGGCCGAATACTACTCCTAGTATTGCACCTAAGCCTAAGCCGTCTCCTGCACGCCCTGTAGGAAATCCGGTACAGGATTTAGTGAGCGAGGCGATCCGTGGCATTCGTGCGACGCGCGAGTCTACTACTAATGAGCAGGCAGAGCCTACTGCCGCTCCCAGGAAACGTAAGGGCTACTTAGAGCGCAACCCGCTTATTGCTGAGCAGGTGCAGTTGGCTCTGGAGTCCGACGACCCTGAGCACACAACTACGATTCTGGCTAATCTTCTGGATGAGCGGTTCCGTAGTGACAACGCTAAGTTAGAGGCTAAGTTAGAGCGACGCGCAAACGCTGTGCGTAACTACTACACTAGTGCTGGCGTTGCTGCGGACGAGGGTGACTTGGATTGGATTACCGACAATCCTATGAATCCCAAATGGTCGCGTGTGCCTAAGGGTCCTATGACCGATCCTAACAAGCAGCGTGAGATTATGCTTGATATGATCGAGGATATTCCCGCCGGTGATACTCGTGATGAAATCATGGAGTATTTTCAGGGCGTTCCCTATACTTCGTTCGACGGTACTATTAGCAACGCTGCTTACCGTCAGTCTGTTATTAAGCGCCACCTTGCTAACCTGACCAAGAGTGCTAACTACTTTGGTCAGACTCTTAAGCGTGAGACGGCTCAGGAAGAGAAGTATAACAACTGGTCCTTTATGGATGAGTTTAGGCAGGAGACTGCTGACGCGCTTAAGGATGGTAAGAAGGCTGCTAAGGCTGCCCCTGTAGGACGTACTAAGCGTCAGAAAGACGAGATCGATTTACTGTTCGGCTTAGGTAAGAACTACGATAGCCCTGAGCGTCGGGCTGTTGCTGAGCAGATCGCTACGTCTAATGAACAGATGGACTATGAGGGTCCTAATTGGCAGCAGGCGCTAATGCCTATTGGTCAGGTGCTGAGTCACGCTATCGCTCCTGACCACGATCCTATTTACTACGCCATTGATAAACTCTCTCGGCCGATCTACGCTGTTAACTCTGTGCGTAAGAGTATCAGTGAGATGGATGAGGATGAGGAAACTACTGGTGGTATCTTAGGTCTGCTTAGTTCGACCGCTCCTTACACGGCTATGACCGGTAAGCCTCTTATCGACTCGCTCGACGATATTTCGTTGGGTACCCCGGCGAGGCTCGGGAAGGCTGCATGGGAAGGATTCTCTGACGGGGGCTGGGGCAACGCTGACGACCCGCGTTTAGGTCAGGAAGTAATCGCTTTCAACGCTGATCGTGACGGTGTTGAGAACATTTACGATAAGCATCTTTTCCAGACCATTGCTGGTTTGAGCGGTGATATTATTTTGGACCCGCTTAACTTTGTGGGTTTTGGTACCGGCTCCGCTAAGGTTACTACTAAGGCTCAGGCAGCCTTTGACAAGGTTGGACAGTCCGAGGATTTTGTTCGAGTTACTGACGATGTTGCTAAGGCTCTCGAAGGCACCGATCATTCTCTTAGCACTAAAGAGATTGCCAGCATTATGCGTGGCAATTGGAAGCGTCCCCCGACTAGTGGTATTGAGCGTAAGCAGCATACTGCCGCTGTAGAGCAGGGTGTTAGGCATCTGACGGAGCGGATTAATAAGGCCGCTGCTCAGAAGGCTGGAGGTAATCCTCAGCGTCTGGAAGAGTTGGAGACTCTTGGTAAGATTTACAGTGAGCGCCTTACTAGCGTTACTGAGAATCTTGGCAAGGACGTGTTCCGAGATGCAGTCTTTAAGGAACTAGACATTGAGGTTCAGACTGGTCGTATGACTCAGGACGAGGCTGATGCCTTAATGCCTGACAACATTTTACGTGCTGAGCGGCTGGCTGAGAAAATGCCGGCTATGCTTGATAGCCTGGATTACTACGACCGCGTTGCGGGTACCTTGGGGTTCTTTAGGTCTCGTAAGAAGTGGGACGACTCAGTTGCTTATGTTGCTCAGGGTGATGGACTTAAGAGCGAGCCTGTTGATGATTTGATTGAGGCCGCAAGTAAGCACGAAGTTGGGACAGTGGCTAAGGGTTACTATCCCAAACTTCTGGCTTATCGCAACACCCTACAGGGGGATGAGTTAAAAGCCTTTAATGCTAAGATTAAGGAAGCGACTAAGGCTGTTGACGAGGCTAAGGTTAGCAAGGGTGAACTTAGCAAGGGCGAGCATTTACTTGAAGTCCTTGG
>JACCDR011876278.1_pt1 | contig 11060 bp, 4 predicted proteins | sample 7446431 | NCBI WGS metagenome assembly JACCDR01 (sample SAMN15323443, study PRJNA562643) | freshwater metagenome | isolation source: river surface water | place: USA:Blue River Watershed | collected 2017-08-17 | reverse complement strand
GGGGGGGGCGTCGGCGGGGGGGGCGTCGAACGCGGCCTCGTACTCGGAGACGAGCCTGTCGTAGATGTGGGCCCCGTTCCACCCGCGGGGCCCGAAGAGGACGCCGTCCTCGAGGAGGTAGTCGGCGCGCCCCGTCTTGTAGGGCTCGACCAGGAGGTAGAAGGTGACGGCGGGGTCCCGGTCGATGAGGGGGCGGACCCGCTCGAAGGCCTCCGGGTAGTCGGTTCGGAGGAAGTTGAGGAGCGACGCGGCGAGGGCGAGGTACGGGTCCCCCCCCCGGCAGCGGTCGGCCCGCATGCAGGCGTCGAAGGCCCCCTCGGCCTGGGCCGCCAGCCACTGCCGGGCCCCGGGCGCCGCGGGGGCGGGCGAGGCCGCCCCTTTCTTCGGCCGGCGCCGCTCGGCGCGCCCCCTCGCCGGGGCGTGCTCGGGCCCCTCGAGGGGGACCTCCCCCTCCTCGACGACCCAGACGGCGAGGGGGTGCTTGGGGGCCGCGAAGTCCGCCGCGGCCCGGAGGCGGGCCCCCCCCGCGAGGACGACGGCCCCCCCGCTTCCCTCGGGGGCCTCGAGGCGGACCCCGAGGCGGCTGCCGACCCCCCGGCGGAAGTCGCTGCCGTCCCGGACGGCCTCCGGGATGATGTGGGCCTCCAGGAGGCGCAGCGCCTCCTCGGCGTCGTCCCCGCCGGCGATCCGCGCCCGGACCGCCGCGCCCGGGTACAGGAGGGTGGCCCCCGTCCGCCCCCCCGCGAGGGCCCCCTCCATGCACAGGCTGCGGACCGCCTCGGCGAAGGGGGGGTCGCGCGCCTCCACCCACGGGAGGATGCGGCTATGCTTCGGCTGCTTCCTGGCCGCCATACGCCTATGGCGCGAGGCCGCGGCTGTGTAAATGGCGCCGCGCGGCGAGAAACGGCGAGAGGCCTGGCCTGCGCGGCGAGAGGCATACCGCGAGACAGGCGGGGCCCGCGCGGCGAGAGGCCTGACCCCCCCGCCCGCGGGGCGGACACGCTTCGGCCGGGCCCGGGCCCCCGCCCGCGGCCCGCCGCCGCCGAAAGTTTTTTCGTTTGGACTTTATCCGCCGGCTGTATACCCTGCCCTACGAAGCCTCTCTGATGGGATCTTCTCAGTCGACCCAGGGATCACCTACCGGAAACTGCGGCGGCCTTTCGGCCCGCTACGGCAACCTCGCCGCCGCCGCCGGGGAGCACCTCAGGAACCTCCCCGCCCACCTCGCCAGCGCCGCGGCCGGCCTCAACAACGCCGCGGCCGGCCTCAACAACGTCGCCGGGAGCATTGCGGGCACCGGCGCAGCGATCGCCGGCGTCCACGCCGCCACCAAGGGGGCATTCAACATGGTGCGCAGCCAGGTCGCCGGCGAGGTCGCCCAGGCGGCGGCCACAGGGGCCGGCGAGGGCTTCTACGGCGGGAGTGCCATCACCCTCGGCGGCTACTTCGGCGGGGACGAGGGGGAGGACCCCGCGCGGGCGCTCAAGGAGTACCGCCACTCCCTCTCCGCCGCGACGAAGGACCGCCTCGCGCGGGGCCTCGCCCGCGCGCTCAACCGCACGGGCCTGTCCGTGCCGGAGAACGCCTCGACCGAGGAAATCGCCAAGATCCTGAAGGAGAAGCTCCCCAACCCCAAGACCAACCGGAAGACCTTCGCCACCGAGGCGAAGAGCCAGGAGAAGGCCTGCATGGCCGTCGCCAACGCCCTGAACGACGAGTTCACCCCCGGCGCCAACAAGCGGGACCGCCTCATCGACACGTCCCTCGGGGCCGTGGCGATCTGCCAGCAGGTCGCCGACCTCGTCTACTCCATCTCCGTGGGGCTCCACACGGAGTTCCTGGAGGTCCACGCGACCCTCACCCGCCACCTCCGGGACCTCGAGGTCCTCGACGAGGTCCTCCGCAACGCCCACGCCGGGGTCCTGGCCCAGCTCAAGGGGGCCGACCTCGCGACGGGCGCCGACAAGAAGGTCGAGCAGCTCAACGACATCTACGAGCGCGCCCAGCGGGAGCGGGAGCGCCAGATGGCGATGCTCCGCAACATCATGAGCGTGACCCTGGCCCCCGCCCAGGAGGAGCTCGCCATCGCGATGCGCGACGAGTCCGAGACCTACGACATGATCAAGCGCCTTCGCCTCGTCCCCGGCACCGGGGACTTCGCCGACTCGGTCGCCTACGCCGTGAGCGGCCTCGGCACCGTCGCCGCCATCTCCGACCGCGTCGACCGCGCCCTCAGGGACGCCGGCCTCTCCGTCGTGGACTACCTCCAGAGCTCCGACGTCGGCGACCTCGCGGCGGCCCTCGACGCGAAGCTCCCGGGGGTCAAGCCCGACGGCCTCGCGAAGTTCCTCGGGGCCGTCAACGTCCTCAAGGAGAACTTCTACCGCCGCGAGGAGCTTGGCCTCGGCGCGGACAAGAAGACGGCCGACGGCGGGTTCCGCGGGGGCGACGACGACGACCGGACGCCCCTCGACCGCCGCGTCGAGAAGCGCAAGGCGGAGCGCAAGCTCATCGTGAAGGAGTTCGTCGACAAGGCCGCCCGCCAGTACGACCTGCTCCTGAAGGCCATCCAGGAGGTGGGCCCCCACCTCGGGAAGGAGGTCCCCCTCAGCGACAAGCTCGGGAGCTTCCGCGACGCCATCGCCCGCCTCAGCACCGCGCGCCTGGGGGCGGTCAGCCTGGAGCTCGCCCTCATCGGGTACTACGCCGACGCCGAGGGGCGCTCGAAGAAGGACTCCTTCCTGTCGGGCCTCCGCGTCCTCCAGGGCATCCTCGACGACCTGATGGGGATGGAGATGTACCGGGCCTCGTCCAAGTACTTCGCGGCGATCCGCGCCGCGATCGACGGCCTGACCAGGACGATCGACTACTTCACCGACGTCATCGCGAAGAAGTACGGCGCCGCCTCCGGGGGCGACGACAGCGACGCCGTCTCGGGCGGCCAGGCCGTCTCGGGCGGCCAGCCCGGGGACCTCTCGACCCTCCCCGAGATCGCCCGCTCCTCCTACGACCTCGACCGCGCCATCAACACCTTCCTGTACTTCTACTACGTCGCGAAGGTCCGGGTGAACCTCAGCCAGACCCAGAAGGAGCTCGACGTCTACGGGGAGAAGTACCGGGACGTCCTCGGCGACGCCGTCGCCGGAAAGCTCCGCAGCCTTCAGGCGGAGAAGACTGCCCGTCTGGCTGCCCTTAAGGCAGCATATACTACGGTACTCAATGCCGCCTCCACGGGCGTCGCCGGCCCCGTCCGCGATGCGGCGGAAAAGTTGGCCAAAGAGAGAAATCAGGCGGCTATGTCTCTAATCGAAGCTGAATTCGGCTGCAAAGACAGTTTCTACCGCGCGCTCCAGGCTCTCGATCTTTACATGAAGGCGTTCACCGATGGGATCGTCTCCAACCCGGACGAGGTCAAAGACATCAAGCAGATGCTCGACGGCGTGACGGTCATCGGGCGCTGGTTTGTCGAGGACACGGGCGACGCACTAGCGCGGGCGTTCGACAGCATGCCTGGTAGCACTGGTGGCACTGGTGCGGACCGCGAGCCGATCAGCATCGATAATGACAATCCGAATGATCACTACTACGTTAATGTTGCCGGGCGGGGGGCGATTAACGGCCGTATGTATGTCGGAAACCCGCAAATAACGTCGGGCGTCGACGGAGTTGCTGATACTCAGAAAGCGATTAGCAACTGTTACAACAACTTTCAGGCGCTGAAGAACATCACCAACGCGTTCGCGCGTATCGGCGAGAAATTCGGCGGCCGGGAGCTCCGGCGGGAAACATTCATGTCGCCTTTCGAGATCTACAAGGCGCTCATTGACTACCTGAAATGCTCGGCCATATCGACGGGAGGGCCGTCGGACCCGGCGACAGCGTTGCCAATCGACGGGATCAACGTCGCAGATCCGAAGGAAATACCTCACGAGTTCATGTATTACTTCGGTTCGACCGTGGATAGGTTGCACGGCCTATACGAAACGGAGGACAAGTACTTCACCTTCTGCGTGAAAGCGATGGCCGCGAAAATCCTCACCGTCGTGGGCGTCTACGACCTCTTCGAGCGGCCGTCCCCCGTGCGCGACCTCACCCCCGTCCGCATGATAATCGGCGGCGACGACTTCGACGCTATCCCCGACGTCATCCCCGAGGCGGCCGAGCTGTACTTCCGCCTCCCCCGCCTCGCCGAGTTCTACAAGGACCTGTTCAAGCTGGACGCGAATGCGATGCCCGACGCGAAACAGATCGCAATGCTCCCCGAAATGGACGGGATCTTCACCGGGCTCATCCGTCAGATCTTCGTCCGCTCCGACGACGCGGCCGCCTCGGGCGACTACTCCGACACCGAGGTCCGGGCCCTCGTCCGCGAGATCAACGCGATCTACGGCAACTTCAAGGCCTCGGGCAACGCCGTCTCGGAGGCGCTCACCTCGTTCGTGATGGAGATCAACCGCCGCTACGGCCTCATCAAGAAGGCCGACTGGGACAAGCTCATGGAGATGTTCCGCGAGACCCGCCGCCAGCAGCAGGGGACCGGCAGCATCAACAGCACCAACTACGCCCTCCTCCCGGGCGAAGAGGAGTTCCCCCAGAACAGGGGGGCCCCTTCGGACAGGTTCCTCGGCCTCGGCGCGGCGGCCGCCGCGAGTCTCCCCAAGGGCAAGCACAGCATCGACGACACCGCCAACGACTGGATGCAGTGGAAGCTCCTCAAGGGCTTCCGCGAAAAGCTCGACAAGGCTTTCGCCGGCGTCAACATCCAGGACTACACCGCGTATTCCTTCTCGGCCATGATCCACCAGGGCGAGACGGAGCTGCGCCGGCTCAGCGCCCCCGCCGAAAGGCTCTCGGTGGCCGCCCGCCTGATCCAGGGCTCGGGCAACCTGTCGGGGTTCGACGTGGGGAAGAACTACATGTTCCACGAGACCGTCGTCGTCGGCCTCAACCTCCTCTGCGCGATCTACACCTTTCTCGCGCGGGTCCGCCAGCGCGTCATCGACACGGACGTCAAGTCGATGCGGGCTGACATTGCCAAAGACGTCGCTGCTGCTGCAGGCGCTGTTGATCAGGCACTCGTTCTGGCCGCACTCGACAAAAACGGCCGCACTCGGGCTGTGGTAGCTCGTTATGTGCCTGCCGACACGGACCTTCTTCTTGGGCGGGGTGGCGCGCTGGACGGCGCGTCACACGGAGATCTGCGTGCAATCGTTAACGGTAATAAGGCCGCAGAAAAAGCACAAACCGCTCTGGGTGTGTACGGTCTCAACAATAGCCAGATCATGGAAGACCTAATAGAAGTCGTGCTCGCGCTTACCACCAACTTTCAGGGATTGGTGAAGGCTCGCTTCCCCGGAACTTCAGCGGGACAGCTCCATCTCGACTTCACCGGCTTGCGATCTTTGGTCAAAGGGCTTATGGACGACGTCCGACACTTTATGGATCTCTTCCGCCCATACATCGCCAAGACGGTGGTTGATCAATTCGAAGCCAAGTCAAATACGGGCTCCCTCTACTGGCTCGAAGAAAAGCTAATGGACGAGCTTATCGAGGGTCTCCCTGAGGACAGCGTCTCCGGCGCGACTCGTCGAAATCATACGCTCGAGTGGGTCTCCCGCACCGTTAACTCTACGTATGTGACCTTGACGGCGGCCAACACATATATTCTCACACCTTTCGGCGCTACCAGTGCCGCTGCCGCTGCCGGAGGAGCCCCCGCAACCATCGCTAGCGCACAGTTGAATCTCATTGCGTCTGCCGGGCTTGGTTCTGAGAAGTATGAGCAATACGGGCGCTTGTTCTCGAAGCTCGTGTTCTATGACTCGGCGGCCGACACGTCGAGTGGTCTAGTCGCCCCAGGAGGAAGAGGTTTTGTGTCATCCATAAATATAACACAGAACGGCGGAATCAGTATGTTTATCAATAGCGGCAAGTCGCCTCTACCCGTCCAACCCAACCTCCTACCTGCGCCGATCGACATCGTCACCCGTGGTAGGCGCTTTCCAATTTGGGGCTCCGATCCGAAGAATCCTCTCACCGCGAACCGAAGTATGCTCTTCGCGTTCAATCAATTGCTAGCCCTATACCTTGCTACCTTTGTCGATTCCGCCACTAGCAAAATATATCGCGCCCTAATTGATGGATTTGCGAACGGAGCTTTCAGTCGGGCCGTCATGTCCGAAGGAAATACTCTTCCGGATCTGGTGAATAATAATGCTGCGATAGAGTTCGGCATACGTGGCGACCCTCTGCCTGGGGGCATACTATGTCAATCTTTGGGTCTGATTCTGCGAAGGCTGGTCGTTGATATGAACCAGTCGACGCAAATCAGCGACCATTTGGTGGCCACCCTTTCAGACATTCCGCTCTACGTCAGAGAAAGTTTCCGCGCGAATCTCCCTGTCTTTATCAAGTTGTTCGAGCAAGTGCAAAAAGCGGGCGAGTTCTACAAGCAGCTTATGACGCAGACCAGCATCAAAGTGGGACGGCCCTTTGGCCCCGCGCAGGCAGCAACAGCTCAGCTAAGAGGAACAGCGCCCAACAATGATGCGCGGATCATCTACAACGGAACAGAAGTCACTTCGGCAAATACTGATGTGTACACCAGAGCCTCGCTCGGAAACTCAGTGGGGCCGATCGTAGACGCCGCCACTGAATCTGCGCCCATGGCTCTCAAGTTGTCTTCGATCATCGACGGCATCGCGGCTGGCTGCTACTCCATCGCCAACGCAGCGGCCGAGGTCCTGCGCGAGCTCGCCGACGAACCTCTCTACCTGCAGACATACGAGAATTCGATCCAGGAGTACCAGACCCGCTACGGCAAGATGCCGTTGATGCCGATCTCTCTGGCCCTCACCTACCTCCGCCCCACCACAGACGCGAGTATGATGCTTCCGTTCCACAGCGTGGGCGACGAGACGTTCAAGCTCATGTACGGCACCCGGAAGTTGATCGGCCGCCCCGCCTCGAAGTTCACTCTGGCGGATGCCCCGGGCGTCCGCGCCAATCTCGACGCGTACAACGCCTCGGCCGGCGAACGCGAAAAGATAGACCGCGCCCGCTATGAGCGCTTCATCGGCAACGCCGCCGCGGCTCTCCGCCTCGTCGTCGACACCAGATATTGCCGGGGCGCGGTCGCGAGCGCCGGCGATCCCGGCGATTTCGTTAGGTTGGCATATGTTCAGGACAGTTTGACTCCTGGTGGTGGTGGTGGTCCTATTGATCCGCATATCGCCATCGACAACAAAAATGCGGCATATTCGGCACGGACCACCACAGGTCCCCAGATGACGCTCGCCGTCGCCGAGAGTTCGTACCAGGACGAGCAGATGCGGGCCATCGTCAGCTTCGCAGGCGCCGGCGTCAAAGCGACGACAGGCACCGCTCGCCAGAAAGAGTGGATCTACAACATCATCGACATGAACATCATCCCGATCAACGTCCACGCGCTTATGCGCGACATCCCGCTCGCCCCGCTGTACAACTACGCGTACACGTTCGAGCAGATGGCGTGTATGATGTACGGAACGACGGTAGAAAAGATCAGCGGTGTCGACCTCGCCACCAGCAATCTGGCCAACACTCGAGAAGCTTTCCTCAAGCTACTCATCGATCCATACACAGAGGTCGGTCAGCTCGCTTACGGAGAGCCGAATCAGAATACGTACTTTGCTAGCAACGCAGTTATTCAGCGAATGTTCCGGGGAGACGACAGCCTGATGATGGGGCGGCCCAAATACCTCAGCGATCAAATATACAATAAGGTCCTGTTCGGGTCTCTCATACCTACGCCCTACGATTTCGACGAAACCGGGCCACCTGGCGCTGGACGCATGGAAACTGGTTATAGGCCGAAAAGCGCTGTCGACGCTAGTGGAAATGCCGTCCCTACATACGGTATCAACGGAACTATGCGCACAAGCAAGAATCCGGTAACCGCCGATCATCGTGAGGTTCTGGCTTCGAGCTCGAAGTACAATTATTTCGCCCTCACCTATATCGGCAAGCCAGATGGGGCAGGCGCACGAAGCGCCTTCAAGGCGGTGACCGTCCCCGCCGCGGCGACGGCGATCCCCCACCTCGTAGATGTCGTCGGGAAAGCCCGGTTCGATACGCGGATCGTGCGCAACCAAATATTCCTCGCGAACGTCCAGCGCCTCCTCCGTCTCAAGCTCGGCCGCGAGCTCACGCAGTACCGGAACGTCCTGGTCAGCAACCAGAGCGTCGTCGATCTCGGCGTCACGGAGTACGGGGCCCTCCCAGCCTCGCAGTTCGCGGTGCCCAACGAGTACGGCTCCGCGAACGAAACCGCGATCGACCGCCGGTACGACAACGAGTCGCGGCTCGGCCTCTAGTGCGCCCGCCGCCCCCGACGTCCCCGGCGCCCCGCCGTCCCCGGCGCCCCCGTTGCCCTCGGCGTCCCCGCCGCCCCCGCGGCCCCTTTTTTCCGGTTGGAGAAAAGGGCCGGCGCACCGCACATGGCGGCGCGTCCGGCGCCCCTCACCCTCACGGGCATCCTCGCAAGCACCGACTCGTTCGGCCGCCTCCGGCTCTGCCTCGTCGACGTCCTCCCCAGCCAGGACCGGCCCGGGGGCCGCCCCGACGGCACCTGGGCCCGCCTCCGGGCGGCGGTCCCCGCGCGGGGGGGCTACCGGGTCCCCTACGACCTCCCCCTCGGGGGGGCGCCCGACGACGCGGGGATCCGGGGGGAGTGCTGGGTCACCGTCGCCGGGGGGGGGGCCCGGCGGCGGCGTCTCCTCGCCCTGGCCGAGGAGCTGCGGGGGCGCGAGGTGGCGGTGACGGCGACCCCCCGGCGGTACGCGCTGGGGGAGGGGGGGGCCGCGGGGACGTCCCTGGTCCTCGAGCGGCTGGAGCCGCTCGAGAATTGAAAGGCGGGGGGGGGCGGCACCGCGATGGCCGCGCCCGACCCGGGCCTCGAGGCCTACGACCCGGGCCTCGCGCCGGAGGCCTTCGGCCTGTGCAACACGGGGGCGATCTGCCACCTCAACGCCCTCCTCCAGGCCCTCGCGGGGTGCACGTCGGTCCTCCGGGCTGCGCTCGGGAGCCGCGCGCGGCTGGGCGCGACGCCCACGGGCCGCGCCTTCTACGACTACGCCTGGGCGGCGGCGCCGGCGGCGGCGCGGCCGGAGGGGGCGCGCCCCTACGGGGAGGGGGGGGACCGCGCGGGGGCCTCCGCGCGGGTCCTCGCGGCCCTCGTCCAGGACCTCCGGGCCCGGCGCCCGGGCTTCCGGTACGGGCCCGGCCAGGAGAGCGCCTCGGAGGGCCTCGTCCTCCTCCTCGACATGCTCGAGGCCCCCGGCCGCGAGAACCCCGTCGCGCGCCTCTTCTACCACCGGTACGACGCCCGGGTCTACTGCCGGGGCTGCCGGGCGGGGGTCTCCCGGGAGCTCGACGTCGCCGTCCAGTTCAACCTCTTCCACCTCGACGGGCGCCCCGCCCCCCCCCGGACCCCGGCGGAGTTCGGGGAGGCGCTCTGCGCCCACGCCTCGGCCCTCGAGGGCTACCGCTGCGAGCAGTGCGGGGGGCGGGCGGGGGGCTACCGCCACTACGAGCTGCGGATGGTCCCCGAGGTCCTCGTCTGCCTCTTCAACCTCTACGGGCGCGACCGCGCCGCCCGGTACTTCCCCCCCCGCTTCCCCATCCCCGGCTGCGGGGGGACCCGGCTCGTCTTCCGCCAGGTCGCCCAGGTCGAGCACGTCGGGGGCCTGGGGGGCGGCCACTACACGGCCCGGGGCCTCCGGGCGGGCGGGGCCGTCTGCGCCTTCAACGACGCGGCCGTGGCGGCGTCGGCCTTCGGGCCGTCCCCCGACGTCTACATGGTCTTCTACCACTTCGAGCGGGTCGACGTCCCGGCGACCCCCGCCTGAGGGGCGGCGGCGGCGCTTTTTCGGCCTCTGCCTCAGCTGGCCCGGGGAAAAGGGAGGCCCCGCCTGAGGGGCGGAGGCGCTTTTCTCCGGCCCGGGGCAAAGGGCCGGCCGGGACGAAGGGCCAGCCGGGGCGAAGGGCCAGCCGGGGCAAAGGGCCAGCCGGGAGGGCGAAAAAGGCGAAGGGCGGGGCGCGGGCCGGCCGGCCGCTCAGATGCTGTGGCCCCAGGCGACGGCGGTGCGCTGGCTGAGGTTCTGGCGGGCGTCGACCTCGGTGACGAAGGGGCTGGTGCCCGACTGCGTCGGGGCGGGCATGCTGAAGGCGCCGACGCCCTGGCGGGGCAGCGACAGGGTGGGGTCGAGCTCGTAGTCGACGGCCATCGCCGTCCGGGACTTCCCGATAACCTCGCCGCACCAGTTGGCGTGCTGCATCCGCATCTTGTTGTCGGCGACGCTGGCGAGCATCGTCTCCTGGTAGTCGATCGCGGACGCGGGGGTGTGGTGCCCCACGGTCTCGGCGCCGGGGCTCCCCGACATCGCGGGGGTGAAGGACTCGTTGTGCCCGCCCTCAACGGCCTCCATCAGGGCGTTCTGCTCGGCCGCGGCGATGTCGTTGGGGGAGACGGCGCTGCCGCGGTACCCCTTCGCGAGGTCGGAGTGGTAGAGCGGCCGGCCGCCGCCGGCGAAGCCCTCGGGGGAGCCCAGCCGGCGCGCCGTCGCCGCGACGACGTCGGCGGCGTGGGCCGCCGCCACCTGCCGGGGGCCGGCGGCCCAGTACTGCAGGTTGCCGGCGATGTCCGCGTCGCGGAACGCCTGGTCGTTGGGGGCCCCGGAGATCAGGTACGCGGTGTCGGCGGCGGCGAGCGGGATCCGCGGCGACGACACGTTCGACACGACGCCGCCGGACGCGAAGCCCGACTTCTGGGGCGCGGCGCAATTCGCGTCGCCGCAGCCGCTGCGGAGAAAGCCGCCCTGGCAGAGGACCACGACGATGAGGACGACGAGGAGGACGATCAGGATCGCTTCGTTTGTGTGCATGGCTCCGGTCCCGGCCCGCGGTATACAAGGCCACGCAAAACCCCGGGGCGGCGGCGAAAAAAAGGCAGCGCCGGGCCGCCGCGGCCCGGCGCCCGGCGGGCCGCCGGTCAGGGGGGGGTCCCCAGGCGCCGGGCGCCC
>JACCDR011932579.1_pt1 | contig 11064 bp, 10 predicted proteins | sample 7446431 | NCBI WGS metagenome assembly JACCDR01 (sample SAMN15323443, study PRJNA562643) | freshwater metagenome | isolation source: river surface water | place: USA:Blue River Watershed | collected 2017-08-17 | reverse complement strand
GTGGTGAATGACGTTGATTTAACTAAAACCAGTCGAATTTCCCACAAGTTTGCTTTTTATCCTCGGCCCGTACAATCGCCTTTGGTTGCCGCCATTTCGGACTTTAACCATTTACCCTTGGCATCTAATTCAGTAGACCTCGTTCTACTTCACCATGTTCTGGATTACAGCCAAAATCCACATCAGGTTCTAAGAGAGGCTGCTAGCGTGCTTATTTCCCGTGGACATTTGGTTATCCTTGGTTTCAATCCTTGGAGCTTTTTTGGCTGTTGGCGATGGTTGACCAGATTTTTTAGTCCGGCGCCCCAATGGCGGCATCAATCTTTGCGGCTGGGGCGCGTATTGGATTGGCTTGCGCTCTTGGATTTAGAACCAGTAAATGTGGCTCAAGGATTTTATACATCACCATTCGCGGGGCCTAGAGCCAAAAGCCATTTAGACTGGATTGAGCGCTGGAGCAAAAAATTGCGGCTTCCTTGTGGCAGCTTTTACATGATTGTGGCTCGCAAAGATAATCTTGCGATAACGCCGCAAAAGCCGCGATGGCAAGGCTATGCCGGTATACGTGGCTGGGGCGTCACAAAAATTCTGGGTAAAGCATCGCGAGGCGCTGGGCCGCAGCAGACTTGAGTGCGGAGGGGCGATATGACTTTGCAAAGAACCTTTTAAAAATTACCAAAAAGAGAGTCGCTGTTGAAAACAATAGAATTATTTACGGATGGCGCCTGCAAAGGGAACCCTGGGCCAGGAGGTTGGGGGGCGCTGTTGCGGTTCGGAACCTTGGAGAAATCTCTCTATGGTGGTGAACCCAACACCACCAATAATCGCATGGAGTTGTTAGCCGCTATCGAAGGATTAAATGCGTTGAAAGAACCCTGTGCGGTAAAACTCACGACAGACTCGCAATATGTTCTTAAAGGAGTCACGGAATGGATCGCGGGTTGGAAGCGCAATGGATGGAAAACGGCGGCGAAAACCGCCGTAAAGAATGCGGATCTGTGGCAGCGCTTAGATGAACAGGTGCAACGGCATCAAGTTGAGTGGTGTTGGGTGCGCGGCCATACTGGCCACCGCGAAAACGAAATTGCCGATAGTCTTGCCAATCGAGGCATAGAAGAGTTTGCGCGATAGCAATTTTAACGGGATAACAATGTAAAATGCGTCAAATTGTATTGGATACTGAAACCACAGGCTTAGAGGCTTCGCAAGGCCATCGAATAATTGAAATTGGTTGCGTGGAATTGATGAACCGCCGTTTAACTGGGCGACATTTTCATCAATACATTAATCCTCAGCGCGAGGTGGATGCCGGCGCCTTTCAAGTTCATGGTATCAGCAATGAAATGTTGGCTGATAAACCCACGTTTTCGCAAATAGTTAATGAGTTTGATGCGTTTGTCGGCGATGCTGATTTAATTATTCACAACGCCGCGTTCGATATGGGATTCATTGCGGCGGAGTATGGGCGTTTAAATTCGCCTCCTGCAGCATTGCAGTCGCGTTGCAAAATTATCGATACTTTGCTTCTCGCGCGCGCCAAACATCCGGGACAAAAAAATAACCTAGACGCGCTGTGTAAGCGTTACGGTGTCGACAACTCCCAGCGTGACCTGCATGGCGCCTTACTCGACGCGGAAATTTTGGCCGATGTTTATTTGTTAATGACGGGTGGTCAAACGGCACTGTCTTTAGGTGGTAACCAATCTGGGAATAAAGACTCAGGTAGTTCGGCCAGTGAAATAAAGCGCCTAGTAGCTACACGTAAACCGCTACCCATAATTATGTCTACCGCTGAAGAACTCGAATTGCATCAGCAAAAATTGGCTGCAATTCAAAAAAGTAGCGGTGGGAGTTGTGTTTGGCTTAAAGATACTCAGGCGCCATAATAGCACTCGGTAAACCTATGACTATACTGTGAGTGTGTTGGTGGTATCAATTCGTTGAGTGACTGCAGCAAAAGGCTGACAAAATCACCCTTATTAGGATAAAGTCGAGAAACTCGGTTAATTTAGGAATATTTCTATGAGTGCAAATGAAGCCTTTAATATTGCCTCGCTAAAAATGGTGCATGATGAACTCTTGGCCACTATCGAGCAATCTGCGGTGCGGCTTGAACAGTTTGCGGCGGATCGCGACAATGGCGAATTGTTGCAAAACTGTATTGATGGAATTAAACAAATTCGCGGCATATTAAATGTTATTCAGTTAAAAGGCGTAGACATATTAGCCGACGAACTTTTAGAACACATTAATAATATTACGCTGGGTAATGATCCCACTACAGATAAACGGCTTGAGTTGTTGACTGCAGCATTTTTTATGTTGCCGCGCTATTTAGAGTTTTGTTTGCAAACAACACGCAGTATGGCGTTATTGCTGATCCCTCAAATTAATGAATTGCGACAAGCGCGGCGCATGGCGACATTGCCTGAAAGTTATTATTTTGAATTTACTCCGTTAAAAGTCAACCGCCCAGCTGCTGCGCCGCAGGTGCCTTTGCAAGAAAATATCGCCACTGTGGTAAGACGCCTGCGCCACATGTATCAAGCGGGTTTGCTAAAAGTATTGCAGGGTAACCAAATTAAAGCGTCCTTCGCGATCATGTGTCGAGCGCTTGAACGTTTAGAGTCGGTGTGTGGTGCAACGCCTCTTGGCAATTTTTGGTGGTTGACCCAAGCGACGCTAACAGCCATAAGTGAAGAAGGTTTACGCATTACTAAAAGTCGCAAAATGTTATTGAGTAGCATTGATCGCGAAATTAAGCGTTTGCAGTTTGAAGGTCGCGAAATTTTTAATCGCGAACCTGGCGCGGCGATGGTGAAAGAATTGTTGTATCTATTAGCACTGTCAAAATCCGCTACGGAAAAATCGCGAAAAGTCGTCAGTGCCTATGGGCTTCGCCCCTTAGGGTATACGGATAAAGAATTGGAACGCGAAATGGAATTTTTGCGCGGCCCTAGTGTAAACACCATTAACTCTATGGTTTCAGTGTTAACAGATGAATTATACAGCACCAAAAATATTTTGGAGCGTGCCGCACAAGGAGGTACAGAATTATTAATTGAAACTCCTGAATTAGTGGATACCCTTAAAAAAGTCGCAGACATTCTTGCTGTTGTAGGTTTAGTCACTCCGAGTGGTGCTTTAAAGCAAGAAATTGAAAAAATTCATCGTTGGCAAACTGCTGGGGTGCAAATTGATGCGAATGAACTTTTAGGTGTGGCTGATACCTTATTGTATGTTGAAAGTAGTATCGCTGGTTTGGCCCGCTCTAATTTATCCGATGAAAAACTCGCACAGATAAATGCCTTGTCACGCGACGATATTATGTCGAATAATCAAATCGCCGAAGCGGAAAAATTGGTTATTGATGAGGTGGAGTCTGGCATAGGAATGGTGAAGCGCGCTCTGAGTTCGTTTTCTGAATCAAACTATGATAAAGCGCACATCGCCAATATTGCTTCCACTTTAGACAGTGTGCGCGGTGGCTTGTTTGTATTGAGCTTGCCACGCGCAGCGAAAGTAGTTGCCGGTTGCATTCAATTTATTAATGAATCTCTGATGGAGAGCGAGCAGCCTGCGGCCATTCATCATATGATGGATACTTTTGCTGATTCGATTATCAGCCTCGAATATTATTTAGATAGTATTAAGGTCGATAAAAGCGCGGATACCGATGTATTAAAAATTGCCGAAGAAAGCTTGGAAGCCTTAGGTTACAGGGTATAGGTTTCCAGTCATAACGTCGGTCAGGTGTGGTTTCTGTGCAAAGAATAAAAAATACGATTGTCATCGCGGATGAAAAGTTTCTGTGTACCGAAGAGGGAGAAATTATTCTTTTTAGCGACACAGAAATAATTCAATTGGCATTGAATGTTATAGCGCAACACTACATTAAAAATCATTTGGGCCAGGATAGGGTGGTCGCTGCTGTTATTCAGCAGCAGGTGCCTCGTTTTCAGTGGTTGGGGCTTCGGCATTTTGTACACCTATTGCCGGAGCCGGAATTTCAATCTGCAGGGCGAGCGCTACAGATTTTGCGCTGGCATTTTGATCATCAATTTTGCGGTAGATGCGGCGCTCGCACTCATCAACACCTGCGAGATTTGGCAAAGTCCTGCCTGAATTGCAAGATGGATTTTTACCCACGTTTGTCGCCTTGTATCATAACCCTTATCACACGGGGCGATGAGTGTTTGCTTGCTTGGCATAAGCGCACGCAAGAAGAGCGGTACAGTTGCTTGGCCGGCTTTATTGAAATTGGCGAGAGCTCAGAGCAAACGTTGGTGCGGGAAGTACAGGAGGAAGTTGGCTTGATCGTGAATAACATTCGTTATGTTGCGAGTCAGCCATGGCCGTTTCCGGGGCAGCTTATGCTGGGTTATTTTGCTGATTTTGTTGCGGGCGATATTGTGATTGATCAAGAAGAGCTTCGTGTTGCTCGTTGGTATCGATATAACCAATTACCCAATGTGCCGCCTAAGACAACGATTTCTGGGCTTTTGATCGATATCTTTGTTCAACAAAGATACTTAGCCAATTCCACACGAGTGTCCTAGCTGTTGTAACCACTTTAAATGAGGGGCTTCTATGTTATACACCTTGCTTGCCATAGTGATTATTCTTATAGCGGTCGTGTTAGTCTATCGCTCGCTCAAGTTTTTATGGCTAAATAGTTGGTTTTTGGGTTGGGTTAGAGGCACCTTTGGTTTATGCTTGCTCGCGCTTGGCGTGGGCATTGGATTAGTGGCTTACGACATTTATACCTACAAACAGATTCTTGTTGGCCAACCTATTGCAACTATTCATTTTGAAGGGATTGAAGCGCAGCTTTTTGATGTGGTGTTGGTCGAAACGACAGGCAAGCAACAGCGCTTCAAATTGCGTGGTGATCAGTGGCAGCTAGATACGCGGGTTGTGAAATGGCGTGGTTATCTTGCCAACTACGATGTAAAACCCGCATTTCGTTTGGATAGGCTTAGCGGTCGTTTTTTTGATATTGAAAAAGAATCCGCTGCGAAGCGTCCAGCGTTCCCAATAGTACAGAGTCTTCTCAAAATAGATTTATGGCAGTTTATTAATGATCACCCAAAGTGGTTTCCTATAGTTGATACAACACACGGCAGCGCCCGATATTTGCCCATGAAAGCGGGGGCTCTGTATGAAATTAGTTTATCGGCCACGGGGTTGAACGTTCGTCCTCTCAATGATGTTGCTAGTAGCGCTGAAGCTGAGTGGAAATAATTATTACTTGTTAAGTGGAGTTGTGCGTTGGAATTTTTAGTAAACTACGGTTTGTTTTTGGCAAAAACAGTTACCTTTTTGGTGGCGATTTTTGTGGTGATTAGCTTAATTGTATCGGCCAGTTCACGGGGTAAACGACCGGAAAAAGGTCACATCGTAGTGACCAAACTCAATGATAAATTTGATGATATCCGCGACACCTTGCAACACGCAGTGTTGGATGAGGAAGCGCAAAAACAATTTGAAAAAGACGAGAAAAAAAGACTAAAAGCTGAAAAGGCCCAGCAAAAAAAGGACGCCAAAGAAAAATCGAAACAGGTCGCTGGCAGTGAGGAAGGCGAACACAAAAAACGCGTCTTCGTGTTGGATTTCTACGGTGATATTAAAGCTTCCGCCAATGAAAGTTTGCGCGAAGAAATTAGCGCATTGCTAACACTCGCAACTCCTGCCGATGAAGTGGTTGTTAAAGTTGAGAGCGGTGGCGGCATGGTTCATAGCTATGGGTTGGCATCCAGCCAACTGGCGCGCATCACCCAAAAACAAATTCCCTTAACTGTTTGTGTTGATAAGGTTGCGGCTTCCGGTGGGTATATGATGGCCTGTGTAGCGAATAAAATTGTCGCCGCACCTTTTGCGATTCTTGGTTCAATTGGAGTGGTTGCTCAACTGCCAAATTTCCATCGTCTATTGAAAAAGAATGACATAGATTTTGAAATGTTTACCGCAGGTGAATACAAACGCACTATCACTATGTTTGGTGAGAATACCCCTAAAGGACGTGAGAAATTTGTTGAAGATCTTGAAGATACTCATGTGTTGTTTAAAGAGTTTGTTTCTGAACATCGCCCACAAGTTAATATTGCAGAAGTGGCCACTGGTGAGATTTGGTTTGGGCGCCGAGCACTGGATGTAAAATTAATTGATAGCTTACAAACCAGTGATGAATATTTATTAGATCAAGCAAAAACGGCGGACATTTTTGAAATTGAGTTTACCTTAAAAAAATCCCTGCCGGAAAAATTGGGAATCGCAGTACAGTCTGCGTTTGAGCGTGCTTTATTAAGCGTGTGGGAAAAAGCGCAGCTTAATCGTTGGTTTTAAATGATCGAAAAAAAGTGGTGAGTTGATAACTGTAGAAATTGAGAGCGGAAAAAACATGGCGATTACCTCTGCTAAGTTAACAATGCCAACCCCTGCACAAGCGCTGCCTGGGCGGGCTGACCCTATGCCAGTTGCAGCTAAACATCTGGTGTTGGGTGTGACTATGAAGGCGCCCTTTCCGGCAGATAGCGAAAAAATTCTTTTCGGTATGGGTTGTTTTTGGGGTGCTGAACGACGGTTATGGCAGCAAACAGGCGTGCTATCGACTGCTGTGGGTTACTCTGCTGGCTTCACTCCCAACCCAACTTATGAAGAAGTTTGTTCCGGTTTAACTGGTCACAATGAAGTTGTCTTGGTGATTTACGATCCGAAGAAAACAACATGTGATAATCTTTTGAGCGTGTTTTGGGAATCCCATAATCCTACTCAGGGCATGCGCCAAGGCAATGATCAAGGAACCCAATATCGTTCAGCGATTTATACTTTTTCCGATTATCAACTGACAGTTGCGGAAGAATCAAAGCAGCGTTATCAGCTCGCTCTTGAGGCGAAAGGTTTCGGTAAAATTAGCACGGAAATTTTACCAGCAAGTGAATTTTATTACGCCGAAGATTATCACCAGCAATATTTAGCTAAGAACCCTAATGGCTATTGCGGGCTAGGGGGGACGGGCGTGTGCTTTACTGATTAGTGATTTTTTTACATGGATGTCTTATGACTTTTAATTTACTGTTGTTTTCAGTGGGTGTCATTGGCGTTAGTTATTCGCCTGAATTGCCCTCTCTTAAATCTGTAGTTTTCCTTCTCGCATTAACTTTTTCTGTGCTTTTGTGTTTGCGTAAAAGGCTGCCTTACTTTTCGAGTGGGTTGTTTTTTTCGGTAGGTGTGTTCTACGCCATTTTTAGCGGAATTCACTTGCTTGCTGAGCAACTACCGCCAGATTTGGTTGGCCAGGAAATAGTTGTTGAAGGGCAGGTAGTGGATTTGCCCCAAGAGAAAGAGCGGCGACAATCCTTTTATTTTGCAGTGACTCAAGCCTATTCTGCGTTCGATCAAAATAGACATTACAAACCATTCCCCAAAAAAATTTTCTTAAACAGTTATGGTGACTTGCGAGTATCGACCGGTGAGCACTGGCGTTTTCGCGTCAAACTCAAACGCCCGCGCGGCTTCGTAAACCCTGGTGGATTTGATTATCAAGTCAACTTATTGCGGCGCGGAGTGGGTGCCACGGGCTATCTTCGTGAAACCGACAACCAACGTTTAGAAAAAGCACCAGAATTTTCAATAGATGTGCTTCGTTATTATTTACAACAATGGCTTTTAGCATCAGCACAAGGCGAGCAAAAAGGAATTTTGATTGCGCTCTTGGTTGGTGATACCTCCTTGGTGGATAAATACCAATGGAGTGAAATGCTGAACACCGGCACCAATCATTTAATTGCCATTTCAGGATTACACCTCGGATTTTTTGCCTTAGTGGGCTTTGCATTTGGTAGTTTTTTAGGTCGATTTATTCAGTTGTTTTGGCATAGATTCCCCGCATTTTTCTGGGGGCATTTATGCGCATTTGGGTTCACTTTATTTTATACATTGATTGCGGGCTCAAATATTCCGACATTGCGCACCTTGATTATGTTGGCGACAGTACAGGCTGCATTTTTTTTGGGGCGATATTTTAGTTTTTGGAATAGTTGGGTGCTTGCTCTGAGTGCGGTGCTTGTTTATGACCCCTTGGCGGCTTACGACATCGGCTTTTGGTTGTCCTTTGGTGCTGTTGCTATATTGATGTTTTGTTTTGGTGGGCGTTTATCGCTTAGTTCATCTTGGCTTAATCAACATGTCATTTACGTTTGGATAACAGAATTTATTCGCTCTCAATGGGTTATGTTTATTGGGTTGTTAATTCCATTGGTTTTGTGGGTTAATACCTCGTCTCTGTTAGCACCGCCGGCAAATTTTATTGCAATTCCAGTGATTACTTTTTTTGTGGTTCCTTGCTTGATTCTCGCGGCGATTTGCCATTTTTTGTGGCAGGGAGCGGATCTTTTCTTTTTATACTTAGCCGAACTTGGCTTGTCTTTGGTTCACTCATGGCTGAGTTATTTGTTGGACCTGAGCGCAGGCAAAGCCAATCCTGTTGTGGCTCTTAATCCTTTTGCTATTGGTTTGGCTGGTCTAAGTGTTGTGTTATTACTGTTACCTAAGGGGTTGGGTAAAAAGGCGATGGGGTTTGCGGGGCTGTTGGTTGCGTTTGCGGTGCCGCTCAAATCACCCCCTGCTTTGCAGTTGGTGGTACTGGATGTGGGGCAGGGTACAGCGGTGGTGGTGCGCACTGCGAGGCATCTGCTTGTCTACGATACAGGCCCTCTTTACAGCGAAAATTTTGATGCAGGCAGTGGGATTATTGTTCCCTATTTACATAACCAAGGTTTGCGTAAAATCGACCGTCTTGTGGTGAGCCATCACGATCTAGACCACGCCGGTGGACTGTCAGGACTAATAGCCGCTATGCGAGTTGATCAGCTCTTGCTTGGTGAACCTGATGACTACCAGCCGCCAGTAGAAGCAGTAAAAGGTGTTCGCCAGGCGAATGGGCTACCAAAAACTATTGGCAATTGTCACCAACAACAGCCTTGGGAGTGGGATGGCGTCAAGTTTGAGTTTTTAACTTGGTCAATCGCTGAGAATGCGAAATCTAATAATCACTCTTGTGTTCTTAGCTTGCGTTATCAAGATCATCAAGTGTTGTTGACGGGGGATATAGAGAAAGACGTTGAGCAATCGCTGCTTGCGGGAAATAGCCTCGAAGCTGTTGAGGTGCTTTTAGCTCCGCACCATGGCAGCCGAAGCTCTTCCACCGCTGAATTTGTAGCTAAAACTCGACCGCAATATGTGATTTACAGTGCCGGCTATCGCAATCAACACGGGCATCCTCATGCTCATGTAGAGGCACGTTACAGACAGTTTGGAGCTACGCCATTCAATACTGCTGATCACGGTGCTATCGAATTTGGTTGGAACGGCACCGAGCGCTGGGTGCGTTCCTATAGGCGTATTCAAAAACGCTATTGGTTTGAGTGAATTCAAGCGCCTATTGTCCTAAAGTGTCGACAGACCCTAGGTAAAATATTCACGCAAGTTGCGCAACATCCTGAAGAGAAGCTATTGTTGTTACAAAAATAGAGACGCTACATGGATTTCTGTAAATCTTGTGGTAAGGTACGCCGCGCAAACCTGAGCTGCTCCTGGGTAAAGCAATAATCAATTCTCTGCAGAGGAAACTAACGGTGTTTGAAATTATTATGTCTGGCGGTGTGGTGATGATTCCGATCATCCTCTGTTCAATTGCAGTGGTAGGCATTTGCGTTGAACGCTTGTGGACTTTGAGCCCTAGCAAAGTTGCTCCAAGAACATTATTAGCACAGGTATGGAGTTGGATTAAAAATAATCAAGTTGATGCCGCAAAACTACGCGAGCTCAAACAATCTTCACCCTTGGGCAAAATTCTTGCGGCCGGTTTAAGTAATTCGCGTCACGGCCGCGATGTAATGAAAGATTCTATTCAAGAAGCTGCGAATCAAGTGATTCATGATTTAGAGAGATACGTAGGCACACTGGGCACCATCGCCAACGTAGCCCCCCTTATTGGGTTATTGGGCAGTGTATTTGGAATGATTGAAACCTTTAACGCCATAATGCTAAAAGGTTCGGGTAATGCGAGTGTCTTGGCGGGTGGAATCGCAGAAGCCTTGGTGGCTACAGCAGCAGGTCTAATAGTTGCCATTCCCGCGACAGTGTTGCATCGTTTTTTTGTGCGTCGCGTTGACAGTCTTGTAGTGATTATGGAGGAAGAGTCCATAAAATTAGTTGACGCCTTGCACACCGACAGAAATGTCGATGTTAAATTGGTTTAAATTTTTGAGCGGTTTTCATTCTCTCTGTATGTGAATTTTCTATGAAATTTCGACGCCAATCGCGTGAACTCGAACCCATGAACTTAATATCACTGATTGATGTGATGTTTTTCCTGTTGATTTTTTTTATGCTGTCGAGCACCTTCACAAAAGAAACGCATTTGGGCGTTGAGCTTCCCGAAGCAACGGGTACACCTTCCACCGATCAAAAACAGCAAATTGAAATTGTGATTGGCGAGCAGGGTTCATTTTCAGTGAATGGCCAAAGCTTAGTGAATAACGAAGCGGCAACCTTAAAATCTGCCCTGTTAAAAGTCTCAGAAGGAAAAACAGATTTACCTTTATTGTTAACAGCCGACGCAAAAACACCTCATCAATATGTTGTAACGGCGATGGATGTAGCAGGGCAATTGGGTTTTGCAAAACTCAGTATCACCTCGCGCCAGCCTGAAACAACCGAAAAAAATTAAACACATTTTGGTAAATTTTCGCTATTGGAATCTCTGTGAGTAGATCTCAGAATGTTTGGCTAACCGCTTGGTATGGCAATGCCAAATGGGTCTATTTGCTATGGCCGGTTAGTTGGGTGTTTCGGCTGATCGCCTGCATACGAAAATTTTTTCTAACACAGTTTTTTCAGCAGCGGCTATCCGTACCTGTCATAGTTGTGGGCAATATTGCTCTCGGTGGCACCGGTAAAACTCCCCTCATTATTGAAATGGTGAAGTATTTGCAGCAACGGGGAAGCCGGCCTGGTGTTGTTAGCCGTGGTTACGGAGGCACGGCGCCTCACTATCCCTAT
>JACCDR010320188.1_pt1 | contig 11064 bp, 15 predicted proteins | sample 7446431 | NCBI WGS metagenome assembly JACCDR01 (sample SAMN15323443, study PRJNA562643) | freshwater metagenome | isolation source: river surface water | place: USA:Blue River Watershed | collected 2017-08-17 | reverse complement strand
GTAGTCGGCCTTCGGAGTAGCTACCGAGGGTTAGGAAAGCCCGCGTCCCCCGGCGCGGGCTTTCCGCATCTCCGGGGAGAACCATGAAGATCTGCGAGGAATGTCAGCGAGAGTTCCGAGGCCGGGCCAGTCAGCGATTCTGCGGGAGTCAGTGCCGCTACCGGTTCCGGGACCGACAGCGCGCCACCACGCCGTGCGCGCGGTGCTCGGCACCGCTTCACAGCGGACCGGGATCACTGCCGGATGGGGAGCGCCTGTGCCGGCCGTGCCGGCGCATCCTGGCGCCAGAAACGCGGGCCAAGAGCCGCACGCGCCGCAACCTTCGTCGAGCGCAACGCCGAGGTCGGTCGACGGGTCGCCTCTGCCGCAGCTGCGGCGCGCCGGGGTCGCTCCGGTGCCCGCCATGCCGCCGGGATCGGATGCGAGCGCTCTGGCAACGCAAAAACGCCAAGCGGCGCGGCGCGGCCGCACTCGGACCCGTCATCTCCGTGATCCAGCTCGGCGACAGAGACCGCTGGCGATGCCACCTGTGCCGACGGAAGGTCGACAGGGCGCTGCACTACCAGCACCCGATGGCCGGCACCCGCGACCACCTCGTTCCGATCGTTGACGGCGGGGACGACTCGCCCGCCAACCTCCGCCTCGCCCACCGGTCGTGCAACTCACGCCGCCAGGCTGGCGGGGTCGTTCAGCTGATGCTTGTCGGGTGAATGGAGTCGGGCCGTGAGCGAACTCGCCCCTGGCCCGATCGAGGCGCAGGTCCGCGAGGACATCGCCGCCCTCGGCGACCTCCCCGGCATCACCGCCTCCCTCGCCGAGCTGGCTTACCGCCTCGCCGAGTCCCTCGACTCGTCCGAGAAGCTCGAAGGCCGCGAGCTCGCCCCCGTCGCCGCCCAGCTGCGCGCCACCCTCGAAGCGATCGCCGAGGCGGTGGGCGATGACGACGACCCAGCTATCGCGGGGCTGTCCACCCCGGTCCACGGGGGTGGAGGGACTCACCTGCCTGCCGCGGTGGGGAACCCCGCGGAGGCTGGACAGGCCGACGCTGGGGCCGCGGGTCGGTGAGGTAGCCGCCCGGCTCGGCACGCCGCTGATGCCGTGGCAGCAGTACGTCGCCGACGTCGCCCTCGAAGTCGACCCGAGCACCGGCGAACTCGCCTACCAGGAGATCGGCCTCACCGTCCCCCGCCAGTCCGGCAAAACCACGCTGTGGCTGGCGCTGATGGTGCACCGCGCGCTCGGCTTCGGCCCGCCCACGGGACCGCGGCAGAACATCCTGTACACCGCGCAGACCCGCAACGACGCGCGGAAGAAGTTCGAGGACGAGCACGTCAAGACCCTCGAAGGCTCCAGCCTGCGGAAGCTGTTCCGGACGCGGATGACGAACGGGTCCGAGGCCATCCTGTGGCGCAACGGCTCCAAGCACTCGATCACCAGCACGACGGAGAAGGCCGGCCACGGCGAGACCCTCGACCTCGGCGTCGTCGACGAGGCGTTCAGCCAGGTCGACGACCGGGTCGAGCAGGCCATGAAGCCCGCGATGGTGACGCGGCACAACGCCCAGTTCGGGTGGACCTCCACCGCGGGCACCGCCCAGTCGCTCTACCTGCTCTCCAAGGTGGAGCTCGGCCGCGCGGTGGTGGAGAACGAGCTCGGCAGCGGCCTGTGCTTCTTCGAGTGGTCCGCCGACCCGGATGCCGATCCGGCCGATCCGGAGACGTGGAAGCAGTGCATGCCGGCGTACGGGCTCACCGCCCGCCCCGCCGCCGTCGCCGGCTTCCAGACCACGATGAAGGTCAACGAGTTCCGGCGCGCGTTCCTCAACATCGCCGACACCGAAGCCGGGCCCGAACAGGTCGTGCCGAAGGAGACCTGGAGCAAGCTCGCCGACGCGAAGTCGTCGGCGCTGGATCCGGTGGCGTTCGCCGCCGACATAACCCCGGCCCGCGACGCCGGCGCCATCGCCGTCGCCGGCGCGCGCCGCGACGGCCGGATGCACGCCGAGGTCATCGAAGCCCGCCGCGGCGTCGACTGGATCGTCCCGCGGCTCCTCGAACTGCGCGAGAAGTGGTCCCCGTGCGTCGTGGTCGTCGACGCCGCCGGCCCGGCCGGGTCGCTCATCGCCCCGCTGGAGCGCGAAGGCGTCGAGGTGTACAAACCGTCCGCGCGGGAGGCGGCGCAGGCCTGCGGGCAGTTCTACGACGCCGCCACCTCCGATGCGCTGCGGCACCTCGACCAGCCGGAACTGAACAGCGCACTGGCCGGCGCGGCGCGGCGGCCGCTGGGTGACGCGTGGGCGTGGGCGCGGAAGAACTCCTCGTCGGACATCTCCCCGCTCGTCGCCGTCACCCTCGCGATGTTCGGCCACGCCACCCACGCGCACATCCCGCTCGAGGCCGAGCAGCCCTTCTTCGCCGCCTGGAGGTAGCCGTGTCGTTCATCGACGACGTGATGGTCAAGCAGATCGGCGACGAGGCGAGACGGATCGAACCCGCCGCCGTCGCAGGCAAAGCCGGCCGGCTACTGCTCACCGTCCTCGCCGCGATCCTCTATTCCGCCGGCTGGACGGTCCGCAAGGCGTTCGTCGTGACGTGGCTCGCGATCACCTGGTCGTGGGCCGCGGTCCGGTTCGGCTGGCGCGAAGCCGCACCGAAACCCCGCACCTAGACCCCACCACCGCCCCGTCGACCGAGATGAGGCGGTGAATGGGCCTCCTCGAGCGCATCGCGTCCGACCGTGGCGAGCGGCGGTACTCCGCCGACACGTACCTCACCGAGTACGTGATGCCGTTCAACTACGGCGGCATCCAGTACGGCGTACCCGGCGCGAACGGGCTCGTGCAGACCCTCGCCGGGAACAAGTCGACGGAGATCGTCAACAGCCTGCCCGGGTACGCGGCGGCGTTGCGGCAGTGCCCGCCGGCGTTCGCGGCGCAGCTGGTCCGCGCGATGGTCCTTTCGCAGGCCCGGTTCACGTTCCGTAACCGGTCGACGAGGAAGACCTACTCGAACACCCGGCTGGCACCTCTGGAGCGGCCGTGGACGAACGCCACGACCGGCGAACTCATCGCCCGGATGGAGTGGCACGCGGGCCTGACCGGGAACGCCTACGTGCTGCGGCAGTCCTCACGGCTGCGTGTCCTGCGGCCCGACTGGGTCGCCATCGTGTACGGCTCCGACCAGGAACCCGAGGAGGCGGCACACGCCCTCGACGGCGAGGTCCTCGGGTACATCTACCAGAACGGCGGGCTGTGGTCCGACCGCGGCCGGCCGCAGGTCATGCTGCCCGAGGATGTGGCGCACTGGTCGCCGATCCCCGACCCCGAAGCCGCCGGCGTCGGACAGTCGTGGATCACCCCGGCGATCCGGGACATGCAGCAGGACCGGATGGCCGGCGAGCACACCATCCGGTTCTTCGAGAACGGCGCCACCCCGAACCTTGTGGTGAAGGGCATCCCGGCGGCGACGAAGGCCCAGTTCGACGAGCTCGTCGAGATGATGGAGTCCAAGCACGCCGGCGTCGCCAACGCCTACAAGTCGCTGTACCTCACCGCCGGGGCGGACGCGTCGATCGTCGGGGCGAATCTGAAGGACCTCGACCTCAAGAGCGTTCACGGGTCGGCGGAGACGCGGATCGCGTCGCTGTCCCGCGTGCACCCGGTGATCCTCGGCATCGCCGAAGGCCTCGCCGGTTCCAGCCTGAACGCGGGGAACTTCGGCATGGCCCGCCGCAGCTGGGCCGACACCTGGATCTACCCGACGCTGCAGGACCTCGCCGCCGCCCTCGGCACGATCATCGACGTCCCGGCCGACTCCGAACTGTGGCCGGACGTCGCCGACATCCCGCTGCTGCGCGAGGACGGCCTCGACGCCGCCGAAATCGCGTTCCGCCGCGCGTCCGCGATCCGCCAGCTCACCGACGCCGGCTACACGTGGGAGACCGCCGTGCAGGCCGTCGTGTCCGGCGACATGACGGTGCTCAAGCACTCCGGTCTGTACTCGGTGCAGCTGCAGGCGCCCGGCGCCCAGAACCCCTCCATCGCCGCATCCAAACCACCGGAGGAGGGGTCATGACCGTGCTCGCCCGCGCCGTCGAGTTCCGCGCTACCGAAGTCGGCGACGGCCGCACCCTCGAGGGCTACGCCGCCGTGTTCAACTCCCCGACCCGCATCCGGTCCTGGGAAGGCGACTTCGAAGAGGAGATCGCCCCCGGCGCGTTCAAGTCCGCGCTGCGGACCGGGAAGCCGGTGCTGCAGTTCGACCACGGCCGCGACGCCCGCACCGGCACCGTGCCGATCGGCGCGATCGGCGACCTCCGCGAAGACGACGCCGGGCTGTTCGTGTCGGCGCGGCTGTTCGACAACCCCGTCGTCGAGCCGATCCGGCAGGCCATCGAAGGCAAGGCCGTCACCGGCATGTCGTTCCGGTTCGAGGTCGAGCGCGAGGAGTGGACCGACAACGCCGGGAAGAAGGTCCGCGACGACGAGATCGGCCGGCTCCTCTGGGATCCAGGTGACCGCGGGCCGCTGAAGCGGCGCATCACCCGAATCAACCCGCTGCACGAACTCGGACCTGTCGTCTTCCCCGCCTACGACACCACCTCCGTCGGTGTGCGGTCGATGGCGTCCACCGACCCGGACGGATACCGGGACCTGGTCCGTGAGGTGCTCGCCGAGCTACGGCGCAACCCGGACCTCTACAGCCTCGCCGGGCGACCCGCAGCGGATGCGGGTGGCGGCGATTCCGAGCAGCAGCCGCGGCGCGGTGCGTTCTCGGGCCTCCCATTCGACCTGATCCCCAGGAAGGGGCATCTGAAGTGAGCAAGACGCTCCCCACCGCGCCGGGCGCCATCATCGGCTGGACGCGCCGCGGACCGATCCGCGTGCAGGCCGGCGGATCCCCCGACGACCTGTCGACGCTGCTGGCCGGAAAGTCCGCCGGCGACCTCGGCGACAAGCTCCCCGACGAGCTGCGCGGCAAGACCCCCGACGAGCTGTCCGCGTTCGTCGAGCTCCTCGACGCGCACCTGCGCGCCATGCACCAGGACGAGGACACCGGCGAACTCCGCGACAAGTCCGACGTCGAACAGAAGGCCTTCGACTACGGCCTGAAGCTCCGCGAGGTCGCCATCGCGAAGATCGACGAGCACCGCGCGGTGCAGGAGATCTTCCGCCGCCGGCCGAAGTCCGTCGAGCGGGTCATGGCCAACCTCGGCAAGTCCGACGACGCCTACGGCGATGTGCGGCGCATGACGTCGGCCGAGTTGCGCGACAAGGCGCTGCGGACCCTGGACAACCGGCACGACACCGCGCACCTGCGCTCGGACCAGAAGGACCAGCTGGAGCGGCAGATCCGCCGCGACCCGGACATCGCCCGCCGGATCCTGGTCACGGAGAACGAGCACTACCGCGAAGCGTGGATGAAGCTCGTCACCCAGCCCGACGCGATCGGGTTCCTCTCCGACGAGGAGCGGCAGGCCGTCCGGGCCTACCACGAGTACCGGGCCATGTCGGAGAACACCACCACCGCCGGCGGCTTCGGCATCCCGGTGTTCATCGATCCGTCGATCATCCTCACGGCGCAGGGCAGCGGGAACCCGTTCCTGCAGATCGCCCGCGAGGTCACCGTCAACACCAACCAGTGGAAGGGCGTGTCCTCGGCCGGCGTGTCGTGGACGTTCCAGACGGAAGCGGCGCAGGTGACCGACGCGTCGCCGACGCTGGCGCAGCCGTCGGTCCAGGTCCACATGGCCCGCGGGTTCATCCCGTACTCGATCGAGGTCGGCCAGGACTACCCCGCGTTCGCGTCGGAGATGTCGACGCTGCTCGCGGCCGGCTACGACGAGCTGTTGGTCGACAAGTTCACCCGCGGGTCCGGCACCGGCGAGCCGCGGGGCATCCTCACCGCCCTGTCGGCGAACACCAACGTCCGGGTCACCGTCACCACGTCCGGCACGCTCGGCTCCCCGGACCCGTACAAGGTGTGGAAGGCGCTGCCGCAGCGGTTCCGACGCATGGCGTCGTGGCTGATGTCCGTCGGCGTGAACAACGGCATCCGGCAGATCGGCACCACGAACGTCTTCCACGGGTACACCGTGAACCTGCCGGAGGAGTGGGCCGACCAGCTGTTCAACCGTGCCGTGTACGAATCGCCGTACATGCCCGACGTCACCACCTCCACCTCGGCCACCGACGGCCTCGCCGTGGTCGGTGACTTCCAGAACTACGTCATCGCCCGCCGCGGCGGCATGTCCGTCGAGCTGGTGCCGCAGCTGTTCCAGCAGACGACCGCCGGCACCGGCGTCGGCATGCCGACCGGGCAGCGCGGCTGGTTCGCCTACGCCCGCATCGGCGGCAACAGCGTCAACGACCTCGGCTTCCGGCTGCTGGTCAACACCTGACGGTTCCGTGCAACCCTGCCCGGGTACCTAACCCGGGTAGGGTTCGCCGACACGAAGGAGCCGTCATGGCACTCAGTTCCAACGACGCCCCGCGCACCAACAAGGAGACGGCGAAGGACAAACCGTCCGAGGTGTCGCAGGCGCCCGGCAGCAACCACCGGTGGGCCGCCGAGTCCTCCGACCCGGAGGTGCACCGCCTCCTCGCCGAGCGGCAGACCGCAGCGATGAACGACGACGACGAAGCCGTCGCCGCCATCGACAAGCAGCTGGACAAGCTCGCCCCGTAACGACCCCCGCTGAAGCCCCGCCCACTTCCACCGGGCGGGGCTTCAGCACATCAGGAGACACGCCCCTCATGGACATCGTCTACGCCACCGCCACCACGCAGGTCGGCACCCGCCACGGCGACCGCATCCTCGTCGGCAAAGGCACGCACTGGCCCGCCGACGACCCGGTCGTGCAGGACCACCCCGATCTGTTCTCCGCCGACGCCCGCTACGGGCTGGTGTTCACCGTCGAACCCGCCGGCTGGGGAGACCCCGTCCGTGAACGGTCCGTCGAGCAGGCCACCGCTGCGCCGGGCGAACGGCGGGGCCGCCGGTTCAGCCAGAACACGTAACCCCTCCGATCCCCTCGAAGGAACCCCGATGGACCAGCACGACCCCTCACAGGCTGTCGCCGTCGCCTGGGTGGCCTCCAACGAGGTCCACTACAACTTCTTCCACTCGATGATCGAAATGCTGGGTCACGACGTCGCGAACCACGGCCGGATCTGGCAGGGCGGCTACGTCGGTATCCGCTGCGGCACCGGAAACCTCGTCGAGTCCCGCAACAAGGCCGTCGCCGCGTTCCTGTCCGAAAAGCAGGCCGACTGGCTGTTCTGGCTCGACACCGACATGGGATTCGCCCCCGACACCCTCGACCGGCTCTTCGACGTCGCCGACCCGGCCGAGCGGCCCATCGTCGGCGCGCTCGCGTTCTCCAACCGCGAAGATGCCCCCGACGGCATGGGCGGCTGGAAAACCCTCGCCACACCGACCGTGTTCGACTGGGGACACGTCGTCGACGGCGACACCGAGCAGATGGGGTTCTCGGTCCGCTGGGACTACCCGGCCAACACCGTCACCCGCGTCGCCGGCACCGGATCCGCGTGCATCCTCATCCACCGCAGTGTGTTCGAGACGCTCCGCGACCAGCTCGGCCCCGTCTGGTACAACCGCGTCCCCAACACCTCCACCGGCCAGCTCACCAGCGAAGACCTGTCCTTCTGCATGCGCGCCGGCGCGGCGAACATCCCCATGCACGTCCACACCGGCGTCCGCACCACCCACCAGAAGACGATCTGGCTCGGCGAAGAGGTGTACTGGCAGCAGCGGGCCGTAAACCCGCCACCGGTCACCGAAGGCCTCGAGGTAGTCCGGTGAGCGACCTGACCGTCATCGTCCCCACCCGCGAACGCCCCGACGCCGCATGCGAGCTCGCGCAGGCGTTCGCCGACACGTGCACCGCCGGCACCCGGCTGCTGTTCGCCGTCGACACCACCGACCCGCGCCGTCACGACTACCTCGCCGCTCTCCTCGATGCGCCGAACGTCGCCATCGTCACCTCCGACACCCGCAACATGGTCCAGGCGCTCAACCCCGCAGCGTCCACAGTGGAAACCCGCTGCGTCGGGTTCATGGGCGACGACCACCGGCCCCGCACCACCGGCTGGGACGAGGCCTACGCCGACGCCCTGTGCGATCTCGGAACCGGCATGGTCTACGGCGACGACCTCGTGCAGCGCGACCGCATCCCGACCCAGATCGCGATGACGGCCGACATCGTGCGCGCCTGCGGCTGGATGTGCCCACCCGACCTCGTGCACCTGTTCGTCGACAACTGGTGGAAGTCCCTCGGCGACGCCGCCGGCTGTATCCGGTACCTGCCCGACGTCGTCGTCGAGCACGTCCACCCGGTCACCGGGAAGGTCGGCTGGGACGAAGGACACCAGCGCGTCAACCAGCCCGCCATGTACGCGCAGGATGGAGCGACGTTCGCCCGCCTGCGCGTCACCGAACTCCCGCGGGCGGTCGCCGCGGTCAAGGCCCTGCGGGGCGGGCGGTGATCCGCCGGCTCCGGCCGGCACACAGCCCGCAACGGCTGGCCGAGATCTACGCAACGCCGCACGACCATCGCAAGTGGGAAGACCACCTCCTCCGCGTCGACATGACGATCGCGCTCGCCCGGTGGATGACCCGCCGCGGAATCCGGACCGCCGCCGACCTGTCCTGCGGCAACGCAGCCATCATCAACGCCGTCGGCGTCCAGTTCGCCTACCGCGGAGACTTCGCCCCCGCCTACCCGATCTGCGGGCCGATCGAGAAAACCCTCGACGTCATCCCGACCGTCGACCTCTACATCTGCTCCGAGACCCTGGAACACCTCGACGACCCGGGCGCCGTGCTCAAGCAGATCCGGGGCAAGGCCCGGTCGCTGGTGCTGTCGACCCCGGTCGATGCCTGGGCGGATCCGAACGAAGAGCACTACTGGTCGTGGGACCGCGAAGGCGTCGAGGAACTCCTCACCGCCGCCGGGTTCCAGGTCGCCGCCTACGCCACCGCCGACTTCCGGCACATCAACCCGGACTTCTACTGCTTCGGCATCTGGGGGGCCGTCTGATGCAGTGGAAGCTTTTCACCGGCGACGTCGCCGACGTGTCCACGTTCGAGTTCCACGAGCACCGCGAACGGGCGCCGCACCTCGAGCAGCCCATCCACCGCGGCCGGCTCCTCACCGCCGCCGGGTTCGTCTCCGTCGCCACGACGCTCGGCGCCGACACCGTATCCGACCTCGGGTGCGGCGACGGCGGCCTCCTCCAGCTACTGAAGGCCAACTCCGGGCTCGTGAAGGCGTGGGGCTACGACTTCGCCCCCGCCAACGCCGAAGGCTGGCGGGAACGCGGCGTCGACGCCGAGCCGCTCGACGTCTTCGGCACCGACCGGGACCGCGTGGTGTTCGGTGCGATCACGTGCGTCACCGAGGTCCTCGAACACCTCACCGACCCGCACGACGCCGTGAAATGGATCGGCCGGCACTCCCGGTTCATCGTCGCCTCCAGCCCGTGGGACGAAACCCCGCAGCGGTGCGACCCGTGCCACGCGTGGGCGTTCGACCGCGACGGATACCGGCACCTCATCGAAGCCGGCGGCTACCGGGTGCTGCAGCACCGCGACGCCGGCCGGTTCCAGGTGATCCTCGGGATGAAGCAGTGAAGGCCCTCGTCACCGGCGCCGCCGGGTTCCTCGGCCGCCACGTCGTCCGCGAGCTCGGCGGCCGCCGCGCGTGGAGCCTGCGCCGCGTCGACATCAACTGGCCCGACGGCTCCAGCGAAGACGCGCTCGACTTCTTCCGCACCGACAACACGCACTACGCGCTCGTGGTGCACTGCGCGGCCGCCGAACCCCACCGCGCCGCGATCGACGGCAAGCCGATGCTGCTGGCCGCCAACCTCCAGCTCGACGCCGCGATGTTCGAGTGGGCGGTCCGCACCGGCACCCGGGTGCTGTACATCTCGTCCAGCGCGGCCTATCCGGTCCGTATGCAGACGGGTCGCCCGCACCACAGGATCGGACCGGTTCGCGGCGACACGCCTCTGCGAGAGGACGACATCAACCTGTTCGGCGCCGAGCAGCCCGACGCCAACTACGGCTGGTCGAAGCTCACAGGCGAACGACTCGCCCGCGCGGCCGCCGACCACGGGCTGCCTGTCCACGTCGTCCGGCCGTTCTCCGGCTACGGCGAAGACCAGTCGCTCAACTTCCCGTTCCCGGCGATCGTCGACCGCGCCCGCCGCGGCGACCTCACCGTGTGGGGGCCGCCCGGGCAGACCCGCGACTGGATCCACGTCTCAGACCTGGTGGCCGGCGCGCTGGCCGTCGTCGACCACGACGAGCGGCGGCCCGTCAACCTGTGCACCGGCCGGGGCGTCGAGATGGGTCAGCTCGCCCTCGCGGTCGCCGCGCAGGCCGGCCAGCCCGGGCCGCCGGTGACCTACCTCGAGGACAAGCCCACCGGCGTCATGTACCGCGTCGGCGACCCCACCAGGATGCTCGAGCACTATCAGCCGAAGGTGACCCTCGAGGAGGGCATCACCCGCGCACTCAGAAGGAACCCCTCATGACCTACTGGGAGAACTACTCCACGTCCTCCACGGCGCCGGACGGGCAGAAGCTGCGCGACCTCGACGAGACCCGACGGCTGCTCTACACCGCGCTCTACGCGCGCAGCCTCGACCGCCGCGCCGAACTGGCCAGCACCATCATCAACGCACTGGCCCACCACGGCGCCGGGATCCCGGCCATCGACTCCGAGGAGCACGTGGTCGCCCTCCTCGGCGAAGACGGGGACGATGCCGCCCGTGGCCACGCGATGGCGTGGGTGAAGGAGCAGCTAGACAGGATCACCGAACTGCTCGACGGGTGAACATCACCGTCCTGGTCCCGACGATCGCACCCCGGCGCGACGAGGTGCTGCGCGCGCTCTGCTCGGTCCGCGACCAGAGCCTCCCGCCCGCGCGGGTGCTGGTGCGCGAGGACCGCGAGCGGGTCGGCGCGGCCGAGATGCGCAACCGGATGCTGAAGGACGTCGACACCGAGTGGGTGGCGTTCCTCGACGACGACGACG